>Ga0268263_1000063_pt1 | contig 306770 bp, 235 predicted proteins | sample Biomet5_FD_190358 | JGI IMG/M metagenome (GOLD analysis project Ga0268263, IMG submission 190358) | Microbial communities from bioreactor (seeded with sewage sludge) at LBNL, California, USA - Biofuel metagenome 5 (SPAdes) (version 4) | ecosystem: Engineered > Bioreactor > Anaerobic >... | reverse complement strand
TGTTCTTTTTTGTTTGCACAATAAATATAACATTTTCAAACCAGCTTTCCTCACCGGGAAAACCGTCAAACCATTTGCTGTTATTGATATGCAGATGTCTTTATCCATTTTTTCAGGAGAGGGTCAATTTAAATTTTAAAATAAATGTCTGCAGGGAAAAACCAGCATGTTTTGACCGCTGCCCGAACCATAGTCAATAATACGGTTTCCTGTGCCAGTTGCCGGAAATCCGTTACTGTCTGTCAAAATTTATCTTTCTGTAGCATTTTTTATTGTCCCGGAAAGGGCTATTTTTGAACAGGACAAATCAATATACAACAGAATGAAAACAATATTAATCACCGGTGGTGCCGGTTTTATCGGATCGCATGTGGTACACCTGTTTGTAAATAAGTATCCAGCTTACAAAATTGTAAACCTCGACAAACTGACTTATGCAGGCAACCTCGCCAACCTGAAAGACATTGAAAACCTGCCGAATTACGAGTTTGTAAAAGGCGACATCGTGGATAGTAAATTCATGCTGAAACTGTTCGAAGAAAAACAGTTCGACGGCGTAATCCATCTGGCTGCCGAAACGCATGTCGACCGCTCGATTTCGAACCCTACCGAATTTGTTTTCACCAATGTAATCGGCACGGTAAACCTGCTGAATGCAGCCAAACATATCTGGAAAGATCATTACGAAGGAAAACGTTTTTATCATATCTCAACCGACGAAGTTTACGGAACCCTGGGCGCAACCGGAATGTTCACCGAAGAAACCGGCTACGATCCGCACAGCCCCTACTCGGCTTCGAAAGCCAGTTCCGACCATTTTGTACATGCCTATCACGACACCTTTGGCTTGCCCTCGGTTGTTTCGAACTGCTCGAACAATTACGGCTCGTACCAGTTCCCCGAAAAACTTATTCCGTTGTTTATAAATAACATACAAAACAACAAACCGCTGCCGGTTTACGGGAAAGGCGAAAATGTACGCGACTGGCTTTGGGTTGAAGACCACGCCCGCGCCATCGATATAATTTTTCACAAGGGGAAAAACGGCGAGACCTACAATATCGGCGGACATAACGAATGGAAAAACATTGACCTGATCCGCGCAATGTGCCGGATCATGGACCGCAAGTTAGGCAGGCCAATAGGCGAATCGGAAAAACTGATTACATTTATCAAAGACCGGGCAGGGCACGATTTGCGTTATGCCATCGATTCAGCAAAACTGCAACACGAACTGGGCTGGGCCCCCAGTCTCCAGTTTGAAGAAGGACTGGAAAAAACCATCGACTGGTACCTCGAAAACGAAGAATGGCTGCACAACGTAACCAGTGGCGATTACCAGAAATATTACGAAGAACAATACGTAAAAAGATAAGTTTCACTTGCAAACCTGCTTCAATCTGAACAAAGCAGGTTTTTTTAACCTTAAAAAAACATGAAGATAAAAATTTCATTCTTACTGCTTTTTTTCATCAGTATTACCTCGTTCGGACAAAGTATTTCCGGCGATCAGTTAGAACAAATCAGATCGGGTTTTAAAAAAGACGCTTACACCAAAGCAATGCAAAATGCACTTTCGTCGAACAACATTACCGACCTGGCATGGAACCGCGAAAACGTAGATAAAACCGATCATTTTTTCAAGTACAAGGTCGATGTTTCCGGAATTACCAACCAGGAAAAATCCGGACGCTGCTGGTTGTTTTCTTCCCTGAATGTATTCCGCCCGATGGCAATGAAAAAATTCAATCTCGATAAATTCGAGTATTCGCAGAATTACCTGTATTTTTTCGACCTGTTTGAAAAATCAAACCTTTTCCTCGAAAATATAATTGCAACAGCTGACCTGCCTCTGGATGACCAGAAAGTCCGCTGGTATTTTCGTTCTCCTGTCGACGACGGCGGGCAATGGATCAATTTTGTAAACCTGGCCACCAAATACGGCATGGTCCCAAAGGAAGCAATGAGCGAAACCAATTCCAGCGACAACACGGCTTGGATGGTAAAACTCATCAAACGTAAACTCCGCGAAGACGGCCTTAAACTTCGTGAACTGGTTAATGCAAAAACCAGCAAAAAAGACATTGAACAGCAAAAAACCGACATGCTGGGCGAAGTATACCGTATGCTGGCCCTTAACCTGGGCGAACCGCCAACCGAATTTACCTGGCGCTACGAAGACAAGGAAAAAAACATCAGCGAGCCGAAAACCTATACACCCATGACGTTTATGAACGAAGTTCTCGGCGACCTTAAACTCACCGATTTCGTTATGCTGATGAACGACCCGTCACGTCCTTACTGGAAACATTACGAAATTGAAAATTACCGGAATACCGAAGAAGGTGAAAACTGGCACTACGTAAACCTGCCTTCCGACGTAATTAAAAAATTTTGTATCGAATCAATTAAAAACAATGAAGCACTGTATACGTCGTGCGATGTAGGCAAACAACTTCGCCGCGATGTCGGTATTCTCGATGTCGGCAACTTCGATTTCGAATCGGTTTACGGCGTATCGTTCGGCATGAACAAAGCCCAGCGGATTGAATCGGGCGACAGCGGATCGAGCCATGCAATAGCCCTTGTTGCCGTTGATGTGGATGAGAATGAAAAACCCCTGAAATGGGAGTTCGAAAACAGTTGGGGAACCAAATCAGGCGACGATGGTTACTTTACTTTTACCGATGCCTGGTTCAACGAATACATGTTCCGCATCGTGGTAAATAAAAAATACGTAAGTGATAAAGTGCTGGAAATCTATAAGCAAAAACCAATCATGCTGCCCCCCTGGGACCCGATGTTTTAAACAATTTTTGTTATTATTGTGTGACGTATTTTTATTCCATACACTGTAAATATCAAAAATGAATAAATTTTACTGTTTTATCTTCTTTCTGGGAATATGTACTTCCCTTTTTTCGCAGCCAATAACCTATTACAATAATGCTGAAGGAAAAAACGGAGACGAATTAAAACAGGCGCTCCATTCAATTATTTCAGGCCATGTCGATTACAGCTACAGTAATGCCAAATATCTGCTGAATTACTGCGATGCCGACCCTGAAAACCCGGACAATGTAATCCTGCTTTACACACAGAAATCAAGGGCTAACGATCAGTACGGAACAGGAGGCGACTATATTAACCGCGAACATATTTGGGCCAAATCGCATGGCAATTTTGGCGATATCCGTCCGATGGACAGCGATATACACAATCTTCACCCGGCTGATGCTTCAGTAAATGTACTGAGAAGCAACCGCGATTTCGACAAGGTTTCGCCTAACGGAACCGAAGTTTCTGAAGCTCCCGGGACATGGTACAATTCAGATGCCTGGGAACCGTCGGATGCTGCAAAAGGACAAGTGGCCCGGGCAATCCTGTACATGGACGTCAGGTATGAAGGAACCGACGGAGAAATGAACTTAACTGCCGTTGACGGAACCGGAACCTATCCGAGAGCAGAACATGGTAATCTTTCGGCCTTGCTGGAATGGAACCGGGAATTTCCTCCCACCGATTTCGAACGCCGGCGTAACGAACGGGTTTTCAATATGCAACTGAACAGGAATCCGTTTGTCGATCACCCGGAATATGCCGATTTAATATGGTCGGACACTGATGTTCCGGTAATCCTGATACAAGGCATCTTCCAAACCCCGGATGTTCCGGTAGAAGGTAAAAACGTACAGGTAACCGTTTCGGTAAATTCTTCCAATCCGGTTTCATCGGCAACACTCTGCTGGGGAACCTCATACAACAGCGAAGACCATTCGCTCTCACTAACCCAAAACGGTGATAACTACAACGGTACCATCGACCTTACCGGAATCGACGGAGGACAATATTTATACTATAAAGTGGTTGCAGCCGACGCATCCGGGAACCAGGTCTGCAAATATTTTTCGGCCTTCATTCATAAAAATATTCCGGCTGACGAACTTACCGGTCTGGCCGCTGTTCAGGGGACAGGAAATGCCAGTCCGATGGTAAACCAGGTTGTTACTGTTTCGGGCCGGGTTTCAAAAATTATCGACAGCGAATATTACATTCAGAATAACGGTACGCGTGAGGCAATCTGCATTTACTCTGCTCCCGAAACCGGTGCTGTCGGCGACAGTGTTATTCTCACCGGCACGGTTACCGAATACAGTAACCTTACCGAAATTAAAAATATCAGCTACTTCTGTAACCTGAAAAACAACAAAACAGTCGATCCGCAGGAAATTAAAATTTCGGATGTAAACGAAGACCTCGAAGGAAAACTCGTTGCCATAAAAAATGTTACTTTTTCACAGGCAGGCACAACCATCTCGAACAGCGGGAGTTATACATTTTCAGACGGAACAGGCTCACTTCCCCTTTATGTAAGCTATTCTTCGAAACTGATCGGTCAGACACTTCCCGCCGGGACAAATACAATTACCGGAATTATAAGCCAGTACGGTTCTGATTACCAGTTAATTGTCCGCGATATAAACGATTTGAAAGACGGGACGAACAGCACAACTCCGAAAATTGCTGACAGTGAAGAACTTTTCAATTTATTTCCAAATCCTGCTGAAAACGGTAATGTAACCATCCGGACCAGCTTATATAAAGGGACAAGGTTTGTAATCAGTGATATTTCAGGCCGAAAAATAAAAAAAGGAATACTGGAATCGTCAAACACTGAAATCAACGTTTCAGCTTTTAAAAAAGGAATTTATATCATGCACCTGATACAAAGTTCCGGGACGACTTCTTCAAAAATATTTCTTGTAAACTGATTTCGATAAAAAATTACAGCGAAAACAGAAGAAAAAATTCATTTTCAGTTAAAAGACAAGCATTAAAAACAAAAATAAAATAACGATTTAGTAAGACTATTTTATGGAACAACTTCTATCTTTAATATGCTAAACATCAGCAGAAATGAGTTATAAACAACTTGTTGATTAATGCTGAAAAAATAGTTACATGCCACCGATAAAAAATTCATAACTTGAATACAAATTTTACAGCTTATAAATATTATTCTATGAAAAAAGTACTTAACAAATTTTCACTGGGGGCTTTAATTCTTTTTATTGCCCTTAATTCCTTTGGGAAAGGAACAATTACCGGGAAACTGGTTGATGCTGAAACCAGCGAATCGCTGATAGGTGCAACAGTTACTGTTCAAGGCACATCGATTGGTGTTTCAACTAATCTTGACGGCTCTTTTGCATTACAGGTACCAGCCGGTGAGCAAACAATAATTTTTTCATTCATCGGCTACATCAGTAAAAACCAAAAAGTTAAAATTACTGATGAAAAGACATTGGATCTGGGAATCATTAAACTTGAATCGAATGTTGTGGGGCTGGAAGAAGTGATGATTACTGCATCTTTTGCAAAAGACCGCCAGACTCCGGTTTCCATGTCAACCATTCAGCCCATGCAGATTGAAGAAAAACTGGGGACGCAGGAATTTCCGGAAATACTGAAAACTTCTCCGTCGATTTATGCGACAAAAGACAATGGAGGATTCGGTGACGGACGAGTAACTGTCAGGGGATTTGATACTTACAATGTAGGTGTTCTTATTAATGGCATTCCTGTTAACGGGATGGAGGATTCCAAAGTATACTGGTCGAACTGGGCCGGACTTTCGGATGTAACCTCAACAATACAGGTACAGCGTGGTCTGGGAGCATCAAAACTGGGAATTTCTTCCGTAGGAGGAACTATTAATATAGTCACGAAATCGACTGATGCGGAAAAAGGAGGAAGCTTTTACAGCGGTATTGGTAATTCGGGATACCACAAACAAGCGTTCACGGTATCTACCGGGTTACTGGATAATGGCTGGGCCGTTACCCTTTCTGCAGCGCATACTTACGGAGATGGATATATTACCGGATTACGATTTAACGACTACAGCTACTTTGCCAACATATCGAAACGAATCAACGACCAGCAAAGTATTAGTTTTACCTTGTTCGGTTCTCCCCAAACCCATAACCAAAGAGGGAACCGTCATACCATCGAATACTATAAATACCACAAAGACGGGATACGTGCAAACTCCGATTACGGTATCCGCGAAGGAAAACCTTACGGCGGAGGTTACGGGTACAATTATTACCACAAGCCCCAGGCATCCCTCAATTACTATTGGAACATTAACCCGAAAACACTTTGGACCAATGTTCTGTATGCTTCGTCAGGAAGAGGAGGCGCCCGGCGTATTGCCGGTACTCAGTCAAAATGGTTGGGCGTCAATTACTCTACCGGCGAAGATTATGCAGAAATTAAACGTACGGCAGAAGGATTACTGGATTTCGATGCCGTAGCACAGGAGAACCGGACATCACTTAGTGGTTCACAGGCATTTGTTGGTAACGCAGTAAACAATCATTTCTGGAGCGGATTACTTTCTACACTAACCACTGAATGGAAGGACATTAACTGGACAGCAGGTTTTGACGGAAGATATTATAAAGGAAGCCACTATAATGAAATTGAAGACCTGCTGGGAGGGGACTTTTATCTGAACAGTGATGATGTGAACAAACCGGAAAACACCAAATTATACACCGGCGATAAATACGGATATGATGAAAAAGGCGTCGTATGGTGGGAAGGTCTGTTCCTGCAGGGAGAATATACTTCTGATAAACTTTCCGGTTTTGCCTCAGTAGCCGCATCAAATATGACTTACAGGTGGTATAACTATTTCGAATATACCCCCGGAAACCAAAAATCTGATCCGGTAAACTTCCTCCCGTGGAACATAAAAGGAGGCTTGAACTACAATATTAATTCCCAACATAATATCTATGTGAATGGAGGTTATATCAAAAGGGCACCTGTTTTCAACAATGCATATCTGAACTATACCACCGAAATCAATGACAATGCTAAATATGAAACGATAATTACTACGGAAATCGGATATGGTTATAAATCAAAAATATTAATCTTTAAAATCGATGCCTACCGGACCAATTGGCTGGATAAGGCACTGGTTAAAAGCCTTGGACAGGGAGGTACTGCCAATATCCCGGGAATTAATGCATTACACAAGGGCATTGAAGCAGAACTGACCTATAAACCGGCACCAAAGCTTACCATTCATGGCATGCTCTCTCTGGGCGATTGGATCTGGCAGGATAACGTTTCCTATACCCAATATGATGAAAATAAAAACGTAATCGGAACCTACAATGCATATATAAAAAATGTTCATGTAGGAAATGCCGCCCAAACTACTGCTTCACTGACTGTTAACTATGAGGTACTTCCACATTTACGTATCGGATCAGATTATACTTACTATGGAAAAAATTATGCTGATTTTAACGTAACCAACCGTACCAAACAAACAGATCAGGTGGATGCCTGGAATTTACCGGACTATGGACTGATCGATTGCAATTTCAATTATAAATTTAAAATAGGAACCATCGACGCTACTCTCTACGGAAAAGTAAATAACCTGCTTAACACCGAATATGTATCAGATGCAACCGACGGAACAGATCACGACAAATGGACCTCTATTGTCTATTACGGATTTGGGACAACATGGTCAACCGGTTTAAAAATCATGTTCTGATTTACTTCTCTATTAACCTGAAAAAATATAAAAATGAAAAAAATAATCATTTCAATATTATACCTTACCGGAATAATGCTTACTGCATGTAATCCGATGAAAGACATCAATGATGAGCTGGATGACAAGGGAACCACTTACGTAAAATCAATAGAATATACATTAACAGATGCCGACTATGAAAGTCTGGGAGGAAATGTGGCAAAAAATCACGCATTTTCCGGCAGTGATCCTGCAACCGATTATATTCCTCCATTTTTAAAAAGCAAATACCCGGCTTTAACAGAAGGTTCTGTCGACAAAATTACCTACAATTTCAAAAACGATTACCCGGATCTGACAACGTATACTGCAGCTTCAAAATATACGCTGACAGATGCCGATTATGCTTCTGCATCGACAACCATCGGCGTGGCCAAATATTTTTCACCCTTAAATCCGGCAGATAAATATTTGCCATCTATCCTTAATTCGGCAATTACAGGAGCAAGCACAGGTGATGTTTATGTGGTCAGTTACATGTATTCGGATGTCGAACCACAAGAATCAGACATTCAGGATGTAACGGTCTATTCCTACGATTTTGCTGAAGATCTGGGCGATTTCACAGCCTATAACGTAAGTGGTACCCAAGCCTGGATCTGGAAAAGCTACAGCGGAGACGGATATGCCTATATGACAGGTTATGCCAGCGGCAATCAAGACAACGAAGACTGGCTTATCTCGCCGCAAATCGATCTGACCGGAATTACAAATGTCACTTTCAATGCAACCCAAACGGCAAAATATGTTAACGGAAAATGGGACCAGCTGTCCTTTCAGGTTTCTACCGATTTTACAACAGACCCTTCTGCTGCAACCTGGACAACCCTGACATTACAAAATATGCCTACCGGCAGCGACTGGACATTTGTTAATTCAGGAAATGTTGACCTGTCGGCCTTCGACGGACAAAAAATCTATATCGGAATTAAATATATTTCAAATTCGTCGGCTGCTGCTACATGGGAAGTTACCGACCTGGCTGTAAAAGGTCAAAAAATAGTAACAAAATCAGCTAAAATTATCGACCCGGTTGCTATTGAAGAATTCTATACATATAACTCAGGCTGGAAAAAACCAACAAATGCCTATATCCTAACAACACCAGACTATGATTCGATGGGAGAAACTTCAGGAAAACCCGGTCAGTACAACAACTTCTCAAGTTCTATTAATCCTGACGATTATCTTCCTCAGTTTCTGGGAATTAAATTCCCGTATGCACAGGAAGGCGATGTAATGAATGTGATCTATAAATACTACAGCAGTACAACTAAAACGTATGGTGACCAATATTCAGTAGTTAATGGTATATGGGAAAAATATGATCCCGTTGAAGTTAAAACCGACCAATTCATTCTGGCAAATACAAACGAATGGGTATTCGACCCGACAGTCAAATACACAATGCTATCATCTGATTATCAAATTATAGTCGATTATGTAAAAGCAAATATCGGAACTCAATACATTTCCAGTTACGGAAATAATGAAACTTATTATGGATCGAATGCTTACTATAGTGAATTTCAGATTAGTACATCATATTTCGATTCGTCATTTGCTACATGGGAGGATGCTGTAAAAGAAGCGATAGGAAAAGCTTTCCTACCAACAAAATATCCCGATGCTGTTGCGCAGGTTAGCGGGATTGATGTAAATTACGGAATTACATTCGCAACTTACGAAGGGTCAATGGTTAACCATGTTATCACTTTTGTATGCAGTAAATCAGGACCAAGTCCAACATTTACGTTTGTTTCCATAGAATAATAACAGCAAAGAAGCTGTGCAAAAAGTTATTTTTATCTTTTTACACAGCTTCTTTATTTTTCTAATAAAAAATGATTATTCCTCATCCAGTATTTCGGTTTGCATACGAACCGAATCTTCATGAATTAGCTGGAAAAGAATTTTTGTAAAAGTTTTATCAATATTCAGCTTTTCTCCCAAAGCAACACGTTTTCCAATCAATTCTGTCCATCTGTTTATCTGTAAGGCCATTACGTTGTTTTCCTTCTTATACTGACCTATTTTTCTGACAATTTCCATACGGGCAGCAAGTGTTTCCAGCAGATCGGTATCAATAGCATCAATACGGTTACGTAAATATTCCAGCTGGTTTACAAATTCGCTGTTAGGCGAACCTTGCTGACGGATAACCAGCTTGTCAAGCAGTTTTGCCAAATCAGCAGGAGTTAATTGCTGGTTTTTATCGCTTAATGCGCATGATGGGTCACGGTGCGACTCGACCATCAGTCCGTCAAGGCCCAAATCGAAGGCTTTTTGCGATATTTCGTACAGGTATTCCCGTTTTCCACCGATATGGCTTGGATCGCAAATAACGGGCAAATTCGGCATCAAACGACGCAATTCAATTACCGTCTTCCAGTTTGGCTGGTTTCTGTATTGCGACTCACCAAACGGCGTATATCCCCGGTGAATGGCTACCAGATTTTTAATTCCGGCCCGGTTAAGACGTTCCAGGGCGCCAATCCATAACTGAACATCGGGATTAACCGGGTTTTTTACCATAACCACTGCATCCGTTCCTTTTAACACATCTGCTATTTCCTGTACTACAAACGGACTTGCTGTCGACCGGGCGCCAATCCAAAGAATGTCGAGCCCGGCGTTTAAAGCCTCTTCGGTATGTTGTGCATTTGCCACTTCGGTGCCCACCGGTAACCCTGTTTCCTGTCGAACTGTTTTTAACCACTCAAGACCTATCGAACCCACTCCTTCAAACGAACCAGGCCGTGTTCTGGGTTTCCACACTCCTCCCCGGTATGCAAACACCCGCTTGTCTTTTACAAGCATCCGGGCCGTTTCCACTGCCTGCTCTTCACTCTCGAGGCTGCAGGGCCCTGCAATAAGCAACGGGTTGTCGATGTTTGGCAACCAGTGTTTTATCGGATTGATTTCCAATTTTATTTCCATAATTATTTTGTGTATAGTTTAATAATTGTCTCTTCATTTGTTATCAGCGAACCGCCATTACTGCTATCCAAAATGTTCCGGATATGGTTTGCATTTGTCATCAGCTCATTCATCCGGTTTTCATCATTTTCGATACTGTCTTTAAATTCCTTTAACTGACGGATATACACATCAAGCGATTCAAGAATATATTCTTTGTTTTGCTGGAATATCGGGCCCCACATTTCAGGTGAACTCTTGGCCAGACGTACCGTTGAACGGAAGCCCCCGCTGGCAAGGTCGAAAATAATTTCACGGTTTTCCTTGGCAAGAACGGCATTTGCAAGCGCAAAAGCTACCACATGAGGAAGATGCGAAATAAAAGCAGTACTGTGGTCCTGCTCATCAGCCGACATGTAGGCGATTTTCATACCAAGTACCTGAAACATCTTTTCAATCAGTGCCACATGCTGTGGTCCCGACTCTTCCTGATCACACATGATGGCTATTTTTCCGCGGAAAAGATCGCTTATAGCTGCTGTCGGCCCCGAATTTTCTGTTCCCGCCATGGGATGGGCCGGGACATAATTCCGCCGCATGGGATGATTTTTTACTGTACCGGTAATCATTCGCTTTGTCGAACCCATATCGGTTACCGTTGCATGAACCGGAATATGATCAAGGACAAACGGCAATATGGTCAGAATTTTATCGACAGGAACAGCAATCAGAACCAGATCGGCTTCTTTGCAGGCCTCTTCCAATGTCGCTGTTCTATCGATAAAACCTATATTCAGGGCTTGTTCCACGTGCCCTGCATCCGAATCCACACCAATAACTTCGGTTGCAAACCGTGCCTTTTTCAGGTCGATGGCCATCGAGCCTCCTATTAATCCAAGTCCAATTACAGCTAACTTCATTTTACAAATTTTTATAAATAAAAAAGGGCCCCGTTTTTACGGGACCCTTCGAATAATATCTTTTTTTCAAATCAACAATATATTACCAGCCGATCCCGATTCCTGAACCGAAATAATAAAACCAGTAATAAAAAGTATTGTTGTCCAAAAGTTTCATCTTGTCGTTCTATATTGCTGCAAATATAAATATTTATTTTAAAAAACATATTTTCTCCATCATTTTCAAAACCAGATTTTACTTTTTAACGATTTTCATTTTTATGAATTAACAGCTATTTCAGTTATATTTGCGGGGAAGTCAATAAAAATAAAGGGATCAAGATTGAAAATTATACATGATGAAACTTTTCAACAAGCAGTTTCTTCTCGTAGTTATGGCTGTAATCCTTTGTTCAGCAGGACCTATACGGGAATTCAACAATGAAATATACCGCCCTCAATTCCATTTTTCTCCTGAAAAATTCTGGATGAACGATCCCAACGGGCTGGTTTATTATGACGGAGAATATCACCTGTTTTACCAATACAATCCCAAAGGTTTTGAATGGGGATATATGCACTGGGGGCATGCCGTCAGCACGGATTTGGTTCACTGGAAATACCTGCCCGTTGCATTAACTCCCGACAATAATTCGGAAGACAAGGAATACGGCACCGCATGGTCGGGTTGCGGACTTGTTGATAATAATAATATATGTGGCTTTCAGAAAGATTCGGTAAAAACAATTCTGCTTTTTTATACCAGTCGTTTATGCGGTCAGAGGCTTGCATACAGCACGGATAAAGGACGTACATGGAACAAATATGAGAAAAACCCGATCATCCCTTTCGACAAGAATGATGATGCACGCGACCCGAAAGTTTTCTGGTACGAACCGGGTAAAAAATACGTGATGGTACTTTACCGGAAGCCGGGAGGAAAAAATAGCCAGCAGGGAGTTTCAATCTATACATCAAGTAACCTTTTCGACTGGGAATTTAAAAGCCATATCCCGGGATTTTTTGAATGCCCCGATTTGGTTCAATTACCTGTAAACCGCCATAAAGATGAAAAAAAATGGGTACTGTTTGACGGGGATGGAAGTTACATCGTTGGCGATTTCGACGGAGAAAAATTTACGCCTGAAAGCGCAAAACAGAAAAGCGATTTCGGAAAGAATTATTATGCCACCCAAACCTGGAATAATATCCCCAAAAAAGACGGAAGAGTTATACAAATTGCATGGATGAAGGGAGGCGAATTTCCGGGCATGCCATTCAACGGACAAATGACTTTCCCCTGCGAACTCTCGCTCGAAAATTCAAAAGATGGCATCTCCCTGGTTAGAAAGCCGATCCGGGAGATCGAATCACTTCATGTAAAACAAGAGTCCTGGAGTCAGAAAAACATTATCCCCGGGTTAAATAAAAATCTACTCAGCAGAGTAAAAGGAGACTGTCTGCACATAAAAGGAACTTTCGACATAAGAACTTCCGATAATTTTGGATTTCTTTTAAGAAGCGATAAAAACGGACAGGGAACGGAAGTAAGTTATAACACGAAAAAAAATATACTTACCTGTCTCGGTCAGCAAGTGATGCTGAACCCGATGGAAGGAGGAAAAATACAACTCGAAATTCTTCTGGACCGCACTTCTATTGAAGTATTTGCAAACGGCGGAAAAGCTGTGTTAAGTTTCTGCTTCACTCCGGCAGAAGGTTCCGACAGGGTAAATCTGTTTACAAACGGAGGCGAATTACTCGTTGATAACCTCGATATTTTTACGCTAAGCTCAATTTGGGAAACAGACGAAGATTAATAATTTCTGCTCTGCTGACAAAACATGATTTTCTTCTCTTGATTTTGAGTACAAAGCAACTTAAATTACCTCTTTATTTAAAAAATGGTAAATGAAAGCACTTGTAAAAAGTAAAGCTGAAAAAGGAATTTGGATGAAAGAAGTTCCGGTTCCTAAAGTTGGCCCGAATGATGTTCTTGTAAAGGTCAAAAAATCTGCAATTTGCGGTACCGACCTTCACATTTACAAATGGGATGAATGGGCTCAGAACACGATAAAAATACCTACAGTTATCGGACACGAGTATATGGGAATCGTTGTCGAAACCGGTTCCGAGGTTTCACGTGTCAGCATAGGGGAACGGGTTACGGTTGAAGGCCATATTGCATGTGGTTTCTGCCGGAATTGCCGTCGTGGCAGGCAACATATATGCGACCATACAATAGGTATCGGGGTAAACCGTGACGGAGGTTTTGCCGAATATGTTTCTGTACCGGCAAAAAACGTATTGAAAATCGATCCCAAAATTCCTGACGAAATAATGGCAATTATGGACCCCTTTGGCAATGCAACCCATACAGCACTCTCCTTCCCTCTTTTGGGTGAAGATGTTATTATAACAGGTATTGGAGGACCTATCGGATCATTGGCTGCAGCCGTTTGTAAGTTCGCCGGGGCCCGGTATGTAGTCGGAACAGATTTAAGCCCGTATCGCCGCGATTTGGCCATGAAAATGGGAGCTACGAAAGTTATCGATCCTAAAAAGGAAAGCATTAAAGATGCAATGGATGAACTAGGTATGGTCGGAGGTTTCGATATAGGCCTCGAATGCAGCGGCTCGCCGGTTGCCTTTAACGATATGGTGAATCATATGTATAACGGCGGAAAAATTTCGTTACTCGGGTTGCTTCCCAAAAATACACAAATCAACTGGACAGATCTGATTTTTAAAGGATTAACTTTAAAAGGCATTTATGGCCGGGAAATGTTCGAAACCTGGTACCATATGGAAATGATGCTCTCAACAGGATTGGATATCAGCCCGGTAATTACTCACCGAATGCCTGCCGATGATTATCAGAAAGCATTCGAAATTATGGAAGAAGGAAACTGCGGAAAAATTATTCTGAACTGGGAATAACTTCTCACAAAAAACATAAAATAAGGGGCAATAAAGCCCCTTTATTTTTTACAAAAAATTAATATTCAGTATAAAATTTAATAATCAATTTCCACCATTACCGGACAATGGTCTGAATACATCACATCAGAAAGAATAGAAGCTGCCCGTATTTTATCCTCCATATCTTTTGTAACTATATGATAATCAATACGCCAACCTTTATTATTTGCCCTTGCTCCCGCGCGGTAACTCCACCACGAATACTGATGCGGTTCCGGATGAAATTTCCGGAAACTATCAACAAATCCATCCTCTGCAAAATGTTGAAACCATTCACGTTCTTCAGGCAAAAATCCCGATGTATTTTGCTGCTTATCAGGATTATGAATATCAATCCACAAACGGCATATATTGTAATCGCCCGAAATAACCAGTTTCGGCCTCTCCTTTCTTAACTCCTGAAGATATTTATGAAAATCATGCAAAAAATCCATTTTATAATCCTGGCGGATGCCACCGGTTGTCCCCGATGGAAAATAAACGCTTAACACCGACCACTCACCAAAATCAAGCCGGAGAACACGACCTTCCACATCGTATTTTGAATTGCTCATTCCATATTCAACATGATCCGGCTTTTCCTTACATAAAACAGCTACCCCGCTATATCCTTTCTTTTCTGCTGAAAAAGAATACATTCTGTACCCAATACTTTCAAAATCAGCTTCATTCATCTGCCCTGACTGTGCCTTTGTTTCCTGAAAACAAACAATATCCGGATTAACCCGCCTAACCCACTCTATCAGGCCTTTTCCGATAGCAGAACGAATGCCATTAACATTGTATGAAATAATTCGTTTCACAATTTTTCTTACTTTTGATTCATAAAATAAGGCATAAGATAGTTAATTTGTTCCATTAATAATTATACGCTTGAAAAAAGGAATCATCATAAAATCAACGGGAAGCTGGTTTACTGTGAAATCAGACACTAATGAGCTGATTAACTGCAAGATAAAAGGAACATTCAGAATTCAGGACATTAAAAGTACAAATCCTGTCGCTGTCGGCGATTATGTCGAATTTATCCTTTCAGAAGAAAATTCAGAAACAGGATTGATTACAAATATTATAGACCGGAAAAATTATATCATCCGGAAGGCGGCCAACCTGTCGAAACAATCGCATATTATTGCAGCCAATATCGATCAGGCATTTCTGATTGTAACGATCAATTTCCCGATCACGACCACTACGTTCATCGATCGTTTTTTAGCTTCATCTGAAGCATACAGAATACCTTGTATATTGATATTCAATAAAATAGATCGGTATACAAAAGAACAGACCGAACGCATGGAATGGCTGATTTCTGTTTATTCTGAAATTGGCTATAAATGTTTAAAAACTTCAGCTAAAAAAAACATCGGGATCAACGGATTAAAGGAACTGATGAAAAATAAAACCAATGTTTTTGCCGGACATTCCGGTGTAGGAAAATCGACCATTATAAATACGATTCAACCAAGTTTGAATTTAAAAACCAAGGAAATTTCAGATGCGCACCTTTCAGGGAAACATACCACAACTTTTTCTGAAATGTACGAACTCGATTTCGGGGGTTTTATTATCGACACTCCCGGAATAAAAGGTTTCGGTATGCTGGATATGGAAAATTGGGAAATTTCGCATTATTTCCCTGAAATGTTTCGTCTCTTGAATCAATGCCAATACTACAATTGCACACATACTCATGAACCAGGCTGCGCAGTAAAAAATGCAGTGGCCGAAGGGAAAATTGCAGAAAGCAGATATCATTCTTACCTGGACTTGCTCGAAAAAGACGAAAAATACCGTATTTGATCTGAATGCAGCTTTTTCGAAATATAATCTATTACTTGAATTAATATATTATATATTCCTTATTTATTGATAGTTAATTCAAAATAATTGAATATTTTAAGCGCTCGTGAATTGCCTATTTCATCGGCTACTGAATGGAAGGGTTGCTTTTTTAAATTCTCAACACTTTTAAATTTCTTCAAAAGTATTTCAATCGTACTTTTTCCAATCCCATTTATATTTTCGAGTTCCGATTTTATAAATTCCTTCGATCGTTTATCGCGGTGAAAACTGATACCAAAACGGTGAGCCTCGTCCCGCAATTGCTGAATTACTTTTAACGATTCTGAATTTTTATCAAGATAAAGCGGAACCGAATCTTCAGGAAAATAAATTTCTTCCAGCCGCTTTGCAATTCCGATAATCGTAATTTTTCCGCGCAGGTTCAATTTTTCCAAAGCCGACAGCCCGGCACTCAGCTGGCCTTTTCCACCGTCAATTACAATTAATTGCGGAAGCGGTTTCTGTTCGTCAATCAGTCGCCGGTAACGCCTGAATACAATCTCTTCCATCGAAGCAAAGTCGTCGGGCCCTTCAACCGATTTCACATTAAAATGACGATATTCTTTTTTTGATGGCCTGGCATTTTTGAAAACCACACATGCTGCTACCGGGTTCGTTCCCTGAAGGTTACTGTTATCAAAACATTCAATATGGGTTGGAGTTTCATGCAGACGAAAATCCTTTTTCATAGTTTCCAAAATCCGTTCTGAATGTTTTTGTGGCTTTGAAATAAACGCCTGCTTTTCCTTCTCAAGCCGGTGATATTTCGCATTTCGTTCTGACAGTTCCAATAATTTTTTCTTCTCCCCTCTTTGAGGAACATAAAATTTCACATTTTCGAATGAAATATCAACCTTCATCGGAACAAGCAATTCGGTCGCCTTACTGAAAATTTTTTGCCGTATATCGAAAATAGCATATTCAAGTAACTCCTGTCTCGATTCATTAAGGCTCTTTTTTATTTCCATTGTATAGGTTTGTACAATGGCCCCGTTTATTATTTTCAAGTAATTGACAAAGGCAAAATTTGTATCGTCATCAATCGAAAAAACATCGATATCAGTAATTGTAGAACTAACCACTGTTGACCGGCTTTGAAATTTTTCGAGCGAAATCAGCTTTTCCTTTACTTCGTTTGCTTCCTCAAACTTATATTCTTCAGCAAACTGTTTCATTAAATCTGACAAATATTTTATTACGCCTGAAATATTTCCTTTCAAAATATCGCGGATTTGTTGAATATTCCGGTCATAAAATTCACTATCAATAAGACCTTCGCACGGACCTAAACAGTTTCCGATATGATATTCGAGACAAACCTTGTATTTCCCGTTTTTTACATTTTCATCAGAAAGATTTAAATTACAGGTTCTGAGTTTATAAAGTTTCCTGAATAATTCGAGCAATGTACGAACAGTATACACCGAAGTATATGGTCCGAAGTATATCGATCCGTCCTTTATTAAATTTCTGGTTTGAAATACACGGGGAAAACGTTCGTTTTTAACAACAATCCAGGGATAACTCTTATCATCTTTTAACCTGATATTATAACGAGGCTGATATTTTTTTATCAGGCTATTTTCGAGTAAAAGAGCATCACCTTCGGTTTCGACAACCATGTGCTTTATGTCGGCAATGTTACGAACCAAAAGCTCTGTTTTCCGGTTTTCCTGTTTCTTATTAAAGTAAGAGGAAACTCTTCTCTTTAAATTTTTTGCTTTGCCTACGTAAATTATTTTACCCGTATTGTCGAAATACTGATATATACCGGGCTGATCAGGAAGAACTGAAATTAAAGATTTAAGATAATCCCTGTTGATATTTACATTTTGTGTCATTCTTTAACGAATACATCAACAAAATCAAATTTATTCACATCGAATAAACCTTTATCTCCAAGTTTTAATTCAGGAATTACCAGTAGCGACAAAAAAGCGATTGTCATAAAGGGCGAATTAAGTAACGAACCCAAATTTTTCGCCTTTTCAATTAACTGCTTATAAACTAATGCGACCTCTGCCCCGCTTTTGCGAGTCATCAAACCGGCAATTTCCAGTTCAATAAAAAGCTGCTCATTTTTGTCGCCAACAACAATGCCTCCTTTGTTTTCGATAAGTTTATTTACTACCGAAACAATATCGTCATCAGACACACCGACTGCAATAATGTTATGGCTGTCGTGAGCAATACTGCTTGCGATAGCACCTTTTTTTAAGCCGATATTTTTAACAAAGCCTATTTGAACCGGTTCGTTTTTATACCGGCTCATTACAACCATTTTTAAAATATCACGATCCGTGTCAGAAACAACTTTTCCATCTTTTATCAAAGGTTCATGTATTTCCTGACCGGTAATTAATTCTCCGTCAGTAACCGTAATAACCCTGATTTTACCTTTTTTAGCATTTAAAACAATATCATCACAACTAATTTTGCTGCGATTAAAAGTGTTTATTATTTTTGACTCCGTTTGTTTGAAAAGAACATTTTCATTTTTAAAAACAGGAGTACCATCAATTACAGTTTGCTGAACTTTAAAATCTTTCAGATTATCGACAACAATAAAATCAGCAGGATCTCCTTTTTGCAGCAAACCAACATTCAATTTGTAGTGATTTACCGGATTTACAACAGCAGCATCAAGCAAGTTATATAGATTTAATCCTTTTCTGATTCCTTTTCTGACTAATTTGTCAATATGTCCTTCTTCAATCAAAGTATCAGGATGTGAATCATCGGTACAAAGCATAACGCTATCCGGATATTCATCGATTAATTTATACAGGGCATCAAAATTTTTTGCAGCACTCCCTTCCCGGATAAGAATTTTCATACCTAATTGAATTTTCTCTTTTGCTTCTTCATAAGTATAACATTCGTGATCGGTAGAAATTCCTGCTTGTACATATTTTTTTAAATCTTTACCTCTTAACCCGGGAGCATGACCATCAATTAACTTATTATACTTACGGGCAGATTCTATCTTTTTTACAACATCAGGAAAATCATTAATAACTCCCGGAAAACTCATCATTTCTGAAAGGAAATAGAGATCATCTCTTGCTAAAAGACGATCAACAATATTTTCATCAAGAATATATCCTGTTGATTCGAAAGGTGTAGCAGGGACACAGGAAGGAACGCCAAAATAAATTTTTAATGGAACCTTTTTCGCATCTTCAATCATGTAATCAATTCCTTTTTCGCCCAACACATTTGCTATTTCATGTGGATCACTGACAACGGCAACCGTTCCACGTGGAACAACCATCCGGGCAAAAGACGAAGGAATAGTCATAGAACTTTCAATATGAACATGAGAATCAATAAAACCAGGAAGGATATAAACATCATTATTGTGTTCACAAGCTTCAATTAATTGAATTTTCTTGTTTTCAACAACAATCTTTCCTTTAAATTGACAACGATTTACAACATCAACAATAATACCGTAATAAATATTTCCCATTTTAAAAAAACGTTTACAACAAATATAAATAAAGGTTTAAAAAATAAATATCTATTTTTCAACCTCTATTTTTATTTTATGGTTTCACGTGGAACATCATCTACCCAGTAATATTAACAGAACATTTATATCAGCCGGACTCACCCCGGAAATTCTACTTGCCTGTCCAATTGTTTTTGGTTGATGTTTATATAATTTTTGTCGGGCTTCTGTAGAAATTGCCTTAATTGATAAATAGTCAAACTTACCTTCAATATTTATATTTTCGAGTCGGGTATATTTATCAGCAATATTTTTCTCTCGTTCTATATATCCTGAATATTTCAGCAATATTTCAGCAGACTCTATTATCTCGTAATAACGATTTTGCGGAATATTAACTAAAACTTTTTTAAAAGGAGTAATAGTCTCTACTAAATCAAAAATCGAAACCTGAGGACGCAATATTATGTCAATCAGTTTTACACCCTGCTTTAATGGGGTAGTTTTTTTCTCCTCAAGAAGTTTATTGATATAAACCGGTTTTATTGAAAAATTTTTAATAAAATCAACCAGATTATCTCTCATGCTTATTTTTTCATCCAGCAAATCAATTCTCTCTTTTTTTGCCAAACCCAAATCATACGACTTTTTAGTCAATCGAATATCTGCATCATCCTGTCGTAATAAAATACGATACTCGGCTCTTGAAGTAAACATCCGGTAAGGCTCATCAATTCCTTTGGTAACCAAATCATCAATCAATACTCCAATATAAGCTTCATCTCTATGCAAAATAAATTCATCTTTTCCATGGACCTTCTGATGTGCATTAATCCCGGCCATAATTCCCTGAGCTCCTGCCTCTTCATAACCGGTAGTTCCATTTATCTGACCTGCAAAATACAAATTTGAAACAAGTTTTGTTTCAAGAGTATGATTCAATTGTGTAGGTTCAAAGTAATCATATTCAATGGCATATCCCGGCCTGAAAATTTTAGCATTTTCAAAACCAGGTATTTTATGCAAAGCCCGTAATTGTACATCCCAGGGAAGAGAAGAAGAAAACCCATTTAAATAATATTCATTTGTTTTTTCACCTTCAGGTTCCAGAAATAGCTGATGCTGAGGCTTTTCTGAAAATGTTACCAATTTCGATTCAATACTTGGACAATATCTGGGGCCTATACTTTTTATGGTACCGTTATACATTGGTGAATCAGCGAAACCAGATTTCAATTCCTTATGAACTTCTTCATTTGTATAGGTAATCCAACAACTCCGTCTCTTCAAAACAGATTTTTCATTGGGCAAGAACGAAAACTTATACATTTCACCCTCATTTTCCTGTTCTTTAAGCTGTGAAAAATCAATTGTCCTTCCATCAATACGAACAGGCGTTCCGGTTTTCAGACGTCCCTTTACAAAACCAAAATCTGCAAGCTGATCAGAAAGAAAATAAGAAGCATTCTCTCCTATTCTACCTCCTTTAATCTGACTTTTTCCAATATGCATTAAACCATTTAAAAAGGTACCATTTGTCAGAATTACTGATTTAGATTTAAATTCAACTCCAATAGTTGTAACTACACCTTTAACCTGATTATTTTCTATATTCAGACGAACGACTGTATCCTGCCATAAATCCAAATTATCAGTATTTTCAAGTACGTCTCTCCAATATTCTGAAAATTTTAACCGATCACATTGTGCCCTCGGACTCCACATAGCCGGACCTTTCGACTTATTCAACATACGAAACTGAATAGTAGAACGGTCTGTAACAATTCCCATGCAACCTCCCAAGGCATCTATTTCTCTTACAATCTGCCCTTTAGCTATACCTCCAACTGCAGGATTACATGACATCTGGGCAAATTTGGTCATATCCATCGTTATTAAAAGAGTTTTCGAACCCAAATTTGCTGCTGCCACCGCTGCTTCACATCCTGCATGACCTCCACCAACTACTATAACATCATAAACCGGTAACATTTCTAAAAATTTAAGGGGGCAAAATTAAATTAATTATCTGAAATTTAAAACTTTAATAATTTTAACAAGCATTCATCCTCTTTTTTTGTCATTATTTCTTTCAAAGGTTTTTCCTTATCATCAAAACCAATTAAATGCAAAACTCCATGAATAATAACCCTGTTTAATTCATTATCAAAAGGAACACCATATTCAACTGCATTTTCTTTTACTCTTTCAACACTAATAAAAATGTCGCCTGATATATCTTTATCAACTACATCATCAAAAGTAACTACATCAGTATAATAATCATGATTTAAATATTCACGGTTTATTTTGAGCAAATACTCATCAGAACAAAGAATAAAATTTATATTTTTACAAATAAAACCTTCATTTTCAATAATATATTTTATCCAGTCCTTTCTTTTTTTTGGAGTAGTTATATTCAAAATAACATCTTCCTTAAAAAAATTGATACTCACGTTCTACTTCAAATTTAATTTCAATTATTCTTCCTTTTTCCTTTACATCAAAATTATCAGCAAGTCTACTGGTTAAAAACAAACCTCTTCCTGTCTCATGATTTATATTTTCAGGTAAGGTTGGATCCTTTATATCAGTTAAATTAAAACCACTCCCTTCATCTTCAACCGTTAAAGTAAGAATGTCTTTTAACCATGAACAGGATATAACAACTTTTTTTTCTTCATTATATTGATTACCATGAGAAATACTATTATTAACCAATTCTGATAAACTTAATAATACATTAAAAAAATTTTCTCTTTTCAATCTTGCTTCATTGAAAAAACTATCTAAAAACAATTCAAGCTTACTCAAACTTTCCTTTTTCGATGGTAATAAAAGATGTTTCTCCAAAATTTTAATGTTCTAAATAATTTATATAATTTTTATATTTTTCCTCGTAATAATGTTCAAGTTTATATGTATTTCTTATTAATTGTTCCTTATTTTCATTTTCATCCTTTTTATACTGAAAAAACAGATTCGGGTTACTGTAAAAATCATCCTTCGCAGTTTCCGATTTTCTTTCATTATCATCATCCCTCTCTATTTCAGAGATCTCCGCATTCAAAAGTTTATTCAATATCATATTTTGCCTGTTAATCGTTTGCTCCGAAATATTTTTAGAAATAACATCCCTTTTATTTTCCTCTATTAACTTATCTGCCATCTTTAACTGTTCCTTTGCTGAGCTTCCTATTTCAGAACTACCCATCATTTCACGAATTAACTGCTGCATAATTTCCTGCTGGGCCAATGTTTTTCCAAGCTGCTTAGTTATTCCTTCCATATTTCCACTTTTCATCTGGTCTATCATATTCTGCAATTGTTTTTTAATTGACTCCTGCGACTGTTTTAACAAATTCAAATTCGGTTTTTTTCCTTTTCCTGGTTTATCACACGCCTGATCACCCGGCACTGAGTTTTCCATTTCTTCTTCAGCTTTTTTTATTATTTCTGATAGAAAAAGAGCCAGATTATTAAAGGATGTCATTATTTTTTGCTGATAAATCAACACATTATAAATACGTCCGTCTTCGAGCATTTTCAGTGCATCATTCGAATTCATCTGAATATTCAGAATTTCCCGGTTAACTACACTTGAAATTTGCGGGTTTCGTTCGGCTAATGTATATAACGAATCCTTTACAATAATTGTTTGATCAACTATTTGTAACTGATTTATTTTTACTGAATTTAATAAGGGATCATTTTTTTGAAGAGTTTTTAACTGCTTATATAACTGTTCCTGAAAAAGACTTAAATAAACCAGGTTATCCATAATCTGCTGAAGATTTTCCAAATCTTCACCTTTTGTTTTCTTTTCATTTGCATCAAGCATCTGCTGAATTGAAAAAGCAAGATTTTGTATTTTTCCTGAAATATTTTTAAATTCTTCAGTTACCTGCTTTTTTTTCTTATTATCAAGAAGTGATAAACTATTAATAAACTCCTCTCCTATTTCATTAAATTCCATTTTAAAGTCAGGAATATTTAATGACTTCTTTAGTTCTTTGTTTAACTCAAATATTTTAGAATATTCATCCTTTTGCAAATCAAAATTTTGATTTGCTACTTTTTGCAAATCTCTAGTATTATCAAAATTCTTTTTTTTCTGAAAATCATCAGTAAGTGATTTTTCATTTTCAGCTATCTTATTTAGTTCATCAATAATATTTTGTACTTTCTGAACTACTTTCATCCGTTTTAATATTTCCAGATTTCTTTCCAATTGTTTTGACAAATCATCAAGCTGCATATCCATATCATTAGTAAGCTCATCAAGTTTTTTCGAATTAAAATTTTTTGCCAGCTGATTAAATTCATCAAACAGTTTTTTTAACTCGTCACTAAAAATTTCTTTAAGCAACTCATCTACCTGTTTTTGTTTTTCAACAATTTCACTTTTTTTCTCTGAAAATGAATTTTTATAGTTATCCAGTTCTTTATTTTTCTTACTTATTTCATTTAAAACATTTTCAAGGGTATTCCTCTTTTCAACTATCTCATTTATTTTCTGCTCTTTTTCCCATTCTGTCAAATTTGAATTTATCTGATTCATTTTTAAATCATTAATATCAGATTTTATTTGTTTATTCAGACTGAAACTCTCATTCATCAATTTTTCCAGATCATTAAATTCAGAATTTTCAAAATCCATACGATTTTTTAAATCCGGGAAATTTATCGTAAACGACTCAGAACTTGTTTCTTTATTTCCTGAAAAATAATCGTTATCAAAAACAGAAAAATAATAATTTATAACTCTGTTATCTTTCTTTAAATCATTGAAATCATAAGTAAAATAAAACTCCTGCTGATTAAGTGATTTTACAAACGGAATAGTTATTATACTGTCATTTCCTTCAAAAAACAAATTAAAGGTCATATTAGAAAAACCATAGTCATCACTAATTCTTCCTTTAAAATAATACCTGAAAAAATTAATTGAATCTCTTACCTGAGCAATTTCTATCTGAGGATACAAATCAGGCAAGACATCAACTTTAAACGACAAAATATTTTCTTCTGAAAAATTTTCATTTTTTAAGGTAACCGAATATGTAAAACTTTTTAAGACCTTTTTCTCAAAAACATAATCATCCGGTTTTCCTTTAGCTTCAGTTTTTACAGAATCATTTATTGTTATTACTAATTCTGAAGTCTCAAAAGTTTTAAAATTCCATTTAACGATCGAACCATGCGGAACTTTCAAATTACCAACATTCGAAAAAACTTCATTTTTCAAACCTGTATACGTAGGTGGAATAATCTCAACCGAAAAACTTCCAAGTAAAGGAACTGACAATACATTAATTCTATATTGCCTTGAATAATAATTGTTTGCTACAAAGTAAAAAGTAAAAGAGTTATTTATATTTTCAATTTCATAAACAAAATTATTTTCTCCTGTTTTTTTCATTAAAAAATTATTTCCTCCGAACGATATATAAACCACTGTAGGAATCTTTTTTCCTGTCATCTTTAATTCAATTTTTAAACCTGATCCTTTTTTTACATCCAGCTTTTCATTCTGAAGTTCAAAATGAAAAGGAGCAGGCTTAATAAATTCTGACTGATAATGAATTAACCTTCCGGCACTATCAACCATCTCATTCTTAAAAAATAAAAACAAAACAAAAAATACAGAGCAAACAATTAAAAACCTTTCTATAAATTTTTTCTGATTACTGATTTTTAAGGCAGAAGAAAAATCAATTATTTTTAAATTTTCTATTTTCTGATCAATACTTGCAATAACAAGTTCATTTGAATATTCATTAGAAACATCTTCAGCTAACTCAATAGCATTAATCAAACTATCATCAATTTCCGGAATATATTTTCTTATTTTTTCAGCAATATCTTTATTAGTCAGCTTTTCTCTTATTCCAAATAGTTTTGCAAGAGGATAGAATAAAAACCAAATAATTATAAATGAAAGAAATAGCAAAGAAATAAAAAAGATATAAACTTTAACTTCAGGCTTTAAATAGAGAAAATCCTCCGCAATTAATGCAACCGAAAAATATAATATTAAAAGGCTAAATAGCAATAATACACCTCTGATAAGATTAAAAAACAAAAATTTGTTTTTAAACCTTTTTAAGCTTTCAACAAGATGTTTATAGTTTTCTGACATTTTTATATTTAACTGTAATACAATAATTTATAATTAACAAAAACATTTAAAAATCTTCATTTTTTCTGTTTATAAAAATCACAAAAAACTTTAAAAATAATTCTTAATAATTGAAAACAATTTTTATCTGTCAATTTCAATAAAAAAGTCAAGTATAAAAAATGTATAAATATTCATTAAAAATGAACAAACAAAATGATTTTGAGTTATGTTTTTTTACTAATAAATTTAAAAGTTAACAACTGTTGAATACTTTTTTATTTGATTGACTTTTTGAAATTAAGACTGTGAAAAAGTAGTTCGAATCTGGTAAAAACAAACTACTTTTAAATTATTCAAGAATTAGAAATAAAAGTTTTAAAAACAATTAACAGGAAATAAATATTATTATCTATAAACAATACAAAAAGAATATTTTAATATTTTTAGGTTTCCTTTTTATACTTTTAAGTATTAAGAATACTGGGAAATAAAAGATTAAAATGTGTATGAATTCTCAACTTTCTATATTATTAGTGGAAGATAATGCGTTAAATCAGCGAATTGTTACGTTTAGTCTGAAAAAATACAATCACGAAGTTTCTATTGCTAATAATGGACTTGAAGCCGTTGAGCAATTTCAAAAAACTTCGTTTGACGTTATTTTAATGGATATTATGATGCCGGTAATGGATGGACTTGAAGCTACTCAAAAGATAAGAAGCATAGAAGAGGAAAATAAAGTTGGAAAAAGAACTCCTATCATTGCCATTACTGCAAATACGATGGATAACGACAGAGATAAATGTATTTCTTATGGAATGGATGAATTTATGGCTAAACCTTTCGATATGGAGAAGCTAAATTCTATTTTTAAACAAATGAAAATTCTCGGATAAGCATTTAATATCCTTTTTTTCAATTTAGACTATATTTGTTGTTATTCATTTTTGAATGACAAATTAAAATATGAGCGAATTTACAGACCTTCGAAGCGGTCAAATATCTGAAAACGATAAAGAAATTGAAAAACAATTAAGACCTTTAAATTTTGATGATTTTAAGGGACAAAATAATATTGTTGAAAATTTGATTGTTTTTGTAAAAGCCGCTAAAATGAGAGGAGAACCGCTTGATCATGTTTTACTGCACGGACCTCCCGGACTTGGAAAAACAACTTTATCAAATATTATCGCAAATGAGATGGGTGTTGGTTTAAAAGTGACTTCTGGTCCGGTACTTGATAAACCAGGTGATTTGGCCGGCATATTAACTAACCTTGAGAAAAATGATGTATTGTTTATTGATGAAATTCATCGTTTGAGTCCTGTTGTCGAAGAATATTTGTATTCAGCAATGGAGGACTTCAAAATTGACATCATGATTGATAAAGGTCCGAGTGCCAGGTCTATACAGATTGAATTAAACCCGTTTACATTAGTGGGTGCAACTACACGGTCGGGTTTACTGACAAGTCCTTTGCGTGCCCGGTTCGGCATAAAATCTCATCTGGAATATTACGATACAAGTGTGCTGACCGGAATTGTAAAACGTTCAGCAGCAATTTTAAATGTAAAAATTGAAGATCAGGCAGCAGTTGAAATAGCATCACGAAGCAGGGGAACCCCGCGTATTGTAAATTCATTATTACGAAGAGTCCGCGATTTTGCCCAGGTGAAAGGAAATGGAAATATTGATCTGGAAATAACACGTTATTCGCTTGAAGCCCTTAATATTGACAAATATGGACTTGATGAAATGGATAACAAAATTTTACTAACTATCATTGATAAATTCAAAGGAGGGCCGGTTGGTATTTCAACTATTGCAACTGCAGTGGGCGAAGATAGCGGAACCATTGAGGAAGTATATGAGCCGTTTTTAATAAAAGAGGGCTTTTTAAAACGAACACCGCGCGGAAGGGAAGTTACTGAGTTGGCATATAAACATCTTGGTAAAGTGAATTATTCAGGATTTGGTAATGCTACTCTTTTTTAATCAGTTCAATTTCAAAAAGTTTAGGCCATAATTTTCCGGTAACATACATTTTTTTGCTTTCCGGATCAATGGCAATTCCGTTAAACACATCAATTCGTTGGTCGGTATTGTAGGTGCCAAGTATACCTTTCATGTCGGTTTCAGCAACAATTTTTCCGGAAAAGGAATCAATTTTTACGATGGTTTCAGTGGTATAAATATTTGCATAAATATACCCGTCTGAATATTCCAGCTCGTTAATATAGGACACAATACCTTTATTGTTGGCAACCTGAAGCTTTTTTACAACTTTTAAATTAGAAGGGTCGAGAAAAGTAAGTACCTGGGTTCCGTCGCTCATAATAAGGTTTTTCCCGTCGTTCGTCATTCCCCATCCTTGTTCCGATTCATACGTAAAACTATCAATTACAGCAAACGATGATGAATTGTAAATAAAACCTTTTTGAGCTTTGTAAGTGAGCTGATAAATTTTGTCATTTAAAATAGTAATTCCCTCACCAAAATATTTATTACTAAGTTTCACTGATTGTAACAATTTACCAGTCAGTAATTTTGTTTTAAAAATACCCGATGTGCCGTTTTCACCTGTACTTTCATACAAATTACCGTGGTGAATTTCAAGACCTTCCGTAAAATAATCGGCATTATGAGGAATTATTCTGACTACTTTGTACGTGTATTTTTCAGGTACAATGTCAGATAGAACTTCAAATGATTTATAATTAATTCCAGCAATGCCATCGGTTTTTGTTGAAATAACTTTAAGAGTATGTTTTCCTACGGTCGGAATTTTTTCAATTTTACTCGAAAAAGAAATCTCCTTTTTTGTTTCAATAAATTCGTCATCAATAAAAATATCGGTTTTATCAAGTTCCCCGTCATGTAGTTTTGTATTAACTGAAATAAGAAGATCTTCGCCTAAAGTAAGTTTGTTTTGTTTGTTTTCAATTTTTATTTGCGAGACGGGTTTTCGTGATTGTTTTGGTTTTCCCGAACATGAAATTATTGATATAACAATTGTAAAAATCAATAATTTTGAAATGATACCGATATTCATATTTTGCCTTAATTGATTTAAAAAATCAAAGATAAAAGAAAAAAAATACAGGTTTAAACTCTTAAAATAGAATAAAACAACAGGCTTGTATGAACGATAAAAAATAAATAAACATTCAGGTGCATAATTGGGGTGTTTGAACTTTCAATATATTTGATTTTTTAAATTTTCGAAATTGGGAACAGTAAAAAAATTAGCCGGTGATACTGCCATTTATGGCATGAGCAGTATTGTGGGACGTTTCTTAAACTGGTGGCTTGTACCGTATTATTCCAGGATTTTTCTTCCTGAACAATATGGAGTTGTTACTAATTTATATTCGTATGTAGCCATTTTGCTGGTATTGCTTACTTATGGCATGGAAACCGGTTTTTTCCGTTTTGCCGGCCAGAACGACAAAGAAAGCGTTAAGGTATATTCAACAAGCCTGGTTTCTTTATTTTTTACCTCATTCAGTTTTGTACTTCTTGTATTTGTTTTTTCAGCAAAGATAGCCGGCTGGATTGATTACAGCGATCATCCTGAATATGTGAAATGGATGGGAATAATTGTTGCGATAGACGCATTTACAGCCATTCCGTTTGCCCAGTTACGGCTTGAAAACAAGGCAATAAAATTTGCCATTCTGAAATTTATTAACATCGGAATTAATATTGGGGCGAACCTGTTTTTTCTTTCATTTTGTCCCTGGGTTCTAAAAAATAATCCGGCTTCGTTTATCCGGTTTTTATATTCTCCGGAAATAGGGGTGGGGTATGTTTTTATTTCAAATTTAATAGCTTCTGTTGTTCTTATTCTTATTATGCTTCCTGAAATACTCCGGGTAAAAATACAGTTTGACAAGTCACTTCTGAAGCAAATGCTGAATTATTCGTTTCCGGTATTAATTGTCGGAATTACCGGCATGATTAATCAGAATATCGACAAGATATTAATTCCGAAATTGGTACCTGCTGAAAATAATCCGATGCAACAGCTCGGAATTTACGGGGCCAATTATAAACTCGCTGTTTTAATGAATATGTTTATTCAGGCTTTTCGCTATGCTTTTGAACCTTTCTTTTTCAGCCGGAAAAAAGATAACGAGTCGAACCGTGTTTATGCGTTGGTAATGAAGTATTTTGTAATTTTTGGTTTGGCTATTTTTTTGGGTATGACCCTTTTTCTGGATATTATAAAATTACTGATCGATCCTCTTTATTACGATGGTTTAAAAGTAGTGCCCATCATCTTAATGGCTAACCTTTTTCTGGGGATATATTTTACACTTTCGCTCTGGTATAAGCTTACCGATAAAACAATTTACGGAGCATATATTGCAACACTTGGTTCGGTAATTACCTTAGTTTTAAATTTCACGTTGATTCCGAAAATCGGATATATGGGTTCGGCAATAGCGGTTCTTGCGTGCTTTGTGGTAATGACAGTGATTTCGTATTACTACGGCCAAAAATATTTTCCTTTAAATTACGACATTAAAAAAATGGGATTTTATTTTACTGTTGCCCTGATCCTTTTTTTCCTGTTCTGCTTCATTCCGTTTCAATCCTTATTTTTCCGGTTATTTACAGGAACTGTATTTTTCCTGATTTTTATACTGGTTGTTTATTTTGGAGAAAGAAGAGAATTAAAAACTTTATTAAGCCATAAATAAAATATTTTAGATGATTTTATAACTTCATCTGCTGCAAATAAAAATACGTAAACTTAAACCAGTTAACATGTCGAAAACAAGCATTTTTTTACTGATTTTTTTTGGTGTATTAGCCTGTACACCATCCAAAAATATGGATATTTCAAAGGAAAGTATTATACCTAAACCTGTTTCAGTAACAGCTACCGGCAGTTCATTCGAGATAACCGGTAAAACAAATATTTATATACAACAAAGTGATTTTGAAAAGCTAAAATCACCGGGACAATATCTTTCAGATTTATTAAAAAAGTCAACCGGTTTTGACATGCAGGTAAAAGCAAGTGATAAAACTCCGCGGTCCGGCAATTTTTATTTTTGTCTTTCAGGAGAAGATACAAAATTGGGTGATGAAGGATACGAACTGACAGTTACCGAGAAGCTGGTAAAACTAACAGCCAATAAGCCTGCCGGTATTTTCCATGGAATACAGACGATCAGGCAATTATTGCCAGCTTTGGTTGAGAAGACGACTGTTGAGGAAGGCCCCTGGTTGCTGGCAACCGGAACTATACATGATTTTCCTGAATATTCTTACAGGGGTTCAATGCTTGATGTATGCCGGCATTTTTTCAGTGTTGACGATGTGAAACGATACATCGACCTGATGGCCTGTTATAAACTAAATGTTCTGCATTTGCATCTTTCCGACGATCAGGGCTGGCGCATCGAAATTAAGTCGTGGCCCAACCTGACGGTTCATGGAGGAAATACCGAAGTGGGCGGGGGTAAAGGAGGTTTTTATACACAGGAGGAATATAAGGAAATTGTCGGGTATGCCGGTGAGCGGTACATTACCGTTATTCCTGAAATTGATATGCCAGGGCATACAAATGCAGCGCTGGCTTCGTATGCCGAACTGAACTGCAACGGTAAAGCCACCGAATTGTATACCGGTACCAATGTCGGGTTCAGTACGCTGTGTACGGATAAAGAAATCACCTACCGGTTTATTGATGATGTAATTGGCGAACTGGCAGCAATGACCCCAGGCCCGTATATTCATATTGGCGGTGACGAGTCTCATGTAACGCCGCTGAAAGATTATATACCTTTCATTAATAAGGTTCAGGATATTGTACAATCACATGGAAAGCAAGTTATTGGATGGGACGAAATTGCACATGCCGGTTTAAAGAAAAATACCGTGGTACAATTTTGGGCTAAAGCCGATAATGCCCGGAAAGGGACAGCACAGGGAGCCAAAGTGATCCTGTCGCCGGCTACAAAAGCCTATCTTGACATGCAGTACGATTCAACTTCTACTTTGGGATTACATTGGGCAGGTTATACCGAGGTCGACAGTGCTTATATCTGGAACCCGGCAACCCTTGTTCCCGGAATCAGTAAAGAAAATATTTTAGGCATTGAGTCTCCTCTTTGGTCTGAGACAATTACCAATATTGATGAGATTGAATACCTGGCTTTTCCACGTTTGATCGGCCATGCAGAAATTGGCTGGACACCTGATTCACTTCGTAATTGGGATGACTACAAGGTACGTCTCGGAAAACAGGGATCTCGTCTTGGAGCAATGAATCTTCATTTTTACCGTTCGAAGCTGGTTCCATGGGCAAATCAATGATTGAAAATCATATAAAAAACCAAGGGATAAGTTTTTATATAAATTTCTTCGGGATTCGTATAAAATACTTTTAAGTATTATTTTTGCCGTGAGAGATATAAAATCATGGAAAAAGTAAAAATTGCACTGGCATGCGACCATGCCGGATATGAACGGAAACTGGGTATAATTGAATATCTGAAAGAGTTAGGATATGAGTATAAAGACTTCGGAGCTTATTCAAACGAAAGTTCTGATTATCCTGATTGGGTTCACCCGATGGCAGAAGCTGTAAGTGCAGGCGATTACCGTTTTGGAATTACTTTTTGCGGAAGTGGAAACGGGATAAATATGACAGCAAACAAACATCAGAAAATCAGGTCGGCGCTTTGCTGGATGCCTGAAATAGCAAGCCTTGCCCGTAAGCATAACGATGCAAATGTATGTGCCTTGCCTGCCCGTTTTGTTACAGATGAGGAAGCGCGTGAGATTGTAAAAGTATTTTTGACTACCGGTTTCGAAGGTGGCCGTCATTTACGAAGGATACAGAAAATACCAGTTAAATAACATGTCAGGTAAAAAGGATATATTTATCCGCGATTCGGAAAAAATAGTTGCAGACCTGAAACATCGCAATACGATTAAATTCAATATTTCGAAGTACGATGCAGCCGTCGAAAAAGGGATAGCGCGTTATTCCAACCTAGAATTAGCCCGCGAAAGGGTTTCTTATATCAAAAGTGATGCAATTAATCATCTGCCTGAATATCTTTTGGAATTTGAAAAGAATATCACCCGAAACGGGGCAGAAGTAATCTGGTGCCGGAATTCGGACGAAGCGATTGAATCGGTAAAAAAGATTTTGCTTGAGAATGAAGTAAAGACGCTGGTAAAAAGCAAATCGATGACGACCGAAGAAATAGATTTTAACAAGTATATTGAAGAAATTGGTGTAGAATCCCTGGAGACCGATTTGGGTGAATATATTGTACAACTGGCAGGGGAGAAGCCTTATCATATTTTAACCCCGGCCATGCACAAGTCAAGGCAAGACATTGCTGATTTATTTCACGAAAAATTCAATACACCATCCGGAAGCAACCCGCAGTACCTGGCTTCCTTTGTACGGAAAAAGCTGAGGCAAAAATTTCGTACGGCAGATGCAGGAGTTACCGGAGCTAATTTTCTGGTAGCCGATGTGGGCGGTATCGGTTTAACCGAAAATGAAGGAAACGGTTTAATGTCTGTTTCGTTTCCCCGCGTGCATATTGTAATTGCAGGCATCGAAAAGGTGATTCCGTCGATGAAAGATCTGGGGTTTATCTGGCCATTACTGGCAACCCGTGGTACCGGGCAGCAAATATCGGTTTATAACTCGTTAGTTACCGGTCCGCGGAAAGAAGGTGAACCTGATGGCCCTGAGAAAATGTATGTTATTTTACTTGATAACGGGCGTTCCGGCTTATATCAGTCCGACGACCGGTACGAGGCGCTGAAATGTATCCGTTGCGGGGCCTGCCTGAATGTTTGCCCTGTATACAAAAACATTGGCGGCTATACCTATAACGCAACATACAGCGGTCCGATCGGTTCGGTAATAACTCCTTTTTACAAAGGCAAAAAAGAATATGGTCATCTTAGTTTTGCCTGTTCGCTATGCGGAAAATGTTCTGAAATATGCCCGGTAAAGATTCCTCTTCACAAACTGCTTTTGCTGAACCGGCGCGATTCGGTTGAAGAAGGCGGCGACTTTGTATGGAATGAAGGGATGAAGGCATTCGAATTTATTTTTTCGAAAAGATCCCGGCTCGATGCCGTAAACGGACGTTTTAAAAACAGGGCTCTTGCTTTGGGTAAGAATGTGCTTGGCAGGCAGAAGGCGGTTCCGAAAGCAGCAGACCGGTCTTTTAGTAAACAGTGGAAATCAAAAATATAGGTTATGTTGTCGAATACATGTAAATATGCTGTCAGGGCGCTGATCTATCTCGGAAAAAACGCTACGGAAAAAAACAAAGTTGGTATTAAAAAAATAGCAGGAGACCTGGACATACCGACACCTTTTCTGGGAAAAATTTTGCAGAATATGGTTCGCCAGAAAGTACTGATTTCAACAAAAGGGCCGAACGGAGGATTCGCTCTTGGTAAAAAGGCAAAGGATATTTCGTTGTACAACATCGTATGTATTGTCGACGGGGAAGACTACTTTAAACATTGCCTGATTAGCCATGAAACATGTGCTTCGGTTCACGAAAAAGGAAAGCATTGCCCCGTTCATGCCCGTTTTAGTGAGATCAGGGCACAGTTGACTGCTTTTTACAAGGAAACTACCATCCAGTTAATTCTGGATGATATGAAAGGAAATGAACAGCTTATTGAGCTTTGAAAATTTTTTCAATTTTTTTACCGGAAACAAAATACCGGTAAACAGCAAGAGCAAGTGCTGCGCCGATTAAATCAGCAATAAAATCTCTGTAATCGCCTGAGCGGTCCCGGGCAACGGTGCTTTGCAAAACTTCGAAAAGTGCACCTATAAACAACGATGAAAGGAACGCTGCAAGATAACCTTTTCCTGCCCCGGTTTTTTCAAAAGGGGAGATGAGAAAAAGACAGCTGAAAAAATACATTCCAATATGAACGATTTTATCGAAATGAGGTATAAATATTTTTGTCGGAAGGTCGTCGCCGGGCAACAGGCTCAGAATTGTAATTATAACAATCCAGATTATAGGTTTCCAAAAGTATTTCATGTGTTTTTCAAACTTGGTTCTTATTAAAATTTATGGCCGGAATTTACATTCACATACCGTTTTGCAAAAAAAAATGTTATTACTGCGACTTCTATAAAAGCACCAATCAGGGCTTAAAAGTACAGCTTTTGCATGTAATTATGCAAGAGTTGGAGGAACGTCAAACAGAATTTTCAGGAGAAGTTGCAGAAACCATTTACCTGGGTGGCGGTACACCATCGGTACTCTCAGCCGGTGAAATTTCAGGTTTGCTTATGCAGGTCAGACGTTTCTATAACGTGCAAAATAGCGCGGAAATCACTATGGAGTGTAATCCCGACGATATTACACCGGCGTACCTGTCTCAGATCCGGGAAACAGGAATTAACAGGTTAAGCATTGGAATTCAGTCATTTAATGATTCAGATTTGAAATTAATGAACCGCCGGCACAATTCGGTTCAGGCTATTGAAGCAGTTCGGTCAGCACAGGAAACGGGTTTCAATAATATCAGTATAGATTTGATTTACGGTTTACCCGGACAAACCTTGAATGACTGGAAAGAGAATATCAGGCAGGCCCTGGAACTGAACGTGCAACATATTTCGGCCTATTGTCTGACGTATAACGAAGGCACTGTTTTTTACAAAAGACTGAAATCCGGTATTCTGTCTGAATTACCTGACGAATTGAGTTTTCAGCAGTTCGACGTATTGAGGGAAGAGCTGGCAAAAGCCGGTTTCGAGCAGTACGAAATTTCAAATTTTGCGCGTAATCATCTTTATTCGAAGCACAATACGGGATATTGGTTTCAGCAGAAATATCTTGGCATCGGACCTTCGGCACATTCGTTCGACCGGAAAACACGGCGCTGGAATGTTTCGGATAACCTGAAATACATCGACGGAATTGAAAACGGAACCCGGTATTATGATTCAGAAGAACTTAGCCCTTCAGACCGGTACAACGACTATATAATTACCCGACTGCGCACGATGTGGGGAATTACGGAAAATGAAATAGGAGAGGAGTTCCTTTCTCATTTCAGAAAAAATATTGAAAAGTATTGTAAAACAGGACATATTCTGAATAAAAACGGCGCATGGGTTTTGTCGGAAGAAGGCCTGTTTATTTCCGATAAAATAATGGAAGACCTGATTTTTGTTCCGTCTTAAATATTGTTAATTCAAAAAACGGTTTTCGTTGATTCACTATATAATTATATCTTAGCGGTTTCAAAAATTTGGTATTCTACATGAAAGTAAAAATTGTAAATAAATCGGCTAACGATTTACCAGCATACAGCACTGTTCATTCAGCCGGGATGGATCTTCGGGCAAACCTTGAAAAGGAAATTGTTTTGAAACCTCTGGAACGGGTTTTGGTACCGACCGGTTTGTTTATTGAACTGCCGGAAGGCTACGAAGCCCAGATAAGGCCGAGAAGCGGTCTGGCTCTGAAAAAAGGAATTACGGTATTAAATACGCCGGGCACAATTGATGCTGATTACAGGGGCGAAATCGGAGTAATTCTGATCAACCTGTCGAATGAAGATTTCGTAATACGGCACGGCGAACGGATTTGCCAGATGATCGTTTCTTCGCACGAAACAGTGCAATGGGAACTTACAGAAAAATTGGACGATACGGTGAGAGGTGCCGGGGGGTTTGGACATACGGGAAAACAATAAAATGAGGACAAAAAGGTTTTTTATACCTGTTATTTTTGCTGTTCTGCTGTCAGGTTGTGCAACAGTTAATAAAACAGTGAAGCAAAAAGTGGCTACAGCTCCGGCAGTAAAGGAGGAACAACAGGATTCTTTACCGGAAGAAAAGCAAAACGAATTTGAATACCTGTTTATCGAAGGATTAAAACAGTCGAAGCTGGGCAACACACAGGCGGCAGTTTCCCTTTTTTCCAAATGTCTGGAAATTGATCCAAATTCGGCATCAGTCATGTTTGAACTGGCAAAAATACATTTAAGCAACGGCGATCAGACCAGCGCATCGCTGTTACTTGAAAAAGCAATTGAGATTAATCCTGAAAATAAATGGTATAAAATAATGCTGGCGCAGATTTACCAGCAGACCAAACAGTACGATAAGGCGGCAAAACTATACGGGAAACTTTACGAGGAAAATCCCGACGAAATGGAAAACCTCGAATATCTGTACCTGAAAGCCGGGATGTTTTCAGCAGAAAAAAAATACGACGATGCCATTGCTGCTTTCGACCTGCTCGAATCGAAACTTGGCTTTAACGAACAGGTAATTATGGCAAAGGAACAGGTTTATGTTTCGGCCGGAAATACTGAAAAAGCAGCAGCGGAAATTAATAAACTGATTGAGTTTGACCCCGAAGATACCCGCTATTACGGATTAATGGCTGATATGTACCTTGATAGCGGCGACTCTGTTAAATCGCTCGAATATTACAACAAAATTCTGCAGATTGATCCGGGGAACGGATTTGTACACTTCTCATTGGCAGAGTATTACAGAAAAATGAAAGACCCGGATAAAGCGTATGAGCATGTACGCGAAGGGTTCAAAAATAAAGAGCTGCAAATTGAAACCAAACTTCAGATGTTTTTAATGCTGACCGGTGATTCGACCCAGTCGCAGATAACAGAAAAGCAAACCAATGAATTATTGGGACTGCTCCGTGCCATGTATCCCGACGATTACAGGGTAAAAGCGCTTTATGCCGATGTTCTTCTACAAAATAACCAACTTGAGGAAGCACGTATCCAGATGCGAAGTATTTTGGATTCAAAAAAAGACGATTACATGATCTGGGAACGCTTAATGTATACCGACAATGATTTGCTCGATTTTGAAAGTTTATACACCGACAGTAAGGCGGCTATTGAGCTTTTCCCGTCTCAGCCTTCATTATATGCACTTCACGCGGTGGCGTGTCTTCAGAAGAAGTTGTATCCGGAAACCCTTTCCATTTTAGCGGAAGGTGAGAAATACCTGGAAAAAAACAACCCGATGAAAGTACAGTTTGAACTGTATAAAGCAGAAGCATATTATAACCTCAACAAGATGGAAGAGGCATTCAACGCCTTTGATGAAGTAATAAAACTCGATCCTGACAATTATATGGCACTGAATAATTACGCATACTACCTGTCGATAAGAAACGAGGATCTCGAAAAAGCTGCCCGTATGAGCGGAAAAACTGTTCAGGAAAACCCCCGGAATCCAACTTATCTCGATACGTATGCATGGGTTTTATTCAAACAGAAAGATTACAAAATGGCCAAATTTTACCAGGAGTCAGCCATACAGAACGGGGGCGATAAAAGTGGGGTAATTCTGGAGCATTACGGCGATATTCTGTATATGCTTAACGAGAAAGATCAGGCTATGGAATATTGGAAAAAAGCTCTCGAGGCAGGAGATGGATCCGAACTTCTGGAAGAAAAAATAAAAAAAGGGTGTTACATTGAAGAAAAATGAAGCACGTGGAGAAGGCCGTCTGTAAAAAAGCATATAAAATACTGGTTTTTGCAATCCTTTGTGCCGGAATGCTTTCGTGTAAATCATCACGCGAGATATTCAGAGACGCAAACCTGAAACCAATCGGTACCAATCGTCTTATTAAAAGTATGGAAGACAGTGCATTTAATTACGAAGAAATGGAACTTAGCCATATTTCGTGCCAGTACGAAAGTAAAACACAAAATGTATCGCTGAGGGGAACGGTAAAAGCTGCAAACGACAAGGCTATATTGCTTTCATTCAATAAAATGAATGTTCCGGTAGGCAAATTGTTGCTTACACCCGACAGCATTAAGTTTATTAATTATATCGGGAAAACGTATTTTACAAACAGTTTCAGTTATCTCGGCAGTTCGTTGAACCTCGATGTTGATTTTGAAACGGTTAATGCAATTCTTTCAAACAATGCATTTTCGTATCGCGACGATAAACACAATAACGATTTTCGCGAGTTTACTTCTGAAATAGATTCCGGTATGTATGTCCTGAAATCGATAAAGGAACGCAAGCTGAACAAAGTAATGCGTAAGGGAAGGGACAGGAAAATCGACCGCTTCCTGAAAAAACTGGATGAAAATCAGTTCATTTTACAAACGCTTTATATCGATTCAAAATTCAAATTGCGGAAAGTAATTCTCGATGATCAGTTTAATAAACGGATGGGAATTATAAGTTTTTCCGATTTTATGAAAGTTGACAAACAAACTTATCCCGGGGAGATCGATCTGCAGTTTATTAGCCCCAAAGACAATGTCAGGATGAAAATAAAAATCGGCAAAGTGTCGATGGGGAAAAATCAAAACTATAATTTTAAGGTACCGGACCGTTATGAACGGGTGGAGTAAGATCATTATATTCTGAACAATGGCCGGCTTCATCCATAGAAAACTGCATTAGAAATGAAGCAATTGGTTTTTTTCTGTTTGTTCATTTTTTCAGGAATAATTCTGAAGGGTCAGACGCTTGATGAACTTCGTTCGAAAAAAGAAAAAGCCCGGGAACAGATAGAATACACAAATCACCTTTTGAATGAAGCCCGGGAAAATGAGAAATATTCTCTTAATAAACTGAAACTGATTAATGAACAAATAAATCTCCGTAGTGAAATAATTACCGGTTTCAATAATGAAATTGATATACTCGACAATCTGATCACGGAGAATACAGAAGTAATTGAGGCAATGGATAATGACCTGAATGCCTTAAAAAGTGAGTATGCCGAAATGATCAGGTTCGCGGAGAAAAACAGAAACTCGTACGACAAAATTTTATTTCTGCTTTCGTCCAAAGATTTTAACCAGGCATATAAGCGGCTTTTATATTTACAGCAATATGCCGGTTACCGCCGGAAACAAGCCGTTTTAATTTCCGAAATGCGCGATTTAATCAACAAAAAAAATCAGGATCTTGAAAAACGTAAAGCTCAAAAACAGAAACTTGTTGAAGGTAAAATAGAAGAAACAAACCGGTTAAATCAGGAAAAGGACGAACAAGGCAAATCTGTTGATTCACTTCAGCAAAAGCTGAAAGATTTGATAAAGGCGCTAAAGGAACAACAGAAAACAGAAGAACAGCTAAGTCACGAGATAGACCGGATTATAGAAGAAGCCAGTAAACCAAAAGAAAAGGGAGGTACCGGCGGATTTATGATGACCCCCGAACAAAAGATGGTGTCGGGCCGGTTGGAACAAAATTGCGGGCGCCTGCCCTGGCCGGTCGAGCGTGGAATAATTACCGAACATTTCGGCATTCATGCCCATCCGATACTGAAAACCGTTCAGGTTAAAAGCAACGGAATTGATATTTCAACCACCAAAGGTTCGAAGGCAAGAGCGGTTTTTGATGGCGAAGTGAGCCGGGTTTTTGGCATTTCGGGCGGAAACATGGCCGTCATACTCCGTCATGGCAATTACCTGACAGTGTATTCAAACCTGAAAGATGTAGCGGTAAAAGCCGGGGATAAAGTCAGCACAAAACAAGAATTGGGTACCATTTTTACCGACGAAAGCGACGGGAATAAAACGATCCTGAAATTTCAGATCTGGAAAGAAAATCAGAAACTGGACCCGGAAGAATGGTTGAGCAGGTAAGCTCTGCGTTTCTCCTTAAAAATTGTAAAACATTATTAATCAGAAATAAACAATGGGTATATGTTTAAGAACCTATTTTTATCACGGGTTATGAATTAATCGGGCTGGATGAAGTGAATTTCATTTTTTAGATTTGTTAGGTAAAAATTACAAATCGGGATTGTCCCGGAACCAATGATCGCTGCAGAACCTAAAATACTGGAAGAGTTAAAGAAAGGCAATCATTTTGCTTTTCAGCAGATATTTGAACATTACAGCAAACAGTTGTTCCTGTTCTCGTTGAGCTATTTAAAATCAAGGGAAGCAGCCGAAGACATTATTCAGGAAGTGTTTATTAAAGTCTGGAATCACCGGTCCGAAATAAAAACCGACACCTCTTTCCGGTCGTACCTTTTTACAATTACACTTAATTCGGTTCGCAAACATTTCGAAAAACTTTCAAGGCAGAACGAGTTAAAACATAATATACTGGTTGATCTGACTGCTTCCGGCCCGGAACTGGACGACAGGCCCGATTACCGGTTTTTATTGGATAAACTGGAAGAATTCATCAACCGGATGCCTGAAAAACGGCGGATGGTTTTCATCAAAAAGAAAATAGAAGGAAAATCCCAGAAAGAGATTTCTGAAGAACTGGATATAACCACAAAAACGGTTGAATACCATATTTCTGAAGCAATGAAATTTTTAAAAAATGAGTTTGAGAACCTCCAGGTACGCGGACTTGTTTTTTTCTACCTTTTTGTCAATTAAAAAATTCAAGTCATTCAAGTATTTGTTTCATTGCTGGTTACAAAAATATATTGACTGATATTTAAAAAACATCAAATTTTCCCTAGGGATTTTTCACCATCGCGGATAAAACAGTCGGGTCAGGAAAACCAAAATACGCGAAATGGAGGATAAAATTGATTTTAAAACACTTTTGAATTTTTCATCAGGAAATTATTCATACAACGAATATTTAAAGGTAAAAGACTGGTTTGTTCATGTCAGGGACGATGAACAAACAGAATCGCAGTTATTTAAATACTGGATGGAGAAAAAGGATGTTCCGGACGATGCCAACCTTCATTCAATTTTTGAAAAAATACATTACCAGATATTACTGGAAGAAAAGAACCTGCAACAAAAAAGGAGTTTCTGGAATTATTACCGCCAGGTGGCAGCATTTTTAATTCCGTTAATCGTTTTGTCGGCACTGGTTTATTTCTTCCTGTGGGGAAAACCGCAGACGCAGTCATGGGTCGAAATAAATGCTCCCGAAGGAGCCCGCATCGAATTTATGCTTCCCGACAGTTCTTTCGGATGGTTAAACAGCGGGGCAAAATTGAAGTATCCGGCTGTTTTCAATTCTCACCGTAAAGTAAAACTTTCAGGAGAGGCATTTTTCAACGTCAAACATCTGGCTCATTCCGATTTTACTGTCAGCGTTGCCGATATGGATATAAAAGTTTTGGGTACGCGGTTTAATGTATCTGCCTATCCGGATGAATCGGTTACCGAAGTTGTTTTGAATGAGGGGAAAGTGGAAATAAACGGTAAGACAGGCAGGTTCTCCAAAACCCTTTGTCCGGGAGAAAAAATAGCATATGACCACGAAACCAAACAGGTTGATGTAAACAAAGTTGATCCCGCTCTTTATTCTGCATGGAAAGATGGTTATTTAATAATTGATAATGAGACTCTTGAGCAGGTTGTAAAGAAGCTGGGAAGATGGTATAATGCTGAAATATCGATTCAGGATGATATTTTAAAGAACTTCAGGTTTAAGGCCACTTTTGCCGATGAACCTCTTGACGAAGTTTTACAGCTGATTGCAATGACAACGCCAATAACGTATAAAATAGAAAAGAGAAATATTGATTCAAATGGAATAATTAAAAAGAAACAGATAAAAATTATGCTAAAACAGTAAAATGCAAAAACAGGAAAGTGTTTCCGGCACTTTCCTGTACTGATGCAGAGCGACTTACTGAATTTTATTCACTCTAACAAATGTAAATTTATGGAAAAATTTCGAGAACCATGGGCTCCAAAAACTTTTTCATTAAAGTATGGATTAACCCTTAAAAAATTGTTCAGAATGGTACGATTTACTTTATTCTGCTTTTTCCTCGGCCTCATACAACTTATGGCCGTGAACTCTTACTCTCAGCAGGCGCGGCTTTCGTTAAATCAGAATAATCAGCGTCTGGAAGATGTGTTAAAAACAATTGAAGACAAATCCGATTTCTTTTTCATTTATAACAAGGATTTGATCGATGTAAACCAGAAAGTGAACATTAATGTTACTGACCAGCCAATTACGGTAATTCTGGATGAATTGCTTAAAGGAACGGGCATTAATTATTCTGTTGTTAACCGGCAGATCGCCCTTTCAAACATCCGGAATATGTCAGAATTGATGGTTCAGCAAAAAACAGTTTCCGGGAGAGTGACCGACTCGTCCGGAGCTCCGTTACCCGGTGTTTCTGTGATTGTAAAAGGTACGACTCAGGGAATTATTACAGATATGGATGGAAAGTACAGCCTGACAGAAGTTTCGGGTAATGCTGTTTTGGTATTTTCATTTGTCGGCATGAGAACACAGGAAGTTTCTGTCGATAGCAGAAGTAATATCAATGTAACAATGCAGGAAGAAATGATAGGTGTTGATGAGGTTGTTGTTACAGCATTGGGACTCAGACGTGAGAAAAAGGCCCTGGGGTATTCGGTAGGGGAAGTAAAAGGTGAAAACCTCACAGAGACAAGCCAGGGGAATGTACTGAACGCACTTGCCGGAAAAGTGTCGGGTGTAAAAATTAACCAGATGGACGGGACTACCGGTTCGTCGGTAAACATGGTTATCCGCGGGGCCACTTCATTAAATAATGACAATCAGCCTCTTTTTGTAATTGACGGTGTTCCTGTAAAAAATCAGCTTAATAATTATTACGAAGGTGCTGATATGGGAAATGCAATCAGCGACCTGAACCCGGACGATATTGAAAGTATTTCTGTTTTAAAGGGAGCAAGTGCAGCAGCCCTTTACGGTTCACGGGCAGGTAACGGGGTCGTACTGATTACTACCCGTTCAGGCGCAAAAGGGAAACATGGGCTTGGCGTTTCGTTCAGTACGACAAATGTGCTTGAAATTCCGTATCATTATGTCCCTGTTCAGAATAAATTCAGTTCGGGGAAAGCCGGTGCCCATAAATTTGAAGAATCAGAAAACGAAAGCTGGGGTGCTCAACTGGATATAGGCGAAAAATGGGTACAATGGAACAGCAATGGTGTTGCAGTTCCTCTGGTTTCTTATCCGGACCGGTTTAAAGATTTTTTCAAGACCGGTTTTACAACTACTAACAATATTGCGGTGGAAGGAAATTACGAACGGGGCTTTTTCCGGTTATCAGCAAGCGACATGAGAAACACAAGCATTATTCCCAACACCGATTTAAACCGAACAACCATTAGCCTGAATTCCGGCTACAATATTACAGATAAAATTAAGGTATCAGCTATGTTCAACTGGACCGAATCAAGTTCCGATAACCGTCCGAATATTAACGGGGACGACCGGAGTGATGTAGTCCGGAGTGTTTATGAAATGGGCGCTCAGGTAAATATACTGGATCTTAAGGATTACTGGGTAAAAGGTCAGGAAGGTATTCAGCAATTAAAATACAAGGACAAACAAAACAATGCATGGTTCCTGGCCCACGAAAACACCAATGCTTTTAAGAGGGACCGTCTGACAAACAAAGTACAGCTTGACTGGCAGCTTACCAAGGAATTCAGCCTCATGGGCCGGTTTACCCGTGACTCTTACATCGAAGGACGTGAATCGAAGAAAGCATACAGTACGTACGGGCAGGTCACCGGGGGATATAATGTGACCGATATATACCGGAAAGAAACAAATATGGAAGTTAACCTGGCTTACAAGAAGGAAATTAGTTCGAAATGGAATCTGGATGCTTTTATTGCCGCTAACCGGATGTATACTTACGGCAGAACGATTGCAGACGAAGCAAGTCAGTTAAGTATTCCTGATCTGTATACCATATCGAACGGCGTTCCGGGTGCCATTAGTTATAACAGTTCCTGGTCGGAAAAGGCAATTTACAGTGTTTACGGGATGGCCTCTGTTGGCTATGATAACAAAATTTATCTCGATTTAACGGCACGAAACGATTGGTCGAGTACTTTGCCTTCCGATAACCGTTCTTATTTTTATCCTTCGGCTTCGTTAAGTGTATTGCTTTCTGAAATGATTACCATGCCGGCCTGGATCAGCTATACAAAATTACGTGCCGGTGTGGCCCAGGTTGGTAACGATACCGATCCGTACAGCCTGAATCAGTACTTCTCAACTGCCGACGACTGGGGCAGTTCCAAACAAATGTATATGGGAGGTACCCTGCGAAATACAAATCTGGTACCGGAAAAAGCTACATCAAAGGAAATAGGAGCCGATTTTAAATTCCTGAAAAACAGGATTGGACTGGAAGCTACCTATTATATCGTTCAAAATAAAAACCAGGTTTTAAGTATATCATTGCCTGTCGAATCAGGCGCTACCAGCAAAATAATTAATACCGGGCTCATTGAAAGCAAAGGATGGGAAGTCGGATTAAGTACAACTCCTGTTAAATCAGGAAAGTTCCGCTGGGATTTAAACCTGAATTTTACACGTAACCGCACGAAACTTAAGGAGCTGGCCGAAGGTCTGACTAATTTTCAGTTCTCGTCGACCGACGGGGCAATGGTCCGGACTTATGAGGGCGGATATATCGGTGATATTTTCGAACAGCCCATGTTACGGGTAACCGATAAAACTTCTGCTTATTACGGATATCCGTTGCTGACAGCAGACGGTAAATATCAAAACGATAATGATGCCAATCACATGGTAAAGATCGGAAATTCGAATCCTGATTTTAACCTGGGAATCCAGCCATCATTTAGTTATGGTCCGTTTACCTTATATGCCAATATAGACTGGAATCAGGGCGGAAAATTTTATTCACGTACCAGGATGTTCCTCCAAAACAACGGGCAGCGGGAAGATACATTTTCCGGAGCTCCTTATGACCCGAACCAGAGCATCGAAACACAGATTAAGGAAAATCCGGACGCTTATTTCGGTGAATGGGTCGGTGGCCGTACTGCCGAATACGGTGGTTTTGCCTGGGCCACGGACAATGGTCGTTTACAGGATGCCTGTTTTAATGTAGGAGTACGTGAAGTTGTTTCCGGCGATACAAAAACGTATGTCGAAAATCTTGGCGGTGCCGGCACAAAATGGCTCGATCCGTTTAATGCAAACCGGTATGCAAACCGTCCGTTCCCTCACCGGAATTTGTATAGTGCAACTTATGTGAAACTAAGAGAAATCGCTTTAACGTACCGCGTTCCGAAAGAATTTAACCAAAAGCTGCATCTTGCCAGTTCTTCTGTCTCCCTTGTCGCTACCAATATTTATGAATGGACGGCAGCAAATGTTGATATTGATCCGGAAAGGGCCTATAAACCTAATGACGGGTCCTGGAACCAGGGAGTTGAATATTATAATGCAATGCCCTGGACTGGTACGGTAGGGATAAAACTAAACTTTGAATTTTAAAAAAGATTGAATATGAAAACTATAAAAACAGGAGTAATCATATTGATATTGGCGGTATTCATGCCTATGGTTTCATGTCTTGACCTTGATAAACTGAATGAAGATCCCAATCACCCGGAAAAGGTATCTTCCAATTATATACTGACTTATGTACTGACCAATACCGCGAAAGATTATAAATCACTGGGAAACTATAATTCTAATGTTTCCGGTGCAGTGCAGTATATACAGGTTGGAACGAACGAAAGTTCCTGGAGCAGAAACCACTACGATTGGGACCGGGGTTCCTGGTCGGATTATTATGATCTTTTGAGGAATGTGGAGATCATTAATGAATATGCTGTAGAAGACGGAAACCCGCTTTTCGAAGGAATTTCACTTACACTAAGGGCTTTCCTTTTCGGGACTGTTACCGATCTTTTTGGAGATTGTCCTTATTCGGAAAGTTTAAAAGCAGACGAAGAAATATATTTTCCGCAATACGATGAGCAGAAATATATTTATAAAGGAATACTGGAAGATCTGAGTAAAGCCGATGAGCTGTTGTCGGGATCCGGCATCTCTGATTATTCAATTACTTCGGGTGCCGATGTCGTTTATAACGGAGATGCGGCTAAATGGAGAAAGTTTACCAACTCGTTGCGTCTGAGGTATTGCATGAGGTTGTCCGATAAAAAAGACGAAATGTCTGCAATCGGGGTAAATATTGTCGATGAATTTAACGATGCTGCTTCTGATGCTTTTACCAGCAACGACGACGATGCCGTTGTTGATTATCTGGGCACTACGGCTGCGAATTCTGCTCCAGGCGGGACACTTAATTCAGCAAATCCTCCGTACAATTCAAAACCGTGTGCAACAATGGTCGATACACTTCAGTCGATTAACGACCCGCGTCTTTACCGGTGGGTAATGCCTGTTCAGCATAAATGGGATTATAATGTTTCTGAAATTACTGAAAAAACCGTGGTGAACATGTTTGGCGATTCCTATACGGTAGAATACCGGCCAACCACAAACACCACTGTCGATACTTCTTTGTACGTGGGCTTACCCATGGGGCTGGCCGTTCAGGATGCTATGGAATATAATAAAGGAGACGATACCGAAACATACCAATCGGAACAAAGTCCGTATATTTCGTTTATGCACGAACGGTATCGCAAAAATTCGGAAGAATACATTATGATGGATTTGATGACATACAGCGAAGTTGAATTTCTGCTTGCCGAAGCAGCTATGAGAGGCTCATTTTCTGTAAGCGGAACTGCCGAAGATCATTATAAAAATGCGATACGGGCATCGATGAATAAATGGGGCATTAAGGATGGTGCAAACGGTTTTAGCTTTGATACTTATTATAACAATCCGAAAGTAAGTTACAGCGATGCATCCAACAAAACAGAACGGATTATGGAACAAAAATGGATTGCCCTTTGGCTGAATGTAGAACCCTGGTTCGACTGGCGCCGTACCGGATACCCTGACCTGAAAGCCGGTCCTGTAGCCGAATACGGAGATGCACTTCCGTTACGGTTTATGTACCCTGAACCTAATTCGGATGAAAATTATCTGGTCAATTACAATGCGGCTGTCGAACGGCTGGAAGCAACCATTTATGTTCCGAGCGGTCAGAGTAAAGATCACACCTATTCGAAAATATGGGTGATTCAGGATACAGGAAAACCGTATTAAGAATGGATGATTTATAATTGACTATTGCTTATTTCGTGAAACAATAAAAAGAGGCAGTCTTCTATGGTGATACTTTACTGTATTTTCCCTTTTTAGAAGACTGCCTCTTTTCTGCAACCGGCGGATGGTTCGGAATATTCAGTAAATGATACGGTTACTGTACTTTTTGATAGGAAGGATTGCGGAGAGTAGCCTTCATTCGTTGCCTGGCCTGAATTGTATATCAGGGAAATATATCGTGTATTTTGTCCAAGATATGTGAAGATTAATGTCTCCAAAAATTTTATTTTACAACAATGAAAAATAAATTGACAGGTATACTGGTTACAGGACTGGCTTTGGGCACTGCGTGGGCGGTCCGCGGACATTTTGGCCATGAGCAGGGTGCGGCCTGGGCAGGAACGATTGGCGCACTGGCGATGGTACTTGTTTCGGGGCGAAAAGACTGGTATCAAAAAATATTTCCGGTAGCATTAAGCGCTGCGTTAGGGTGGGGGGCTACCGGAATGATAAGCTACGGGATAGTAGTTGGTTACGGAAGGAGTACCAGCTTTGTAAATGCGTTATACGGCCTGTCCATGTTGTTTGTCATTGGCGGTTTGTTTGGGTTGCTGGGAGGCGGTCTGGCCGGGCTTTCGCTGGAATCGACAAAAGAGAAGAAGGTAAAATGGGCCGGTTTAATTTCCGAAATGGTAGCCGGCGGGTTAATTACCTATGGGTTTCTGGTTCTGCATCTGGATTTGCTGATGACTCCTCCCCGTTCGGAAGCATGGGCTTTATGCCTGGGTGGCGGTCTGGCTATGATCTGGTATATGGCCCGGCACAATTACCGGTCTTCGCTGCGTGTAGCTCTTTTTTCTGCCTTGGGTGCCGGGTTCGGATTTGCCTTTGGCAATTTCCTGCAGATATTGGGCAATGTGCTCGAAATTAATTTCAACATGTGGAATGTAATGGAATACAGTATCGGTTTCTTCGGCGGATCGGCATTTGCTTACAGTGTCTTCAGTTCCCGGTGGCCCGAAACCGATGCCAGACCGAAACCCTGGGAAAACAGGGCTGCGTTCCTGATTCTGTTCGTGTTTGTTCCGCTTATCGTTTTTAGGCAATCGTTAGGTTATAATATTCTTTTAAACCGGCTCAAAGATGTTACAAATTCCGAAAATCTGGTTCTGCTTAGCAGTTTGTTTGCTGCCCTGGTGATGGCTGCTGCTGCCCTGACGGTCTGGCTGAGAATGGAAAAAACAAAATTCTGTTTCCAACGAAGAGATGTGTTTTTATTCTTTATCCTCTGTTTATCTGTTTACATTGCAATTAGTTATATCGTTAGCGGAATATTTGCCGGCAAGAGCCATTTGAATATTCACTTGTACGTTCTGAACCTGTTTGTTATTCTTCTTCTTGTAAGGAAACAGGCTTCCCCGTTTTCGGCACAGCCGGTTTCCGGCATTAATTATAAAAAGCTGACAGGATATGTTTTTGCAATTATTGTTGTGATTGCAATACTGGCTTTAATTGCCGTAAATATTCACGGGGAACTGGGTGGCGCACACGACCGGTTTTAAGTCAATTAACCATGTAAAATTTTTCAGATGAAGAAACAGGCTTGTATATTACTTCTTTTCTTTTCCCTTTGTATTATCAGCGTTCATGCCCAAACCATTGATTTTTCAAAAGCATCGCTGCTGGTTTCGCCGGCAATTAAATCTCCGGTTCGCGAAACCATAATCCGGACGTTTCAGGAAGAAGTAAAACAACGGACAGGCATTCAGGTACCTGTTGCTGAAACATGGAATACCGGGAATCCGGTAATAGCGCTTGTTACGGCTTCTGAAACCGAACTTTTCGGTAAGAAAGTTCCCGGCCGTGAAGGTCCGGATTTGCCGGAGCAGAAAGCAGAAGGATTTCGCATTCTTCCGGGAAACACTTCCGGACAGGAAACGCTTTGGTTGATCGGGCACGACGAGCGGGGAATATTTTATGCCGTTGGCCGGTTTTTACGGGAGGCTGAACTGTCTCCGAAAAAAATACAGTTCGGTGAAAAAAATGAAACTGCAAGTTCCCCGGTTTTCCCAATACGCGGTCACCAACTGGGATACCGGAATGGTAACAATACCTGGGATTCATGGACCGTGGAACAATATGAAAAGTACATCCGCGAACTTGTTTTGTTCGGATGCAACAGCATTGAAAATACGCCTTTTGAGGAGGAAAGAGGGCAAAACATGAAGCTGTCGCCCGGGGAAATGAATACGGAGATAAGCCGGTTATGCCATTCTTATAGTATTGATTACTGGGTATGGACGCCGGCAACCATTGATTTGTCGGATGAGACAACCTTCAGGGAAGAGGTTCGGAAACATTCGGAATATTACCGGAACACTCCTTACCTTGATGACGTTTTCGTTCCCGGAGGCGACCCGGGCGATAACCATCCGCGTTATGTTCTTCCGTTTCTGAAAGCAATAGCTGCTGAATTAAAGAAATATCATCCTGAAGCAGGCGTATGGGTCTCGTTACAGGGTTTTAACGATGAAGAAACAGATTATTTCTTCGATTACCTTGAACGGAATAAACCGGAATGGCTCAAAGGCGTGGTGTCGGGTCCCGGCAGTCCGGATATGGCAGCAACGCGTTTCCGTCTGCCTGCAAAATACATGCACCGTCATTACCCGGATATTACCCATACGGTGCGGTGCCAGTATCCGGCACCCGATTTCGATCAGGCGCTGGCCCTTACTTCAGGCAGGGAAGCATGTAACCCGCAGCCTTTTTATTATGCCGGCATTCACCGGAAGTTCGAACCGGTTACCTATGGTTCGGTTACCTATTCCGACGGGGCTCACGACGATGTGAACAAATTTGTATGGACCAGTCTGGACTGGAATCCGGATGAAGATGTCCGGCAAATTCTGGTTGAATATGCGCGGTTTTTCTTCGGGAAAGTTGATGCCGGTGCCGTGGCCGACGGAATACTTGCCCTGGAACAAAACTGGCTTGGGCCGCTTGAACAAAACGGCGCTGTTGAAACTACACTGGCTTTCTGGCAGCAGCTCGAAAAAAAGCATCCTGAACTGGCCGGCAACTGGCGCTGGGAACAACTGGTTATGCGCGCGTATTACGATGCATATACCCGCCGCCGGAAACAGTACGAACAGGGCCTTGAAAAGGAAGCCAACCGTATTTTGGCAGAAGCTCCGGCAATCGGGGCAGATAGTGCAATGAACCAGGCATTGTCTGTTGTTTTTAAAGCAGAAAAAGAACCTGTTGATCAGGATCTGAAAAGAAAGATACAGGACTTTTGTGAGCGGCTTTTTCGGTTGGCCGGTATGCAGACAAGCGTGGAAAAATATCATGCCAGCGGCCCTGAACGGGGTTGTATTCTCGATTTTCTGGATTACCCGCTTAATAACCGCTGGTGGCTCGAAGATGAGTTCACGAAAATCAGGGCGATGTCGTCGGAACAGGAAAAACTGGCCCGCCTGGAAGTGATCCGTACGTGGTCAGATCCCGGCCCGGGAAGTTATTACGATAATATTTCCGACATTTCTCAAAGTCCGCATGTAAGAACACAGATGAAAAAATCGTATGGCTACGCGTGGTGGAACCAGGGAATGAGCCGGAAACGCCTGTCGACCCAGTTGTACCAGCATTTGCCGGTGCTTGTGTATGAAGAACTTGATCCCAACGGGGCATATACGGTCCGCATTGCCGGCGAAGGAGAAGCCCTTTTGAGGGTTGACGGAGAACGGGTTGCCTCGTCGGCTTATCCGAAAGAACCTGAAACATTTAAAGAGTTTCACCTGACAAAAAAATATGTATCCGACGGAACAATAACGTTAACTTTTGACGAAGCTGATGAGTTGAATCTGGGCTGGCGAAAACAGTCGAAAATTTGCGATGTATGGCTGCTGAAGGATTCTTCGAAATGATTTTCCGGTTATAAATTGGCGACTCTGTTTAGTTTCGCAACATCCAGAAATTTAATTCTGCGTCCCTGAAGGTCAATCAGTTTATCCTGTTTAAATTCCGACAGCAAACGGATTACACTTTCGGTGGCCGTTCCCACCATGTTGGCAAGTTCTTCCCGTGTAAGCGATATCTGCAGGGTATTGGTATTATCCAGATCGAAATTATCTTTCAGCAAAAGTAAAACTTCGGCTAAACGCTCACGGACTGTTTTTTGGGCAATATCAGTAATATAATCGTTTGCTTCGCGCAATTCGCGGCACACAATCTGCAACATGTGAAGAGAAAACTGCCAGTTATTCTGGATCAGAAATAAAAGCGTTTGATACGGAATGTGGCACAGAACAGCCTCGTCGATAATTTTAGCGGTTGTACAGGCAAGTTCCTGGCTAAGTAACGAACGGTAAGCAATAATTTCTCCCTTTTTTGCAAAACGGATAATTTGTTCTTTGCCGTCGATGCCGGTTTTAAATATTTTTACGATCCCCCGTGTAATGCAATAAAAACCTGTTAAACGACTGCCTTCACGATAAATAATGCTGCCTTTTTTATAAAGCGAGCAGGTCTTGTCAAAGTTTAATTGTGCAAATTCCTGATCAGTTAGTTTTTTAAACAATTGAAAACCCGAAAGATCTGTTTCTTCATCGGTCGGTTTTTTATTTGCGCTTCTCATCATCTTTTCCTCTTAATATTCAATGAAAAACTGTTTTTAATTTAATTTAAAGATACAATGAACTTTTCTTCTTCAGAAACGATTAATATATATATCTAAATACATTAGTTTTGTTTCACAGGACAAAGAAATGGAAAAAACATCAATCAGAAAAATAGTTTCGGATGCTTTATATCAGCAGGTGTTGACAGGAAAACCGGTATCGTTTAAAAATGAATATAAATTTAACTATTGAAAAAAGAAGAAAATGAAACATGTGGTTGATTTAGCGTGGGAAGAAAGCATGACTTTCGGAACGGAAATAGACGGGCATCGGTTAACGCTTGATGCGGCACCTGAATCAGGAGGAAACGACCGTGGGCCGAGACCCAAAAAGTTAATGCTGGCCGCATTGGCCGGATGTACCGGAATGGATGTAATTTCTATTCTGAAAAAGATGAAGATTGAGCCGGAAGGTTTCAACGTGATTGTTGAAGGTGATGTTTCCGATGACTATCCGAAGAGGTACACGCAAATGAAAATTATTTACCAGTTCAAAGGGAAAGATCTTCCGCTTGAAAAACTGCAGAAAGCAATCGGTTTGTCGCAGGATAAATATTGCGGGGTAAGTGCTGTTTACCGTAATGCCCTGAAAATAGAATCAGAAATCAGGATAATCGATTGAAACAAATTATAGATATATTTGGATTTGATAATTACTTATTATCAATCGAAAACAAATCGTCTATGAAAAAAGTTATTGCATTCATTTTTTTAGTTTCATTTTTTTACGGAAGTCAGGCTCAGGATTATACGAAATATGTCGATCCCTGGATGGGGGTAAGCGGGGAAGGAAATTGTGCGATCGGTCCGCAGTTGCCATTTGGTTCTGTGAACCCGGGCCCGGACACGCCCGACGGGGGAACCGACGGATACAACCCGGACAGTAAGATACGTGGTTTTAGCCAGTTGCACCTTACAGGAGCGGGCGGCCCGGGTAAGTACGGACAGTTCCTGCTGTCTCCTCAAATCGGGCTTCATGTTTCTGAAAGAAGTCACGATTCAAACAAAACAGAAGAAGAGGCTCATCCTGGTTCCTATAAAGTTCGTCTTTCCGACGATAATATCCTTTGCGAATTCAGTCCGACCGAACATGCTGTTTTATACAATTTTACTTTTCCGAAATCCGACAGCTCCTTTGTGCTTATCGATCTCGGACATAATATTCCGGGTGATATAACCCACCTTGCAAGTGGTGAAAACAGAGGCGGATATGCCGGGAGCGGTTCGGTAACAATAGATGCAGGCGGGAAAAAAATTACCGGTTGGGGAAGCTACTGGGGAGGATGGTCGGCCGAACCGTTTTTCGTTTACTTTACCCTCGAATTCAACAAGCCTTTTCAATCGTTTGGCACATGGAAAGACGGCGTTGTAAGCTTTAGCCGTAATGCAGAGACCATCAGTGAAAAAGCGCAAAGAATCGGTGCTTTTGCAGGATTCAAGACAAAAGATGGTGATTTAATCCAGATGAAAATTGCCGTTTCATTTAAGAACATAACGAATGCTTCTGCTTTTTTAGCGAATGAAATTCCTGACTGGAGTATGAACCGGGTGAAAGAAACAGCGCGGGGAAAATGGAACAACCGGCTCAGCCGGATAAAAATAAGTGGTGTGGACGAGGAACACATGAAAATGTTTTATTCCGGTTTGTATCAGGCAATGCGAATGCCCCGCGACCGTACCGGTGATAACCCGCATTGGGATTCTGACTTACCTTACTGGGACGACCACAATTGTATCTGGGATACCTGGAAAACGGTTTTTCCCCTTCATGTGCTGATCAACGAAACGGTGGTCAGGGACAACATTCTTGCTTTTATCGACCGGTACGAACATAACGGGCAGGTGCTCGATGCTTTCTTAGCAGGAAACGACCGGGTTTATCAATGGTCAAAAGTTGAATTGCCGTATTACTTCCATAATCAGGGAGGCGATAACGTGGATAATGTGATTGCAGATGCCTTTGTGAAAAACGTAAAAGGCGTAGATTGGGAGAAGGCTTATGAAGTGGTAAAATCTGACGCCGATAAAATGAGGACAAATGCCTACCTAGTTAACGACCGGGGATGGGTTCCTTTCCGTACGTATGAATATGCCTTTGACTGTTCAAGGACGATGGAATTTGCATACAATGATTTTTGCACTGCCCAAATGGCGAAAGGTTTGAATAAAAAGGCCGACTATGAAAGATATTCAGACCGTTCGGGCAAGTGGACAGCTCTTTGGAATGATACGCTGGAGAGTCTGGGCTTTTCCGGTTTCATAAATCCGAAAAGGCTGAATGGCAGTTGGGCAAAATATTCGGCAACAAATGACCGTGTGGAAAACAGTCCGGGAAGTTTTGACCGCAGCTTTTACGAAGGAACTTCGTGGGTTTACAGTTACAATGCTCCTCATGATATGAGCCGGCTTATTAAGCTTATGGGTGGAAAAGAAAAATACGTGGAAAGGCTTCAGTTTGCTATGAAGAACGATTTGATTGACATGGGAAATGAGCCTTCTTTTTTAATTCCGTTTAGTTTTATTTATGCTGGAAGGCCCGACCTGACGGCTTACCGGGTAAGGCAAAACTGCAAAAAATATTCGCTGAAAGGCTTTCCGGGCGACGAAGACAGCGGCGCAATGGGATCGTGGTATGTGTTTGCAACCTTAGGCTTTTTTCCTGTTGCCGGACAGGATATTTATTTACTAAGCGGCCCGTTATGTCCTTCCGCAACATTAACAAGGGAAAATGGGAAAGAACTGGTTATCAGTGCAGAAAATTTTTCTCCGGAAAATATTTATGTGCAATCCGTTACGCTGAACGGGGTGCCTTTAAACAGGGCATGGCTGAAACACGATGAGATAGCAGAAGGTGCTGTCATAAAATTTAAAATGGGGCCGAAACCTTCTGACTGGGGGGAAAAAAACCTGCCCGAATAAACAATTAGGCCTTCTGGGCGTGGTTGTTTACTACATCAAAATCAAGAGAAACCGATTGACCGGATTATTTTACGATTTCTGCAGAGGCAGGCTGATTCTGAAGAAATAAAGGAATTAAACGATTTGTGCAAGACTGCTGCCAAACAGAAAGGACTTCAAAAATATCTTGTTCTCCCAAATGTTCAGGTATCCATCTTTTACCTTGTTGATAGTACGGAACCTATCCCGGAAACATCTTTGCTTGTGCCAATGGTTTTAATTTCCGACAGATATCATTGCTTTTATCAGCAACTACAATGCTGACAGTACCTGAACGGTTTTTCTTCCTGCATATAAACATACGCACTTGCTCTGCCCAAAATGGTAGTGTCAATTTTTATAACTTGACATACAGATGCTTATAAAAATAAATTTCAAAAAAGTGCCGAAGTCAGAAAACAATAGCACTCTGCAGATCAAATTATATTTTACCGCAGAGTGCTACAGAAAAAGCCAGAGATCATAAAAGACAGCCTCTTCTCAGATTATTAAAAAACTTTCTTTTCCGTCTGCATTAATACCCGGGATTTTGCCACATCACAGTTTCATCACTATACCTGGACATTTCATCCCCCGGTATAGCATATATTTTACGGTAATCGCCATCCATCGAGTAAATACCGGCCCCTTCGTCATTGTCCTGTAAAAAGGTAGTCATTACATCTTTTGCAATGCCCCAACGTACCAGATCCGGCCAACGTAAAGATTCATAAGCAAACTCAATCCTTCTTTCATGTATCATTGCTTTTCTGAATGAATCCTGATCGGGTACAGTTGCAGAAGTCAATGCACCAAGTCCTGCCCGTTCTCTTACTTTATTAATTATGCTGAAAGCTTCACCTCCAGCCACATAACTGTCTTCGTTCAGGCATTCGGCATACATCATCAATACATCGGTATAGCGTAAAACAGGCAGGTTAATCCCCCAATCTTCCGTACTCTGCGGAACAGTGGAATAGTACATGAATTTGATGAAATAATAATATTCTTCCAGTATCCCATTTATATTAAGTCCGGTAGCAACTGTTATATCTTTCCGTAAATCGCCGTCTTCATACTCGGCAAGTAAATTAGTGGAAGCATGCATAGCAGCACTTGCTCCGGAAAACGGGGTAAGGTCTCCACTGTATCCTTCCTGTACGGAGGCACCTGAAAAGTTTTGTCCTTCTCCTGACTCTCCGCCACAAAACTGTACTTCCCAAACACGTTCTTTTCCATTTTCATTCGACTCGGTAAAGCAATTTTTGTATTCTTCTTCCATGCCATACAACCCCGAATCAATAATATTTTTAAGATAGGTTTTAGCGGACGAAAAATCAGACTGGAACATATACAACCGGGCCAGACCTCCTTCTGCGGCATATTTGGTAATCCGGCCAAGGTTATCGCCTGTCCATGAAGCAGGAAGCAGATCAATTGCCTTCTTATAATCATCTTCAACAAAAGCGAATGTTTCTTCCTGGGTTGAACGGGCAACTTTTTTTGTTTCTTCTACACTCAGTTCAGTATCAATCAGCGGCATTCCCCCGAAAGAAATTGACAGTGTATAATAAGTCCACGCACGCAACGCATAAGCTTCACCCTTGATATAGTTCTTCATAGCGGTATCATCAAAGTCGACGCCATCGATTTTGTCGAGAATTGCATTACAGCGTGAGATCACTATCCATAAGTCAGACCATGCAGTTTCCAGGGCCGAACAATCATCACCGTCGGTAAAAGTATCTCCTCCGTACATGTACGTATTGGTCTCCATCACATTGGTATCATCACTACGCCCGATGGTAAACCTGAAAAAAGTGGTACCGTTAAATAATTCCTGCTGGGCTGAATAAACGCCGGCAATTGCATATTCGAAATCAGATTCCGACTCGTAGAAACCTTCAGTACTATAGGCTGATTCAGGAACTGTCGTCAAAAAGTCATCACAACTTGTTGTCAACAAGAAGCTCAATAATAATAGAATTGAGATTTTTGGTATAGCTATATTTTTCATCTTGTTCTGATTTTTAATTAAAAGACTATGTTTACGCCAAGTGTGCACCTGCGGCTCAATGGGTACGTACTGTAATCTACGCCCAATCTGGTAGTACCATTTCCGAAACTACTTGTTTCCGGAGTGTATCCCGGATAATCGGAAAATGTTTTCACATTGTCCAGCGAAACATAACATTTCAGGCTGCTGAAAAGATTCGTTCTCAAGATGTTTTTCGGTAATGTATAACTTAGAGTGATATTCTTAATCCTCCAGTAGGTTGCATCATAAATACGCGTATCGCTGTTATTTTGATTTAAACCAAAAGGATTCGGTGTTTTGCCATCCCACGAAGTATCGATGTTGTGTTTCGTGTTATACTCTGTCGGAACCGGATTTTCACCTTCTCCATAGAGTCCTTCGTAATCAGGTTTATAAGCTCTTAACCATCTGCTGTAAATAGTTCGTCCATCCATTCCGCTGTCATTATGCCGTTGTCCCAGGTATAGAACATCGCCACCAAACTGGCCCTGAATTAAAACACTCATTTCCAGATTTTTCCATGAGAAACGGTTTGTAAGCCCGTATGTCAGGTCGGGTAAATTATTCCCGTAAGGAACAAGATCACTGGAGTTAAGTACTCCATCCGTATTTCCATTCGCATCGGGTTGATCCACATATTTATAATTACCTTCTTCCTGTCCTGAAAAAATCGGAACCAACGCATTACCATTGTCATCGAAATCAGAAGACAAAAGAAACCCGTCAGTACGATAGCAATAGAATTGTGAAATCGGACCTCCTACCTTGGTAATGAACTTGGCATCATAGGAAGACTCTGTAAAATAATCGGTATTACCTCCTAAACTCAATACTTTATTTACATTTCTGGAAAGGTTCAGTTCTGTTTCCCATTTAAATGCTCCTGAAGTAATATTGCGGGAAGTAATATCCACTTCCAATCCCCTGTTCCTGATCGACCCCACATTCGTTGTATATTCGTCGAAACCTGTGGTATATGGAATCGGAACGCTGTATAACAAGTTATCTGTAGTATTGATATAATAGTCGATATTCATTTGCAAACGATTTTTCAGAGCAGAAAAATCGAGACCGAAATCCAACGATTTTGTCGATTCCCATTGCAGGTCTTCATTCGCAATATTTTTAGCTGCTACACCCGACACCAGAACATTATTCCACGAAGTGTTATACGTGTCCAAAAGGGCCATATACTCGTAATCTCCGATACGGTCATTTCCTGACATTCCCCAGGAAACACGGAGTTTTAACAATGAAATCCAGTCCATCGTGTCCATGAACGATTCTTCATTAATCTTCCACCCGGCCGAGAAAGACGGGAAAAGTCCCCATTTTTGATTCGAACCGAAACGGGAAGAACCGTCGTAACGGGTACTTGCGGTAAATAAATATTTTTCTTTATAGTCATAACTTACACGGCCGAAGAAAGAAGCATTTGCATAGGTTGTCCGTTCGGTTGTTGCTGATACGGCGGTTGAGGCCACATTCAAAGTTTCAATCGATTCATAAGGCCAGCCGGTTGCTTCTGCATAAATTTTATAATACTTCCGTTTTTCAGCACTCTGTCCCAACAATACGTTCAGGTGATGCCCGTTGAACAATTTGTCATAAGTAAGCGTATTCTGGGCTACCCAATCGGTTGTACGGTTGGCATTACTGTTGCCCTTGGTTACATAACCATTGTTATAAGTAACATTCCCCGGCTGATAGAACTCATACGAAGAACCATCGTAGTTAAAGCTGTATTGGGTTTTGAAAGTTAAACCGTCAATAATATCATATTCCCCGTAAACCGAAGTCATTGCACGCAGGTACCTCGTATTGTCAGTTGTATGTTTAAGTTGTTCTACCGGATTCGTATATGTAGAACCGACTTCATAGGCTGAAGGTGTTCCCCAGTCACGTGTACCTTCTGTAAGTGTCATCAACGGAGAAATCATCAGTGCATGATGCAACGGGCTCTCTTTCCCGTTACTTTGAGTAGTGGAACGGGCATCCTTGTCCGAGTGTGTCATGGACATGTTAATTCCGAGACGCATTTTTTTGCTGATATCCATTGAACCGTTTAAACGGGCATTCATCCTTTTATAGTAAGTATTTAAAACGATCCCGTCCTGATCAAGGTATCCTACGGAAAAATAGAGACTACTTCTGTCTCCCTTGGATGAAGCAGACAGTTGATAGCTCTGCATAGGTGCAGTCTCCAAAACAGCGTTTTGCCAATCGGTAAAATCGGTGGTTGTCGACCATGAATCAGGATATGCATACGAAGTTGCCCTTGATGACATAGGATCGCTCATAGAACCACCTGCTCGCAAATAGTTTAAATTCCTATAGTACATATTATACGACACCCATTCCGGCCCCGACATCAGATTAAGGGTTTTTTCCCGGGTCTGCCAGCCATAGTAGGCATCAAATGTTATTGAAGGCTTACCGGTACCTGTTTTGGTATCTATTAAAACAACACCGTTTCCACCCCTGGAACCATAGATAGCTGTAGCAGAAGCATCTTTCAATATCTGGATAGACGCAATATCGCCCGGGTTAATGTCGGTCATATTGTCGCGTGGTACCCCGTCGATTACATATAACGGGCTACTGTCCCCGTTTATGGTATTCAGTCCGCGAATACGGATTGTCAGTTCTTCTCCGGGCACACCTCCTTTTGCAGCTTGTGAACGTACACCTGCCAATTGTCCCTGGAATGCCTCACTAACGTTCGTAATCGGACGTTCCTTAATGGCCTCATCTGTCATTTTTGAGACTGAACTCGTCAGATTCGATTTTTTCACGGTTCCATAACCAATAGCTACCACCTCGTCCAAACCGACTGTTTCTTCTGTCATTACCACATTAATCGTAATTTTGCCGGTCACTGGTATTTCCTGTGTTTTCATTCCAACAAACGAAAACATCAGCGTACCATCCGGAGGAACATTGGAAAGGATATATTTTCCGTCGGTGTCGGTAATAATCCCATTGGTAGTGCCTTTTACCACTACGGATACGCCGGGAAGTGAAGCGCCGGATGTGTCGGTTACTTTACCGGAAATGCGTATTTTCTGTTGCATTAATAAATTCAGACCTGCCGATCCGTCCCTTGAAATAACAATCTGCCGGTCGTTTATCGTGTACTTCAGGCCGGTTCCTTTCAATAAGACGTTAAGGGTTTCTTCAATCTTCGAATTTGTTAATTTAATGTCTACAGTTTTGTCCGAATTAATCTGTTCGTAATTAAAAAGAAAATAAAAGTCGGTCTGGTTCTCTATTTCCTCCAGCACATCGACAATTCTGGCATTTCTCATGTCAAGAGTGAGGGTTGTTCTCTGGGAATATGATTTCACTGCCCAACCCTGCATTACCACAATCAATAATAGTCCGAGAGTTAATCTCATAATTCGTAATAATTTAAATAAGGTCTGGTAATACCCCACCTTACTGGTTTGTTTTTTTTTCATAAATTTGAATTGTTTTTCGGGGTTAATAATTCACGTTAACTCTTTTGTAAACAGGGAAGCGCCGCAATCGTTTTCCTGTTTTCTTTTTCAGGTATTTAATTCATAGGCTCAATTTTTAGTGATATATATTTTTGCATTTTCTGTCAAACCATTCTTGCCGGCCTTCCTTTCTGCAAACCTGTAATGAAAAGTTGCCGTCGATTGTAAAAGTTTAAGCGCTTCTTCAACGCTTTCGTTGATAAACGTGGCTTTAAAATGAAGTTTTAAAAGTTCCTGATCCATTATTTCAATATCAACACCGTACCAGTGTTCCATCCGCAACATAACTTCTTTCATCGAAGCATTCCGGAAAATAAGTTTACCATCAATCCAGCCTGAATATTCTTCAGCATTCACTTCAGAATATTTAATTGATGAATCATCTTTCGAATAACACAGCTGGTGTCCTGTCTCGATTTTACGAAGTTCCGATTTCCGGGCATTAAGCAGGTCCACTTTTCCTTTTTTCAGAATTACGCTTAATTCAGGCTCATCTTTATATGCCAGCACATTGAACTCGGTTCCGGTAGCTCTTACATACAAGTTGTTTGCCGACACAAGAAAAGGGTGTTCCTTGTCGCTTTTCACCTTAAAAAAGGCTTCTCCGGCAATTTCCACTTCACGGGTTCCTGAAAAAGCAGCCGGATAACGGATATACGAGTCACCGTTCAGCCAAACGGCAGACCCGTCGGGCAGGTTTAAATGTGTACGGGAACCTGAAGGTGTTTGTATTTCCACAAATACATCTTTCTGAAACAAGAAATGATTAAACTGGAAATAAAGTAAGCCAAGAGCAAGCAATACCGGCAGAAGCAAAACAGCTGCAATTTTCGAATAAGTATGAAAAAACCGTTTGGGAAGCAGGTGTCCGGAGGCCGAACCTATTGCACGGTTTACCGATGTTTTTACTTCAGATAAATCGTGCTCCGCCTGGTTTGGCCGAAATTCATTCCAATGCCGGCTCATTAAATTCTCCGCTTCATTGTTTTCTGAAAAAAACAGTTTTCTCAGCGTAAGATAATCGTTCCGCGAGTACTTGTTGCCAAAATAACGCCGAAGCAAATTAAGTTTTTCATTCATTCTTTCCAGCTATTTATAAGTAATATCCCAAATCGGAAAATTACCCTTAGCCGGTTTGCCATTTTTTTCGGGAAGTGATCAAAAACAGCAAAAGATCATCGAATTTTTCTGATTTCAGGTGCTCTTTCAGGAACTTCAGGCCGGCGGTCAGATGTGCTTCCACTGTTTTTACGGCAAGCGAAAGCTGTTCGGAAATTTCCTTCACCGAATATCCGTCCAGCTTCCGGAGTTCAATAATCTGTCGCTGGCGGGGAGGAAGTTCTTCTATGAGTTCGTCAATGCGTTGCATAAGGAAATGATAGTTCAGCGTGTTGGCAGTATAGTCGTCGAAGCTTACTATTTCACCGGCCAAATCATGTTTTAACTCCTCTTCTTTCAGAATTTTAATCAACCGTTTCTGAATAAAGTTGAAAGCAATTTTGAACAGGTAGGCGTTTACCGAAAGGGCCGGATCGATTGCCTGCCGGCGTTCCCATATCTTCAGAAAAGTTTCCTGAACAATTTCTTCAGCTTCTTTTTCAGATTTTAAATAACCGAATGCAAAAAAGTAAAGCTTTTGATTATATATATCAAAAAGCCGGTTAAAAGCCTGCCTGCTCCCCTCCTTTAGCCGGATAATAAGGTTTTTGTCAATATCAAATGCTCTTTTTTGCACAATAAAATTTCTGCTGAAGGAACAAAGATAAAACAAAAATATTGCAGATGAACCTGATCTGACTTTTGAACTATTTGTATCTGACTTAATTAAATATTATCTCTAAACAGCAGACAAAAAAACAAAATATAAAAAATGGATTATTGGACTTCATATCATTTATCCGTTCTTTTATAATTTCTGAAAATTTTGTTCTACTTCTGAATCTGCCTATATAAAAGGAATTACAATGTTACTGGCGAAATCCATTGCTTTCCGCCAGCAACCCGGTAATTTTTTCGAGCCATTCTGCATCGGTCTCATCAAACGAGGCCGGTTCTTTGCTGTCGACATCAAGTACCCCGGTTATTTCTCCTGAAGAATTTCTGAGCGGAATCACAATCTCCGATTTCGAACGCGAATCGCAGGCAATATGGCCGGGAAAGGCCTCCGCATTTTTAACAATCAATGTTTTTCCCTGGTTTATGGCAGCCCAGCAAACACCCTTGTTTTTGGCAAGCACCTGGCAGGCAAGTGGTCCCTGGTACATTTCAACCGTTAGTTGTCCTTCAGTCAGCGTGTAAAAACCTGTCCAGAAGAAGTATTCCATTTTGTGGTGCAAAACAGCAATAAGGGTTGCTTTGTGCGCCAGGTGATTATTACTTTTTTTCAGCAAATCAGCAATCTGGTTATATATCCTGCCATATCGTGCAGCTTTCTTTTTCTGATCCATTTTCAAATTATTTAAACAAAGGAACAAGGTTGTGTTCGCAAAAAAGTTTTTAAAAGTCCAGTCGGTAATACAAAGCTGTACTCAGCACATTGTTGTACTGATCGTCCCACCAGTAATCGACACGGTCTCCGGGAAGGTCACGTGTCGGCAGGAATGAATAGGCCCCGCGAAAATCGAGGCCGAGCCGTTCGGTCAGCTCGATTCTTATTCCGATAAAAGCCTGAATATCGAATGTATTAAACTTCCGCTGGTCAACTTCCGCCAGTTCGCCCTCGCTGTCATATTCGGCTGCATTTATCAGGTATCCGGCCGAGACGCCGGTGAAAACCGATACTATTTTTTCTGCGCGGAAACCCAGGTAAACCGGCATATCAAGATAGCCCAGGCGCATGATGTATTTTTCCTGATCTTCTTTCTTCGGATTCGGGTTTTTCCGGCTGCCCTTTTGCGAATATTTTAATTCGGCATCTAAAAAAAAACGGTTGCTGATATCCGTTTGAATCCACCCGCCTGCCAGTATTCCCGGTTTATTGTACCCGCTATAATGGTCGCCCCTGACCTGTGAGGCATTCAGTCCGCCCAGAATACCCCCTTCGAAGCGCTGGGCATACGAATTTTGCTGATTCCCGAATATTAGAAGCAAGACCATAAGGGAAACGGTTAATGCGATACCTGACTTTGAACCGGTGAGTCTGTCAATCATATAAATGGTTTAATTTTTCCAGTGAATGTTTAAGCAGCACTTCCGCAATTGACAGGTCCAAAGGCCGCGTGATTTTTATGTTTTCGTAGTTCCCTTCCACCATGAAAATACTGTGACCGGCTTTTTCGAATACCGTGGCGTCGTCGGTAAAATGATGGTCGTATTTTTGACGGTATGCCTCTTTTATTGCTGAAACGAGAAATGTCTGAGGCGTTTGCACATTAAAATATTTAACCCGGTTTACAGCTTTGTTCCTCTTCCGCTTTACTCTCCGGAGCGATTCGGTTACAGGCATTACCGGAATGGCATTCCCGTTTTCGAGTGTACAGGCATAACACCGTTCGAGTGTTTGCATGTCAACCAGCGGACGAACGCCATCGTGTATAAAAACAATGCCTTCTTCGTTGATTTCATTTAAACCGTTTTTAACTGAAAAAAAACGGTTTTCGCCTCCGTTTACAACCTGATGAGGAATTTTAAACCGGTACTTCAGACACAGTTCCTGCCAGTTAATTTTCTGATCTTCAGGAAGTACGACTATGATCTGCATTTCCTGGCCGAAATGATGAAATACGCGGATTGTGTGCATTAAAACAGGTTCTCCCAGTAGACAGATAAATTGTTTGGGAATCACATTTCCCATCCGGCGTCCTGTTCCTCCGGCTACTATTACTGCAAATTTTTTCATATAGGTATTATTCACTTCAAATATAACAATGAAATGAAGGAGAAAACGAGTATTGAAACTTTTTAATTCATGAAACGGGGTTACAGTTTTGTTTCAGAAATGTAATTCAAGATTAAAAACTTTGTAACAGGATTGTAACATTATAGCAGTTGCTTAGCACCGTCAATTCAAAATTTACGACAAAATTATGGGAATCAGAAAGTTATTAATACTTCAGTTGCTGTTGACCTTTTCAGTTTTTGCAGTTGCACAAAGCGGAAAAATCAAAGGACATGTAACTGATGAAAAGACAAATGAGCCACTGGTTGGTGCAACCGTCATGCTGGAAGGGACGACCACCGGTACAATTACCGATTTCGACGGGAACTATGCAATCGGGAGTATTCCGTCCGGGACGTACACGCTGCGTTGTTCGTTTATTTCGTATGAAACAAAACTTCTGAAAGATGTAACGATTGCTGCCGGACAGGAACTGGAATTCAATTTTAAACTTGGTGAATCGACCGTTGAGATTGGTGGTGTTGAGGTGGTTGCAAAGGCAAACCGCGAATCGGAAAGCATGTTGCTCGTTGAACAGAAAAATGCAGTGCTGGCCACACAGGCAATCGGTGCTCAGGAAATATCGCGCAAAGGGGCCGGCGATGCCGAAGCTGCGGTTACGAAAATATCAGGAATTTCGAAACAGGAAGGCGTGAAAAACGTTTTTGTCCGCGGACTGGGCGACCGTTTTAACTCGACTACATTAAACGGGTTTCCGGTACCTTCGGAAGACCCTGAATATAAAAATATTTCGCTTGGCTTTTTTTCATCAGATATTATAAAGACCGTTGGAGTAGACAAAGTTTTCAGCGCCGGAACGACAGGTGATGTTGCCGGCGCTGAAATTAACATCAGTTCGAAGGAACTGAGTGGCAATTCCGATTTCAGTATCGGCATTTCTTCTGAAGCGAATACCGAAACACTGAACCAGCATTTCCTGGTTACCGACGGATTTAACGCGTTGGGATTCGCCCAAAACACAAAAAGTCCGGCAAGTGAATCGAGTTTCGATTTTAAAAATTCGCTCGATCCTTCTGCTCAGGATTTCCAGTTAGGAAAAGAAATTGCATTTGCCGGCGGAAAACGCTTTGAACTCGGGACCAGTAAAAATCCGTTAAGTTTTTACGTGATTGGTAATTATTCTACCGATTTCAGTTATCTCGACGGCATTACGCGTGGTACAACAACTACCGGGGATATTTTTCTTGATCAGACTTCCCGGGAATATGAAAAGGAATCGTCGCATCTGCTGATGGCAAACCTGACTTACAGTTTCAACAAATACCGGTTAAGTTACAACCTGCTGGCCATTCACACGGGCAGGCAGTCATTACGCGATGATTACGGCATGGACGGTGAAGATTTTCAGTCATCGGCAGAGTACGGATACAAAGGTTTAATCCGCCGGCAACAGAACAACGATAATACATTGCTTGTAAACCAGCTTCACCTGGAACGGGATTTTACAAACCGTTTGTCGGCTGATGCCGGAGCTTCGTTTAACTACACAAACGGGAAAGAACCCGACCGCCGAATCAACTACCTGAGTTATTGCGGCGACGATATTTTAAAACCGCTTTTGGGTTCGGGTACACAGCAACGTTATTTCTCAAAATTGGAAGAAAAGGATTTTAATGCCCGGATAGGTGTTACATATAAGTTAACGGAGGAGCCGGAAAATCCGTCGGCAATCAAAGCCGGATATAAAGGTCGTTTGCTTAAAGATAATTTCCACTCCAACAGTTGGGATAATTCACGTCTGGACAGCCAGAACCTGCCGGAACTTAACCTGAATAATTTTTCGCTTGATTCCATTTTCAACCAGACCGAATTTGAAAACGGAAAATTTAAGAACAGTGAATATAACGAATCAACTTTCAGCGTTGACAAGTCAATTCATTCTTTTTACGGAGAGTTCATTTATCAGATCGGACAAAAATTGATTCTGGACGCAGGAGTGAAAGCAGATAAGGTAAACCTCACGGTTGATTACGATGTAAACGGAGGTGCCAAGGAAGGTTCGACCGAACTGGATAAATTTTATATTCTGCCGGGCTTCAACCTGAAATACAATCTGAATGACAAGAATGCCTTGCGTTTCGGAGTGAGCCGTACCTATACATTGCCTCAGTCGAAAGAAATTTCTCCGTACCGTTACCAGGGGCCGAAATGGAATTCGCAGGGAAATCCCGGTCTGCAGCCTTCAACCAACTACAATGCAGATCTGAAATGGGATTTTTATATGAGCCGCGATGAACTGTTTTCAGTAACTGTCTTCGGAAAGCTGATACAGGATCCGATTTCACGAATTGAAAAAGCCAGCGCCGGAGGGTTCCTTACTTATGAGAATATTGCAGATAATGCAACAATCGGAGGTGTGGAAGTAGAAGCCAGGAAAAATATTTTTTCGACTCCGGATGAGAAAAACGAAGGAAGCACAAAACTCAGCACAGGAGTAAATTTTTCCTATATAACTACTGACGTAAAAGTCTATCAGAATAAAGGTCTGAATTTTACCAACGCGAAAACAGAGCTGGAAGGTGCTGCACCTGTGCTCGTAAATGCTGATTTATCTTTTCAGTACCGGAAAAAAGAACTTGATTTTACCGGTTCGCTGGTCGCCAATTATTTCAGCGACCGGATTTATACCATCGGTGCCGGCGGGTATCAGGATATTAAAGAAAATGGACTGACAACCCTTGACTTTATTTCTTCAGTAAAAATTAAAAAACACTGGGGCGTAAGTTTAAAAGCGAAAAACCTGCTGAACCCTGACTTCCGTTTAACACGTGAGCCGAACGGCGAAGACGCCGAACCGATCGTGTTGAGCAGCTATAAAAAGGGAATAAACTTCAGTCTGGGGCTTTCTTATCAATTTTAAAACATAACCCACATAACCATTTTAAAAAATTAAAGACATGAGAAACATGAAAAAATTATTACTGGTATTTTCTGTCATCGCATTCCTTTTTACTGGATGTTCCAAAGATGATGATCCTGTTAAAACGATTGATACGGATGAACTGGAAGGTGATATTACTTCGGAAGTAACGCTCGATGCTTCTGTTACTTACACATTAACAGGTACGTTAAGTGTTAAAGAAGGTGGTATCCTGCATATTCCTGCCGGTACAACCATTAAAGCTAAAAAAGGTTTCAGCTCTTATGTGATTGTAGAACCGGGTGGTAAAATTATGGCCGAAGGTACTGCTGCTGCACCAATTACCTTTACTTCTGCTGAAAGCAGTCCTGCTGCCGGCGACTGGGGCGGTTTAATAATCAACGGGCGGGCTCCTATTTCAGGTGCAACAACCGGTACGACCGGGACGACCGAAATTGACGAAAATGTGCCTTACGGCGGAACAATCAGCGACGACAATTCGGGCGTGTTGAAATATGTCATTTTGGAATACACCGGCGCCCAGGTAAGCGAAACCATTGAGCACAATGGTCTGACACTGGATGCCGTGGGCAGCGGAACCACTATCGAAAATATTTACGTGGTTAAGAGTGCCGACGATGCAATTGAATTTTTCGGAGGAACAGTTAATGTAACGAACCTGCTGGCAGTGAACTGCGATGACGATATGTTCGATTTAACCCAGGGATGGAGCGGAACACTCAACAATGCGTATGGCATTTGGGAAAGTGGATACACCAGTACGGAATCGGACCCTCGCGGAGTTGAGGCCGACGGTAACCTCGACGGAGAAGGCCCGGACCACGTGGGACAATCAAATTTTACGATGGAAAATATCACCATTAAAAATGCTTCGAGCTATGTAATGGAAGACGGCATTAAAATCCGTCGCGGTGCAACTGCAAATATTTCCAATGCTTTAATGATCGGCGGTACAGCCAAAGACCTGATTGACATGACAGACAGTAAAGGCGATGGCAACACGGCCAGCTCGATCAGCCTGACTGTTGAAAAAGCAGCATATTCTTCAAAAGAAATCCATTCAAACTTGACTTACCCCAATGTTGCAATTGTGTCCGGAAATACCGGTGCTTCAGCTTCGGCATTCGCCTGGACCGGTTACGATTTTGATAAAGAAACAACCGCTGAGTTAAAAGGTGATGTTACCGAAGACCTTACGCTGAATGCCCTTTATACGTATAACCTGACCGGGACGTTAAGTGTAAAAGACGGGGCAACCCTGACTATTCCTGCCGGTACAACCATTAAAGCTAAAAAAGGTTTCAGCTCTTATGTGATTGTAGAAGAAGGTGGTAAAATTATGGCCGAAGGCACTGCTGATAGTCCGATTACCTTTACTTCTGCCGAGAGCAGTCCTGCTGCCGGCGACTGGGGCGGTTTAATCATCAACGGGAAAGCTCCTATCTCCGGTGCCACAACCGGTACGACCGGTACTACCGAAATTGACGAAAATGTTCCTTACGGCGGAACTGTCAGCGACGACAATTCAGGTGTGCTGGAATATGTAATTCTGGAATACACCGGCGCCCAGGTAAGTGAAACCATTGAACACAATGGTCTGACGCTGGATGCCGTTGGCAGCGGAACCACTATCGAAAATATTTATGTGGTTAAGAGTGCCGATGACGCAATTGAATTCTTCGGAGGAACAGTGAGTGTAAAGAACCTGCTGGCAGTGAACTGCGATGACGATATGTTCGATTTAACCCAGGGTTGGAGCGGAACACTCGACAATGCGTATGGCATCTGGGAAGACGGTTATACCAGTACGGAATCGGATCCTCGCGGTATCGAGGCCGACGGTAATCTCGACGGAGCCGGCCCGGATCATGTAGGACAATCAGACTTTACCATGAAAAACATCACCATTAGAAATGCTTCGAGCTATGTAATGGAAGACGGCATTAAGATCCGTCGAGGTGCAACGGCAACGATTTCCAATGCCATAATGATCGGCGGTACAGCCAAGGATCTGATTGACATGACCGACAGTAAAGGCGATGCCAATACGGCCAGCTCAATCAGCCTGACAGTGGACGGTGCTACTTATACCGGTAAAGAAATTAATTCAAACGAAACGTATCCGAATGTTAAAATTGTATCCGGCAATACCGGAGCAACAACTTCTGTGTTCAGTTGGACAGGTTATAATTTTTAGGCAGAAGTAATTCTAAAAATAAATTGGAGTATTGACTTCAATTCCCGTAAATTTTGTGAAGTTCCGGGTCCTCGGATCCGGAACTTTTTCAGAATAGAAAATTGAAATAAACCTGGGAAAATGAAGGAAGAAGGGATGGCTCAGGATGTAAGAATCATAGAATAAAATGTTTGTAAAGTTTTGTTTTTCAGCTAATTTTAAATAGAATTACGAACGGTTATCTTAATAAGAGAGAAGAAAATGAAAAAACTGGGACTTATTTTGGGATTAATATTATTGTCATCGGCAGGTATTCTGGCACAGAGTATAAAAGAAGTTAACGGCAAATATTATACATCCGGATCGAAGCCTTATTCGGGGCATTATACCAGTGTTTACGAAAACGGAAATATAAAAATGGAAATGGAGCTGGTTAAAGGTCTGAAAGATGGTGAAGTCAGGGTGTATTTCGAAAACGGTCAACTTAATGAGATTCGTTCCTACAAAAAAAATGCAATGAACGGGACATGGGTTACCTATAACCCGAATAACGTAAAAATTGCAGTAGCCAATTACAAAAAAGGAATGAAAAACGGCGAGTGGAAAATCTGGGACGACGAAGGCAGGCTGATTTATGAAATGTATTACGTAAACGGCAAAAAATCAGGTGTCTGGAAAAAATATTCTCCCGAAACAGGTAAACTCGAAAGTGAACGAACCTATTGACCTGCCGTCGTTAAAAAACGGGGTGAAATAAACAGAATTCCGGCAAATTAACCGGAACAGCGTTTTTTCAGCCTCCGAAAAAATTCCGGTGGAATTTGTGTTCACAAAGTATCCGGTTTCAAATAAATCGTTACTTTCAGCACAAAAACCAGAAACCTTTTCAGATGGCCCGGACCATAATAAAACTCATTGTTGCATGTACTTTGTTGTCAGTCTGCAATGTCGGGGATAGTAACATTCAACCCGAAAAAGAAGAACACCTGGCATTCGATTTTATGAATGCCCCTTTGACGAACCTCACAGAACTTCAGTCTTGCGATATTTTGGTTAAACCCAACTACAACTGGTTATACGGAACCTCGTTTGTTGAGGGTGGAAACGGGTTCGGCCATGCCATGCTTATAGTAAAAGGAGCTGAAGGAGACAGTGCACTGGATGTGTTGCAAAAGGTCACGGTGTTCGAATCAATTGCCAGACGGTTGCCCGACAAGTACCAGTTACGTGAATCCCGGGGCTTTTGCGACAGCGACAATCCGCAGTTGGCAAACACTACTTTCGGGGAACAGAATTCCGGGTTCAGGTACAGGCTCAGGTTGCCGTTAACGCGGCAGCAAAAAGATTCGGTTATTCATTTCATTCTGAATCAGGATGAAGGAATTTCTTCCTGGCGCTCGCAAAAAGAATTTACAAAAGGAGGGGATAAAAAAATATGGTACTGTTCTCTTTTGGTCTGGGAAGCTTTCTACCAGGTTCTGGGGATAGATCTGGACAGTAACGGCGGACTGATGGTTTATCCGAATGATCTGATTTGCAGCCCGTATTTCGACAATCATCCCGGTGAAAAAGAGGAAAGGAGAGTGAGATTTTAAGCCCACTCTCCTTTGTCCTTACTCATTTGCATTTGTAGCGTATTGACTAACTGTAACAATTTTTCCGTTGACGGTTGTAACAGTTGCCGATATAAAACCGAATTTGTGATTAAACTTCCAAACGATCTGACGTACCTGGCTTTCCCCGTTTTTCACTTCTATCCCCTCCGGAACAGTTTCTTTTACATCAATGGTTTTGATATAATAAAACCCGTAAGGTGTGTCATCGGTTTCACTTTTCTTGACGACCTCCCGGACAACGGTTTGGTTACCCACTTTAAATTCCCATTTGTCGCCCACACTGGCATCGAATTTTACCAGTGTAAATGGTTTACTGTGATCTCCGTTGCTGTACACATAATCATAAATTCCCTTGTCGGTGATTTTACCTTCCACTTCATAATTGTCGCCGTCGTATGCGATATTGGCAACCACATTCCCGTCGTCATTGTCAACAATGGTAAGCGTTGCATTCGAATATCCGCTTGACGATACTTTCCAGTAGTTGTCAATTTTCCCGATTGTTTCGTCCGGGTCAGTATTTTCTCCTCCGTCAGATTTGAACCAATCGCATGATGTTACACTTATCAGCAGGATACCTGCTAAAAGAAATAAGTAAATCGTTTTTGTCTTCATTTTTTTGAATTTAAGGTTTTGGTTAATATTTATAATTCAAAATTTTTTTCAGCATGGGGATGTATGAACTCAGCAAAACTTTATCGCCGTTCGCAAACTTCACAAAATAATCGAGCAACTCTCCGTTGCCTGTTTCCCCGAGAATAATATTTCCGACTTCAGGTCCGGCTGTTTCCCTGATTCCGATCCGGGAATACCTGTTAAACAGGTCAATATAATCTGAAGCTGTCGGATCAATTTTCGAATAGTCAAGTTCCCCTGTAATTTCGTGCTCAAAAATTTTCAGTTGAAAACTGATATACCTGAAATAATAGCCCTGCCGGCTGTATCCGATTTTTGCATTTGCCCCGAATGAACAAAGTTCGAATCCATTCGCCTTCAGAATTAAATCAAGGTCAATTGTTCCGGATTCTTCCTGTCTGGTCCGGTTCAGATGATATATAAGTTTATAACCGTCGCCTGCCACGAGCCCCGAAACATGCAGCGGCAGGTTATCCTGAACTTCAGCCTGATGGTCAATCGTGAGTTTTTTAAGCCCGTTGATAAACATGTCTGCTTTTATCGTAACCGGAAATTCCGGCCTGCTTTTACAATCCTGTGATTCGAATTCCGACAATACGAACCTTGCACTGTCTCCGGGCTTTTCTTCCAGCGGAAAAAGAAGTACCAGTTGTTTCGACGTATCTTTTTTTTCGAATAGTTTTTTCCCGGGGTACCACTGGTAAATGCCTTTCAGCTTTGCAGGCGAATCTGAACTTGTACCACGTTTGAAAAAATTACGGTTTTGTGTAAGGGTGAGAGGCGAAGCAGGTTCATCTAATAAAAAGTATAATCCCTGTATTTCAGGTTTTTCCGATGAGAGAGAAATAAAATTAACAAGATTGCTGTTGAGTACTTTTAACGAACGTTCTGCTTCTTCCCGGTTTAACACTCTTTTACACCCGGTACACAGAATAACCGTCAAAAAAAGCAGGCATGCGGTCTTTCTGATCATTAGATTTTGGTTTTTTGTAAAAATATGAATTTTTCCATTTCAAAAACAATAAAATAAAAATTGTAACCAGACACCTGCTTTTATAACATATATACAAGATTAGCGGTGTTTATAATTTAGTTTGTTGTTTATTTGTAAGTAAACTAAATTTATCAGCTGGATCAGAAAATACAGATATGAGAGGACTTTTTATTTTTTTGTTGATATATGTTTCAACAGGAGCATTTGCCCAGAATTCCGCGAAAAAAATATTGAGCACTGACGATTTTGCAGCGTGGAGAAAAATTGACGGGACAAAAATTTCGAATAACGGTAAGTTAGCCGCATGGGAAGAAAACCCACAGAGAGCTGATGGACAGCTATTTATTAAGTACTTGGAATCGAGAGACGAAGACAGCATTCCGCGAGGTTATTCTGCTGATTTTTCTCCTGAATCGAATTTCATTGTTTTTAAAATTAAACAACCGTTTGATACCATCAGGCAGGAGAAAATAAAAAAGGTCGCAAAAGACAAGATGGCAAAAGACAGTATCGGCATTTTTGTTTTCAAACCCCGGTCGGTTGCAAAATTTCCGGATTTGAAATCCTATTCTGTTCCTGAAGAAAATGCAGAATGGGTGGCTTTTCTTTCTGAAAAAGAAAAGGAGAAGGCGGAAGAGAAATCCGGTGGGGAAGAAACAAATGAAAAACCCGCCGGCAAAAAGGACACTAAAAAGGGGAAGTCAAAAGACAAGAAAAACGAGGACAAACTGGTTCTGTATAATATTGAATCGGGCGATACCATTCAGTTCCTGAATGTTACTGAATATCATTATTCGAAAAAGGGCGCCAGCATTGCTTTTATCCAGGAATACAACGATTCGGTCAACAATACAAAAGTGTCGGTTTTTGATACCCGCACGGCCCGGGCAACAACGCTTTTTCAGGATACTGGTTTCTCAAAGCAGATTTCAACAGATGATGCAGGTGAACAATTCGCTTTCCTTTTCTCGAAAGATACTACCGAACAGAAAACATTCAGCCTTTTCTTCGGGAATCTGAAAGACGGTTTGTCAAACGAATCAATTTCGGGCACTACCCGCGGAATGCCTATAAACTGGTCGCCGAGCGAATATCGTGAACTGTCGTATTCCGAAGACGGAACACATTTGTATTTCGGAACAGCCCGTCAGCCTGAAGAAGAACCGAAAGATACGATCCCGGACGATGAAAAAGTAAAAGTTGACGTATGGAGCTGGAAAGACCAGGAACTTCAACCGGAACAAAAAGTTGAACTTGACAAAGAGAAAAAACGGACTTATCTGGCTGTACTTCATATTCCTGAAAATAAATTTGTACAGTTGGGCGATCCTGTTATTCGTGATGTACGCACTACCATGAAAGGGAACGGACAGTTTGCCCTTGGAAAGGACGATACGAGGTACAGCCGTGAGTCATCGTGGACAGGGAAGGAACTTGCCGATTATTACCTGGTTGATGTGAAGAGCGGGATAAAACGTGTTTTTATAACAGGGGTGGAATCTGCGTGGATTTCACCATCAGGAAGATACATTGTATGGTACAATCCGGCCGACAGTTGTTACTATTCACGATCGACAAGCATTGAAGACAAAACGGTAAATCAACTTACGAAGGAAATACCGGTATCGTTTTGCGACGAACGGAACGATATGCCCATGGATGCCCGTCCCTACGGAATTGCAGGATGGGCGGAAGGTGACCGTTACATATACATTTACGACCGTTACGATATCTGGAAGATTGATCTTACAGCTACAAAAGTCCCGGTAAATGTCACCCGCAGTTTCGGTCGCCGGAACCAACTGCGTTTACGCTACATAAAACTTGATCCCGAAGAGGAACACATAAATGCTGATGGTGATAATATTCTCAGCTCTTTCGATGAACGATCAAAAGCAGGAGGCTTTTTTGCTGTTGATTTTAAAAATTACAAGGAACCTCGTTTGCTGATCGCAGAAGACAAGTACTTCGGTATTCCGCAAAAGGCAAAGAATGAAGACAAATTGTTGTATACCAGGGAATCGTATTCCGAATTTCCTGACCTTTGGGTGTCGGACATGAAATTCGATAAACCCCGGAAAATATCCGATGCCAATCCACAGCAAGAACAATATAACTGGACTTTTGCAAACCTGGTAAAGTGGACTTCTTTTACGGGAGAAGAACTGGAAGGAATTTTATACATGCCCGAAGATTTTAATCCCCGGACAAAATATCCGATGATTGTTTACTATTATGAGCGGAATTCCGATTATTTGTTCCGCTATTCGGTTCCGTCGCCCAGCCGGTCGGTGATTAACCGTCCGTTTTATGCAAGTAACGGCTACCTGGTATTTGTCCCTGATATTACGTACCGGGCAGGTTATCCGGGGCAAAGTGCTTACGATGCCGTAGTAAGCGGGGTTAGTTTTCTTCTGAATACTTTTTCGTTTATCGACGGGGAAAAAATAGGTTTGCAGGGACAAAGCTGGGGAGGCTACCAGACAGCCTATTTAATTACCCGGACCGAAATGTTTGCAGCAGCCGAGGCCGGGGCACCGGTTAGCAATATGACCAGCGCTTACGGAGGTATCCGGTGGGGAACGGGCATATCGCGGATGTCGCAGTATGAACATTCACAAAGCCGGATCGGCGGTACATTATGGGATAAGCCCATGCAATACATCGAAAATTCGCCTCTTTTTTATGCCCCGAAAGTTAAAACCCCTTTGCTGATTATGCATAACGACGACGACGGGGCTGTTCCGTGGTACCAGGGAATTGAATTTTTTGTTGCCCTGCGGCGGCTTAACAAGCCGGTATGGATGCTTAGCTATAACGGCGAACCGCATAACCTGAAGGCAGAAAGCTGGGGAGACCGTATGGACCTGACCATCCGGATGAAAGGCTTTTTTGATCATTATTTACAGGGAAAAGCAATGCCATCGTGGATGAGATACGGAATTCCGGCCAAGGAGAAAGGGAAAGACCTGGGCTATTGATGCCGGCTGGTAAAAAAGGAATATTCCGAAGCAGATCAAAAAAATATAAACAGGCAGAATCACTTTTTTAATGGGTGTCTTTCGTACAAAAATTATTTTTTACAGGATAATCGAAAAGCCGCTCCTTTGGGGAACGGCTTTCCTATATCACGGAATTCCTGTCTGTGCAGGAATAAACTCCTTTGTTATTAACTGAAATCACGAATCATTGTTCGTGACTTGCGGCCCATCAGTTTACTCTTGTGCAGCCAGCAAAATTTCAAGAATTTTCTTACCGGCAGCAGCAACTGAAGTTCCGGGTCCGAAGATGGCGATAGCACCTGCATCGTACAGGAACTGGTAGTCCTGGGGCGGGATAACTCCGCCTACGATAACCATGATGTCTTCACGACCAAGTTTTTTCAGTTCTTCAATCACGGCAGGCACCAGTGTTTTGTGACCGGCAGCCAGTGACGAAACGCCCAGTACATGCACATCGTTTTCAACGGCTTGTTTGGCAGCTTCTTCCGGGGTTTGGAACAATGGTCCCATATCCACGTCGAAACCGAGATCGGCATAACCGGTTGCTACTACTTTGGCACCACGGTCGTGACCATCCTGTCCCATTTTAGCAATCATAATACGAGGCTGGCGACCTTCTTTTTCAGCAAATTTCTTTGCCAGTTCCTGTGCTTCGGCGAAGGTCTTGTCTTTTTTACTTTCTGATGAATACACTCCTGAAATAGTTCTGATTACTGCTTTATAACGTCCTACATGTTTTTCACATGCGTCTGAAATTTCGCCCAGCGATGCACGTTTCTTAGCGGCTTCGATAGCAAGTTCGAGCAAGTTACCCTGCTTTGTTTCAACACATTTGCTCAGGGCAGCCAAAGCGGCCTGGCATTCTTCTTCGTTCCGTTCGGCACGCAGCTTTTTCAACCGCTCGAGTTGTGCCTGACGTACAGAAGTATTATCAATTTCAAGAATGTCGATCGGGTCTTCTTTTTCGAGACGGTATTTGTTTACGCCTACGATGGTTTGAGTTCCCGAGTCGATTCGTCCCTGTGTACGGGCAGATGCTTCTTCGATACGCATTTTCGGAATACCGGTTTCAATGGCCTTAGCCATACCTCCCAGTTTTTCAACTTCCTGAATCAACGACCAGGCTTTATGAACCAGTTCGTTTGTAAGCGATTCCACATAGTAAGAACCGGCCCACGGGTCAACCTCACGGCAAACCTCTGTTTCCTGCTGAATATACAACTGAGTGTTACGGGCAATACGTGCCGAAAAGTCGGTTGGCAGGGCAATTGCCTCGTCCAAAGCGTTGGTGTGCAGCGACTGGGTATGTCCCAGGGCAGCAGCCATTGCTTCAATAGCCGTACGGCCTACATTGTTGAACGGGTCCTGTTCGGTCAGCGACCAGCCTGAAGTCTGGCAGTGTGTCCTTAATGCCATTGATTTCGGGTTTTTCGGGTTGAACTGTTTTACCAGTTTGGCCCAGATCATACGTGCTGCACGCATCTTGGCAATTTCCATGAAGTGGTTCATGCCAATAGCCCAGAAGAACGACAAACGGGGAGCAAAGGCGTCGATGTCGATTCCGGCTTTGATTCCGGTACGAAGGTATTCCAAACCGTCGGCCAGTGTATAAGCCATTTCGATGTCGGCGGTAGCACCGGCTTCCTGCATGTGGTATCCCGAAATGGAAATGGAGTTGAACTTCGGCATAAACTTGGAAGTAAACTCAAATATGTCGGCGATAATCCTCATTGAAAAATCAGGTGGATAAATGTATGTGTTACGTACCATGAACTCTTTCAGAATATCGTTCTGGATAGTACCTGCCAGTTGTTCGAGGGTAGCGCCCTGTTCCAGGGCTGTAACGATATAAAAAGCCATGATAGGCAACACGGCGCCGTTCATGGTCATTGATACCGACATTTTATCAAGCGGGATCTGGTCGAACAGGATTTCCATGTCGAGAATGGAATCGATGGCCACACCTGCTTTACCGACGTCGCCGATTACACGCGGGTGATCGCTGTCGTAACCACGGTGTGTTGCCAGGTCGAATGCAACCGAAAGACCTTTCTGCCCGGCTGCCAGGTTACGGCGGTAGAATGCGTTTGATTCTTCAGCCGTTGAAAAACCTGCATACTGGCGGATGGTCCAGGGACGCATGGTGTACATCGTCGAATACGGGCCACGAAGATAAGGAGCAATGCCGGCGGCATAATTCAGGTGTTCCATACCTTCCAGATCCTCTTTACTGTAAACCGGTTTCACCGGAATCTGCTCCGGAGTAATCCAGTTCTTTTCAATTTTGTTTTGTGCTGCCCAGGCCGCTGCGTCCATCGAGCTGCCGGCAGTTTCAATATTTATACTTTTAAAATCTGGTTTCATATACGATTAGATTTTAGACTTTAGATTTTAGATTTTAGACTAAACGCTTTTGAAACGATATCATCATTCTGATAATTTCATTGATGCTGTCAAAAACAGGACTTAATTCATTTTCAGAAAGGAATTCGAGATCATTTGATAGAATCAGCAGTGTTTCTAATTCAAATAATGATCCCCGTGCAATATCAAGGAAATGACAAAAATCGCGATCACTTCCGCGACCAGCGCCTTCTGCAATGTTGGCAGGAACAGAAACAACAGCTCTTCTAATTTGAGAGGTCAAACCATAAAGTTCTTCCTTAGGAAGTTGTTTCAATATCCTGTAAACAGTTTTCACAAGTATCCTTGCGTTCTGCCAGATTTTCATTTCCTTGTAGTTATGCATCTGTATGGTTTTCTAGTCTATTATCTAAAATCTGATGTCTTTTATTATTGAGATTTAAATATTCAACAGACCCTGGTAGCGTTTCAGTTCTTCCAGCAGGTTACTTTTCACATGGATGAAATTGGTGATGCCTTTGGCTTTCAATTCGTCCATACAGGCAGGAGCTCCGGCGACCACGAAGATGGCACCATCTTTCAGCAGGTCGGAAGCAACAGGAGCGTATTCAGCATATTCGTCATCGGAACTGCAAAGAACCACGATGTCGGCTTTGGCAGCTTTGGCAGCTTCAATGCCCTCGGCAACAGTAGCGAAGCCGTTATTGTCGACCACTTTGTAACCGGCAACGGCGAAAAAGTTGCACGAGAACTGTGCACGGGCTTTGCGCATGTTCAGGTTCCCGATGGTAAGCATATAAGCCATTGGCCGTTCATGATCTTTCGAATACATATCGGTTTGGTAACGCAGCGCTTCAAAAGGCTGAGCTCCACGGTATGCTTTCAGTGTTTTAATCCCGGCGTTTTCGGCAGTGCGGTCACAGGGTCCGAAAACCGATGCGTCGATTTTATCGGATATTTTTTCAGTAAAATTCGGGAACTGGTTTGTACCCAACAGGTTCTCACGGCGGGTAGCTACGTTCATATCACGTTTGGCGGCCATTTCCTCTACTGCATCCTGAATAAAACCTTCTTTTGCAGCAGCAATAAAACCGCCTTTATCCTGAATTTCGAGGAACAGTTTCCAGGCTTCTTCAGCAATCGAAACAGTCAGCTCCTCAATATAGTATGAACCGGCTCCGGGATCGACGATTTTGTCGAAATGAGCTTCTTCTTTCAGCAGCAACTGCTGGTTCCGTGCAATACGGTCGGAGAAGGTAGTCGGATCTTCATAGGCAACATCGAAGGGCAATACCGTAATTGAATCGACACCACCGATGGCTGCGCTCATGGTTTCTGTTTCGGTACGCAGCATGTTTACATACGAATCGTACAGCGTTTTATTCCAGGTACCGTTTTCGGCATGGGCATCCATCTTGCAACTGCAATCGCATGAAGGATTGTACGCTTTTACAATTTCGGCCCACACCATACGTGCAGCGCGGAACTTGGCAATCTCCATAAAATAGTTGGAGCTGATGGCAAAGTCGAATTTGATTTTTTTGGCTACAGTATCAATGTCCAGACCGGCTTCGGTAAGCAGATTCAGGTATTCGGCACCCTGGGCCAGCGAAAAGGCCAGTTCCTGAACAATGGATGAACCGGCATTACTGTAATTTTTACCGGTAACGGTTACCGATTTGAACTTTTTCAGTGCGGCTGTTTCTTCGATCAGAGTTTTCAGATCGGCAATGCTGTTGTCATCCAATATACCTTTGACCAGATACTTTCCAAGCGGATCGATGTTTACTGAAGCAGAAATTTGGGTTTTGTCCCAGTCTCCCTTACTGATGTATTCAGCAAGTAAACGCGCCAGCTCCACATTTTTGCAGCAACCTGCAAAATTTACCTCAATTGCTTCCAGACAAATACCCTTCAGCAAAGTTTCGATGTCGGCTGCCGTACATTTATTACAGTTTTTAAAAACAAAGCCCAGCGAATTGACTCCTTTATTCAGAATATCGAGGGCTTTTTCGTTGGCTTCTTTTACATCGTTTACAATTATATCCTGGCGAACCAGCCATTCATTATTTGTTTTTTTGTTGCCCCGGACATATGGAAATTCGCCGGGTAAACAGCTCGTGTGAGCAAGTTTCTCAAGGTCTTCAGCCCTGTAAAACGGCATCACATTGAATCCTTCGTTGGTTTTCCACACCAATTTCCTGTTGAAATCGGCACCTTTCAGGTCGATGGTAATTTTATCCATCCATTCCTGGGTACTCACCGGAGGAAATTCATTAAAAAGTTGATTATATTTTTCTGCCATAATGTAACTATTAAGAAAATCAGGGGGCAAAAATAGTTTTTTTTAGCTTAGATCCGGCTAAAAATATTCAGTTTTTGAGCATTCTCCGGGAAATATCAGAATTTGATTTTCAGCAGATTAAAAATAAAAATATACAGAAAGTTATATAATAAAGGTCCGGCCTTCAAACAAGACCGAACCCCTTATTCATGGTAAATAATCAACGGCAATATATTCTACGGTCAGCAATATTGCTGAAACCGTGTAACATGCCGCCCGGCTGAAACTGATTTAATTTTTAGTTCTTTTTCAGCACGCTGAAGACATACCCGTAATAGTCGCCATACTTTTTATACATCTCCATTTCGTGCTGAAGGGCATCCAGCACCCCGCTCAGTTCAGGCTGATTGTGATATTTCTCACAGGCGGCCTTTACCGGTTTGTCCAGATATGAATAGTAATCGACAGACCAGCCTTCTTTCGGAATTTTGAATGAAGAAACGACCTGATAGCCGCAGCTTTCAATCAATCTCTCTTGCTCCGGAATGGTCATCACACCCGGGTAAATGCGATCCCAGAAAGCTTTGATTTCGACTGGCTGGTCATCCTGAAACCAGGCTGTTTCCGATACGGCCAGGTAACCGCCGTCTTTCAGGATTTTCCGCCAGTTTCTCAGTCCGTTTTCAAAACCGGTGATAAAAATTGATCCTTCCGACCAGATGACATCGAACTGTTTTTCACCAACAGGCAACTTGTTCATGTCGGCTACGAAAGCGGCTACGCGGTTTTGCAGTCCCAGTTTTTTCGCCTTTCGGTTCACGAAATCGACAAATGCCAAATGGTTGTCGATAGCCGTAATGGTTCCGTGAAAAACTTCAGCAAGGTCAAAAGTCGGTACGCCCTTGCCGCAACCGATGTCCAGCATTCGTGCATCAGCAGGTAAATTTTTTATTGCTGAAAAAGCTTTTAAAGTCGATTCTTTTGTGCCTGGTCCCTGGCGCGGAATATTCTCGAAAATGGAATAAAATAATTCTTCCTGTGTCATGATAATTTGTGTTTTATAAAATTTTAAAATGAAAAATTTGGGAATACAAAAACCTGCCCGCTGCTAAACAGAAATTTCAGCAATGAGTAACAATAAAATGCGGACAGTAACAATTACACAAACATCAAATTGATTTAGAAGTAATAATGCTGCAAAGTTATAAAAAAACGGGGACATCGCAAGCGTTAAAAAATCATTGTGGCTCTGCTGCCGCGCGGTAACGGAACCCGGCAGTGGAATCGTCCGGGTACGAACAATTTCCAAGCAATCATGTTTTATTCTTTTTTGAGGCTGGGTTTAGGTCAATATATAAACTACCGTATAATGAATAAGCACCTAATTGCTCCGGAATCCAGGGGATCACATCTTTACTGAAATCCAGCCAACCCTGAACCCCTAAATTAATATTTTTACTTACTTTTACTATAACTCCTCCTGAATAAGATGGCGAAAATAACCCAACAGAGAAAGAAGGCCTGATACAATGTGTATCTAAAGCTAGAAAACCGAGATGAAAGGGGACTGTATATGAAAAAAATTCATCTTCAAATTTTTTATTCTTTTTAATTTTTGGTATATATCGATATCCAACTTTAAGATAAAGTTTTTCATTTGCTCTCGGTAGCCAAAAATGTGCAAGGAATCCAGTGGAAAAATTGGATTTGTCTCCATCTGTAAAATTGACAACCCCGGAAATAACCTCAATGTTTACTTTAAAGGGTAGTTGTTTTTTTTCATAAATAATGCACTGTCTCCCATTGCAAACGGCATTATGGTAATCCTCTGCCAGCTTTATCAGGTTCCGTTGCTCCGGCCTTTCCAGGGACTGAATTTCGGATTTAAGTTCAGGAGCATCTTGCATATAATAAGTTAATAAACCTGTATGTCTTTTATATTTAGACTGGTATAGATCATTGTCAAATCCCTTTGAATATGGAATTTCTGCAAATTTTTCACCTTCTTTTTCAATATAATAATGGTCTCCATCTTCATCTCGCATGTAATAAAAACTAACTTCCCCTTTTACCAGGCATTCCAGGAAAACTTTTTTATAGTTTACTTCTCGTGAAATAAAGTATTTATTATCTATAAACCGATATGCTACAATATCGTTTGGAGAATAATCAACAATTATGTTATTGCTATCTTTAAAATGACAAGAACTACTCATAAACAAATCGCATTGATAAGCAATCTCTCCATATACGGTATCATTCTGATTTTTAATGATATATCCAGGCCGAAAATCAGACTGTCCGAATGATAGCTTCATTGAAATTACCAATACAAATAAAATCAGCTTGTTCGTTTTCATAGTATTAGGATGTAGGTTGAAAATAAAAACAATTATTTTAGGAAACAAATATAGAAAAAAGTGAATAGTCCCTGCTACCGCGCGATTGTATCGCGTGGCTTTTTATTTTTAGTTGAGCCACGCGATACAATCGCGCGGCAACGTAATCCGGTAACGAAATCACATGTTTTAACTTGCATATCAATTAATTTTTAAATCTGAAAAAAGCTTTTTCAGCTTGTTTTTATTCATTCTGAAAAAAGAATACTTTTGTGTCCGTTTCAATAAAAAGTATAAAAATTACGATATGATGACTGACACAAAAAAAGCAATACTGATTATCCTTGACGGATGGGGAATGGGCGACGGTTCGAAACACGATGTGATTGCCACGGCACCAACTCCGTTCATCGATTCGCTGATGAAAGAGTATCCGCATTCGCAACTGCTTACCTGCGGCGAAAATGTGGGTCTGCCCGACGGACAGATGGGAAACTCGGAAGTAGGGCACCTCAACATTGGCGCCGGCCGGGTTCTTTACCAGGACATGGTGAAAATCACCAAGGCTATCCGCGACAAATCGTTGTGGAAAAATCCGAAAATTGTGGAGGCATACACCTATGCAAAAGAAAACAACAAAAAAGTTCACCTGATTGGACTGATCGGCCCCGGCGGAGTTCATGCACTCAGTTCGCACATGATTGCCCTTTGCCAGGTGGCTACCGACATGGGACTTGACAAAGTGTTTGTTCACGGTTTGACTGACGGCCGCGACACTGATCCGCATTCGGGATACGGGTTCATTAAAAACGATCTGGAAGCGCTGAAAGCAACAAACGGGAAGTTCGCTTCGCTGATTGGGCGTTACTACGGAATGGACCGCGATAAAAACTGGGACCGCATGAAACTGGCCTACGACCTGTACACCAAAGGCAAAGGCGAAAAATCGACCGATCTGCTGGCGTCGGTACAGGCATCGTACGATGCAGGCGTAACCGACGAATTTCTGAAACCCATCGTGATGGTTGACAAAAACGGACAGCCACTGGCCACTTTCGAAGAAGGCGATGTGGTTATCTGCTTCAACTTCCGTACCGACCGTCTGCGCGAGACCACGATTGCCTTTACACAGCAGGATCTGCCTGACTTCGGCATGAAGACCATGAACCTGAAATGGTACACCATGACCAACTACAAAGCCGATTTCAAAAATGTTAATGTAATATTCGACAAGGAAAATCCGACAAACACCATGGGCGAAGTGGTTTCGAAAGCCGGACTGAAACAAATCCGTATTGCCGAAACGGAGAAATACGCCCACGTCACTTTCTTTTTCAGCGGCGGCCGCGAACAGGAGTTTGAAGGCGAAAAACGAATCCTGATCCCGTCACCGAAAGTACCGACTTACGATCTTCAGCCTGAAATGTCGGCGCCGAAAGTAAAAGATGCCATTGTTGCCGAACTGAAAAAAGGTGAGGCCGACTTTGTTTGTCTGAACTTTGCCAACGGCGACATGGTTGGTCATACCGGCGTTTACGAAGCTATCTGCAAAGCCGTTTCTGCCGTCGATCAGTGTGTAAAGGAAGTGGTTGAAACTGCCCGTGCAAACACATACGATGTGCTGATTATTGCCGACCACGGAAATGCCGACCACGCAGTAAACGACGACGGCTCGGCCAATACAGCCCATTCGCTGAATCCGGTTCCGTGTATCTATGTGAGCGACAATAAAAATGTAAAAATCAGCAACGGTGTTCTGGCCGATGTGGCCCCGACCCTGTTAACCATCATGGGTCTGAAAATTCCGGCTGAAATGACCGGTAAAGCGCTGATTGAAAAATAGTTTCAGAAAAAACACCAAGACACGAAGTCACAAAGGAATATATTATAATTAAATCTTTGTGACTTCGTGTCTTGGTGTTTAAAATTGTATTTGTATCTTTTTACCATGATCGAAATCGGACACGCCATAGTCAGTTTTGACATTTTTGAGGAACATTTTTTATGCGACCTGCTAAAATGTAAAGGCGCCTGCTGCGTTGAAGGCGACTCGGGGGCACCGCTTACCAAAGGCGAAGCGCGGGAAATAGAGCGGAGCTATCCGGTTTTCAAAAAATACCTTTCCGAAGAACATAAAAAAGAAGTGAAAAAACAGGGTTTCTCGGTCATCGATTTTGAAGGCGACCTTGTAACCCCGCTGGTAAACAACCGCCAGTGTGCCTACACATTTACCGATGAAAAAGGCATTACGAAATGTGCCATCGAAAAGGCATACCTCGACGGAAAAATCACTTTCCGGAAGCCGGTTTCATGCCACCTTTTTCCCATCCGGATTACCGAATACCAGCATTTTGATGCCGTCAACTACCAGCAGCTCGACATCTGCAAACCCGGCCGTGAATGCGGCGCTGCCCAAAAACTTCCGCTGTACAGATTTCTGAAAGAACCGCTGATCCGTAAATACGGAAGCGAATGGTACGAGCAACTGGAATATGCAGCCGACAATTTTGTTTTCAAAAAGAAATAGAGTCATTCTCTCACGGATAAATGCAGATTTATCCGCAAATTACCGCTGACTATTTTTTATTTCTACTTTAACAGATTCTTTGAAAATCGAAAAATTGGTTTCCTTTTTTAATCTGTTAAAGTAGAATTACATAGTTTTCGGAAATCAGCGGAAAATAAATTAAAAGGCAATCCCCCTGCTTTTCGCTGTTCCCGTTTTTCAGGATTAATTCTGAATTTGTACTTTTAATGCCTCAAAAAACGAAGCAGTATAAGGAAAAATGAAAATCCGGAAATTTTTAAATCAATCGTTTCCGTTCATCGATTCGCCACGTCACAGGTGGATACTCATCCTTTTCTGCCTGGTTTTCGGCATCTTTTTCATCAACGTGTTTGTCCCTTTCAATATAAACCAGTGGAATAAAGATTCAGGAATACATGAATTTATAAGGCTTTCCGGTTTCGGAATTATTGCAGCTCTGGTTTTGCTGGTTTCCCAGTTCGGCCTCCGGACTCTGTTCAGGGTAGACCATTTTAAAGTCTGGACCTTTGCCTGCTGGGTTTTGGGCGAATTATTCCTGATGGCCGTTCTTTTCATTCTCTACCAGTCGCACTGGGATATTAATGTCAGCCATTTTTTAAAAGATATTCCTTCGGGATACAAATACACGTTGCTGGGCATTCTGATTCCTTATTCACTGGTGCTTTTGTTCCTCTCACATATTTTTCAGAAAACAAAATTCAGCCAGCTTTCCGAAAAAATGGGAAAATCCGGGTTCGAGGCAGGCTTAATCGATTTCCCGGATGAAAAAGGAACCGTCCGGTTCTCAATCGCGGGCGACCGGATCCTTTATCTTGAATCGGCCGATAACTATGTCATTATCTATTATCTGAGCAACCGGAAAATGACAAAACAGATACTGCGTAATTCAATGAAAAATATTGAAAAACTTTTTAGCGACACGCCTTTAAAACGATGTCACCGTTCTTTTATGGTCAATCTTCAGAAAATAGAATTTGCCGAATACGAAAAATCGAAATGCCGTGTGAAACTGATTGGCTTGGAAAATTTCATTCCTGTGTCGCGGAATTTTTACCCCGCATTCCGGAATTTTACCAAATAAGTTGACTTTCCCGATGTTATTCACCCCTAAACAAGCTCCTTCGTCCCTTCGGTTTTTTCGTTTCAATCCAAATCATAACCTTTGTAATACGATTTTCGGCAAACAACAAAAGTGTCTGAAAGTCAGGAAAACAAAACGAATCATAAACAATAAAAAAATCAGAAAAATGAAAAAACTAATGATGTTTGTGCTGGTTGCCTTCTGTGCAACATTAGTTGCTCAACCACTTTCAGCCGCAATGAAAGATAATTTAAAAGGAAGCTGGGATTATAAAGCTCCGTATGCTCCGTACGAATACAGCAAAGGCAAACTAATATTTGCTGAAGACAACGGGGTTGCAACTGTAGCGGTAAGATTTATGAGCGGCACAGTAGTGAAAGCACAAAATGTAAAAATTGAAAAAGAAGACATCTCTTTTGGGGTAACCGTTGAAGGTTACTATGTAAAATTTACAGGGAAACTTGCTGACGGTAAAATAACCGGAAAGGCTGATGCGCCAAACGGACTCATCGATTTGACAGCAGAAAAGGGTCAGTAAATCAACTAAACACAATGGAAACGGGATTTGGCAATTCGCTGAATCCCGTTTTTTATTTCCTCTTATTCCGTTTCTTCATTCTGAAAAAGCCGGTTCTGTTCTTGTTTTTTATATTTTTGACTGACGATTGTAAAGGAAGCAAAAAATTTTTCTGCACCGGAACAGTCAAAAAGACAGAGGTTCTTTTTCTGATAAAGAAGGGACACAGAATAATTACTTTTTATGAAAAAAACTTCACTTAACGACATTGCCAAACAGGTGGGGGTATCAAAAACCCTTGTTTCGTTTGTTCTTAACGGAAGGGCAAAAGAATTTCGCATTAGTGAGGATGTCTGCCAAAAAGTAATGGACACGGCAAAAGAACTGAATTATCAGCCAAACCGGATTGCCCGGGGCCTTCGTACCGGAAAAACAAATACCATCGGTTTAATTATTGCTGACATTGCCAACCCGTTTTTCGGGAAGTTAGGACGGGAAATAGAACAGGAAGCCGCCCGGCAGGGGTATCGTGTAATATTCTGCAGTTCAAACGAAAATCAGGAAAAATCGGAAGAACAGATCGCCATGTTACAGCAAAGCCAGGTCGACGGATTTATTATTTCCCCTCCGGTGAACAGCGAAGAACAAATTCAGACACTTGCACAAGGCAGCACTCCGTTTGTGCTGATCGACCGGTATTTTCCACAGATCCCGTGCAGTTATATTGTGGTCGACAATTTTGATGCAGCCTACCGGGCCACCAACCATTTGCTAAGCCGGGGACGGAAAAAAATTGCCAACATAACCCTGAACCTGGGACTGGTAAACATGCAGGAACGAACCGACGGTTACAAACAGGCCTTGCGGGATGCCTCCATCAATGTGGATGAAACAATGATAAAGGTTTTGCCCTTTTCGAACGGGGAACAAGATATGTATCAGGCTATAAAAGAATTGGTCGGTACAGAAGAAAAACCTAAGATCGATGCAATCCTGTTTTCGACAAGCAAAATCGGAATTATGGCAATCGAATGCATTTCAAACATGGAACTCCGCATTCCCGACGATATTGCAATTGTCAGTTTCGACAACCCTGACGCCTATAAAATATGTACCAGCCCGGTAACCGTTATCAGTCAGCCGCTGGAAGAAATCGGCAAAACAGCAGTACAAATTCTGCTCGACAAAATCAGGCAACCTGAGACCGCAAACGAACTTCAGCAAATCACATTAAAAACGGATTTAATTATACGAAAATCTTGCGGCTCATAAAAAATTCATATATTTGCTAAATCGATTTAGTTTAACTGTTTTTTAAGAAATAAATGAATATGGAAAACGAAAATATACTGAAAGAACTCACCTACAGGTATCCGGCACTTTTACCTGTTGCCGGCAGTATCAGGGAAGCCGCCGACTGCCTGATTAAAAGTTACACGCAGGGCGATAAGCTCCTGATTTGCGGGAATGGCGGCAGTTGCTCCGACTCCGACCATATTGTCGGGGAACTGGTGAAAGGTTTTGAGAATATGCGCCCGGTCGGGGAAGCATTCAAAAAAAAGCTGCAGGAAACAGGTGGCGGGCGCGGACTGTTCCTGGCAGAAAAACTGCAACAGGGATTACCTGCCATTTCGCTTACTGCCCACAGCGCACTTATTACGGCTGTAGCCAATGACACAGACGCCAGCTTAATATTTGCCCAGCAGATCACAGCTTACGGCAATCCCGGCGATGTTTTAATCGGGATCAGCAGTTCCGGGAACTCACAAAACGTGGTGGATGCAATTATCACTGCCAAGGCAAAAGGCATGTCGGTAATCGGACTGACCGGCGAAACCGGCGGAAAAATGAAACCGTTATGTGATATTCTGATCAATGTTCCGGGAAAGCGGACTGCCTTCATCCAGGAATTTCATTTGCCTATATACCATGCGCTCTGTCTGATGGTTGAAAATCATTTTTTTGGCGGACAGAAAAAGTAAACAAGTAATGCTTTTATGAGTTAGCTGTAATTTATAGAAACGTTCTATTGTTTCTTGATCAGGAAACTCTATTTTTGTGTAAAAATATAATGAATAAAAATTTTAAAGTTGATTTTCTTGGTGAAGCAATTGATTTTGTAGAGTCACTCGATGAGAAAGTAAGAGAAAAAATTTATTACAATGCAAGAAAAGCCCAGTTAGTCAACGACCCGGATTTATTTAAAAAATTGACAGATTTAATATGGGAATTCAGAACTAAATACAACAAAAATTATTACAGGCTTTTAGCATTTTGGGACAAATCAGACAATGAAAGTACATTGGTATTAGCAACTCATGGATTTGTAAAAAAGACACAAAAAATTCCCAGGAGTGAAATAGAAAGGGCCGAAGAAATACGAAAAGAATATTTTACATAAAAAAAATAAAGAAAATGGGAAGCGATAGATTACGAAGGAAAAGTCTTGACAAAATGATTGACGAACATATTGGTAAGATTGGAACTGAAAAAAGAGATGCTTTTGAAGAAGAGTTGCGTCTGGATATTTTAGGTCAGACTATTAAAAAAATAAGAGAAGAAAAGCATTTAACTCAAGCCCAACTTGGTGAAATGGTTGGCGTTAAGAAGGCTCAAATATCAAAAATTGAGAATAATCTGACGGACGCAAGATTTCAAACAATTTTGAAAGTATTCAGAGCACTGAATGCTAAAATCAGTTTTAATGTAGAATTATTTAATCAGAATGTGTCTGTAGGATAAAAGGTTCCTCACAACAGAGTAACACAATGTGGAATATTTCAAAATCAATAACGAATGGATAATCAAAATACTTCGCCGAAACTATCGAGACGGAAATTTATAGCACGTGCTGCAGGAAGTAGTGCTTTTTTAGCTTTGGTACCGACCATCAACCTTTTTGCAAATCCTGAAAATGCAAAGTGGCCTGCCGATGCCACAAATTTCAGTTTTCACATGATCGGCCATGCTCATATCGATCCGGTGTGGCTCTGGCCCTGGTCTGAAGGACTTGCAGTTGTTCACAGTACGTTTAAGTCGGCACTAGACCGGATGAACGAAACGCCTGATTTCAAATTCACAGCCAGTTCGGCACAATTTTACGAATGGGTGGCCGAAAACGACCCGGAAATGCTTGCCAAAATACGCAAACGTGTTGACGAAGGCCGGTGGAATATTGTCGGAGGCTGGTGGGTTGAACCGGATGTAAATATTCCCGGCGGCGAAGCAATGGTACGGCAGGGTTTATACGGCCAACTGACTTTTGAACGGTTACTTGGGCATCGTGCCAAAGCCGGTTTTAATCCAGACTCGTTCGGACACACGGGTAACCTGCCCCAAATACTGAAACTGCAGGGAATGAACAATTATGTGTTCATGCGTCCCGGTCCGCAGGAAAAAACACTTCCTGCCGATCTTTTCTGGTGGGAAGCACCTGACGGAACCCGTGCGCTGACTTACCGCATCCCGATCAGCTATAATGAAACAAAGCCTGTGAAAAACCGTGTGGAACAAATACTGGAACGCTTTCACGACGAACCGATGAAAAGTTTTATGGCTTTTTACGGGGCCGGAGACCACGGTGGCGGTGCAACCAAAGAAAATATCCAGTCGATAGAAGAGCTTCAGAAAGAAAAAGGAGCTCCAAAGGTCATGTTCAGCACTGTTGACAAATATTTTGAAGAAGTCGGTTCAGATAAAAAATTAAAACTTCCGGTTGTAAAAGAAGACCTGCAACACCATTCCGTTGGCTGTTATACAGCTGAAATAGAAATCAAAAAAGGGAACCGGCAATCGGAAGCTGCTTTGGTTACTGCTGAAAAAATTGCAGCCATCGGTTCGCTGAAATGGGATGCTGTTTACCCGAAAACAGATTTCACCAAGGCCTGGCACAGAGTACTTTTCCTGCAGTTTCACGACAGTCTGGCCGGTACTTCCCTGTACGAACATTCGCAAACTGCCCGCGAAGGGTACGGATATGCACTCGATATAGCCCATCATGCAGCCGATATGGCAATACAAAAACTGGAATGGCAGGTACCGACCGAAGACCCGGAATCGCAGTACCTGATGGTATTTAACCCTCACGCATGGGAAGTCCAAAGCAATATTGAATACGATTTTAACTGGGGAAGCAAACATTCATCATCGCGGGTTGAAGATGAAAAAGGAAATTCACTGTTTCACCAGTGGACAGCGGCATCGACCGAAGCAGAAAGTCGTAAAAAACTGATTGTAAGCACTTCCATCCCGCCCATGGGCTATCGCCAGTTACGCCTTCTGGACGGTGATTCTGCCCAACTTCAGGAAACAGTAAAAGCAACAGGCAATACGCTGGAAAATAAATACATAAAACTGACTGCTTCAGATAACGGGACCATCAGCATTTTTGACAAGGAAAACGGAAATGAAGTTTTTACAGGCGGAAAGACAGGTTGCAAAGCCGTGGTAATTAACGACCCGAGCGATACCTGGAGCCACGATGTCGTCACTTTTGCCGATGAAGTAAGTGCTTTTGGAAACGCAGAAATCAAAATTTTGGAAGAAGGCCCGCTGCGGGCAACAATCCGGGTAAAAACAACTTACCACAATTCGTCACTCGCCATTGACTGGACACTTTATGCCGGTTCGCGGAATCCGGAAGCCAAAGTAACCCTCGACTGGCACGAACACCTGAAAATGCTGAAATTTTCGTTCCCCGTCGATGTGGAATCGCCGACAGCAACTTACGAAACATCGTACGGGAATATTGTCAGGGGAACCAATGGCGACGAAGATCCGGGACAGCGGTGGATCGACCTGAGCGGGAAACTGAAAGGAAAAGCCTGCGGGTTTACACTTATCAACGATGCCAAATACGGTTACAATGTGAAGGGAAGCGACCTGCGGGTTTCTGTTGCCCGCTCGGCTGTTTATGCCCATCACCGGCCCAGAAAACTTGACATGCAGGAAGAACACCTCTGGATGGACCAGGGAATGCACACCTTCCGCATGATGCTGGTTCCTCACCAGGGCGACTGGCGCGAAGCCAGTATCGCCCGGATTACCGAGGAGTTTATCTCGCTTCCCGTGGCTATCTACCAGGGAATACATGGCGGAACACTACCGAAATCGGGTTCTTTCCTTTCCATTGATAATCCAAGTGTAATTGTAACTGCCGTCAAACAGGCTGAAAGTAATGACGACCTGATTATCCGTTGTGTTGAGACATCCGGTTTACCGGCAGAGGCAACACTCGACCTGCGCTTCGCCGGACAAAAATGGACAGGAAGTTTCCGCCCGTGCGAAATAAAAACGCTTCGTGCCGGAAAAACAGGGATGGTAAAAGAAGTCAACCTGCTTGAAGAGTAAAAAATTAACTGAATTTATTTTTTCAACCAAATAACTAATTAAAACTGAAAATTGTGAATACATCAAAAATCGGATTCAAAAAAACACTTCCTGTTTTTATGTCCTTTGTCGTAATGGGGTTCATCGACATTATCGGGGTAGCAACCGGGTATATCAAAAAAGATTTTGAACTCAGTGATTTTATTTCCCAGTTCCTGCCTATGATGGTACTGCTTTGGTTCTTCGTTCTTTCGGTTCCGGCAGGAGTTTTACAGGATAAATTCGGGAAACGGAACATGCTGAATATCGGGATGGTTTTACAGGCCATCGGGCTGGGGCTTCCGTTTGTTCATTATTCATTCGGAATGATGTTAGCTTCGTTTATCCTTCTTGGCATCGGGAACACAGTTATTCAGGTATCGGCGAATCCTCTGCTTCAGGATGTTACTCCATCAGAGAAGCTGGCCAGTTATATGAGTATATCTCAGTTTGTAAAAGCAATCATCTCCTTTTCAGGGCCACTGATTGCCACTGCTATGGCAACAGTTTTTGGAAACTGGAAACTGGTATTGGCTATTTATGGCATTACTTCACTGCTGTCGGCATTCTGGCTTGCCATGACACCGATTCAGGAATCGAAGCCCGACCGCAAACCGGCTTCTTTTGCTTCGTGCTTTGGTCTGCTGAAAAACCGTTTTATCGCCTTCATGGCATTGTCTATTTTCCTGATTGTCGGTACAGAAGTATCTATCAACACGAATATAACCAGCATACTTACCTTCAGATATGGCGTGACCCTCGAAGTGGCAGCTATCGGAATCAGCCTGTTTTTTGCAGGTGAAACCGTTTCCCGGTTTCTGGGCGCCGTTATTCTGAACTGGATTAAACCACGCACGTTCCTTTTACTGATCACAGTAGTTTCACTGCTCGGAATCCTGGGTATATTTATTGCCCCGGGAAATACCTTTGCATTTGTATCGGTATTTATTACCGGCTTGGGGATCGGCAACATGTTCCCGACCATTTTTTCCCTTTCGCTGGAAAAAATGCCTGACCGGGCCAACGAAATTTCCGGGTTGCTTATTATGGCTGTATCAGGTGGCGCTGTTTTGCCCCTGCTAATGGGCTTTGTAAGTACCATGCTGGGACCGGTCGCCAGTATATCGGTCATCGCACTGTGTATGTTCTATATCCTCTGGGTATCTTTCTTTGTACAGAAAAGATAAAAAAGGATAAAATCATCCGGGTTTAATTTTCCCGGGTTCAGGGGACCCGGGAAAAAGTCCTGTTTAAGTTATTGCTTAAAAAATTTTGAGAGACAAAAGGCGGTCTTTAGGGGAAATAATATTCTTATATGACTTTATTGTAAACCTTGCAAGACTTTCATATTTAATTATTTATACTCTTATTTTGAAGAAAAAACACAGATTATCCCGGTTTTCAGACAATAGTTCTGATCTTAAATAACTGTTCTTACCACTTGGTTGTCATTCTTATGACAGCCATTGATACAAGAGTAAAATCTGAACATCAAAAAATCAAACAGATGAAATCAATTCTAAAACAAGTATTCATAACAGCAGGTTTAAGCCTGATCATGGCCAGTTGTTCCGAAAAAAGCCCTGTCGACTACGTGAATCCTTTTGTCGGTACAGATTTTCACGGGCACACGTTTCCAGGGGCTGTCCTTCCCGGCGGACTGGTACAACTGAGTCCCGACACAGATACCCAGGGATGGGACTGGTGCTCCGGCTATCACTACAGCGACAGTACAATTATGGGATTCAGCCACCTGCACCGCAGCGGCATGGGTGCCGGCGACTGGGGCGACATTCTCCTGATGCCAACCACCGGCGATCTGAAAGTTGAGCCCGGAAGCAAGGACAAACCCGGCGAAGGATACCGGTCTGCTTTTTCTCACCAGGAAGAGGAAGCCTCTCCCGGATATTACTCCGTTTTATTGAAAGACTACCGGATTAAAGCCGAATTAACAGTTTCGGAAAGAGCCGGGTTTCACAGGTATACATTTCCCAAATCCGGCACTTCCCATATTCTGGTCGATGTAAGTCATGGCATACGCGACCGGGGTACCGGTTCGCAGGTAAAAATCGTAAACAATACGGAAATAGAAGGACACCGTTCTTCCACCGGATTCGTGAAAAACAAGGACGTATACTTCTATGCAAAATTCAGTAAACCATTTCACTCATCGGGTACCTGGAACGGAAAAGATATAAAAGCCGGTTCGACCGAAGATGCAGGTCTTCAGGTGGGTGCTTATGCCGATTATGTTACTGCAGGAAACGAAACCATCGAGGTGAAAGTCGGAATTTCGTATACCAGCATCGCCCAGGCCCGGCTGAATCTGGAAACGGAAATACCAGGCTGGAATTTCGACCAGGTCAGAAAAGAAGCAAAGGCAAAATGGAACAACGCCTTAAGCAGGATCGACGTACAACCGGATCAAAGTAATGGTGAAAAATACAATCATCAGAAACTGGTTACTTTTTACTCGGCGCTTTATCATTCTCTTCTGTTCCCGGCCACTTTCGGCGATGTGGATGGCCGGTACACGGGTTTGGATCATCAGACCCATACGGCAAAGGGTTTTACCTACCGGAGCGATTTTTCCCTGTGGGATGTATTCCGGGCCGAAATGCCGCTTCTAGCCCTTGTTTATCCGGACAGAACGACTGATGCCGTCAATACCATGGTTGCCCAGTACGAACAGGGAGGCTGGATGCCCACCCCGCAGCAGTTCGGGAACAGCTACACCAACGATATGATCGGCGACCATCCGGTTGACGTCATTCTCGATGCGTATGTGAAAGGAATCAAAAATTTTGATGCAGAAAAAGCCTACGAAGCAGTCCGGAAAAATGCGATGGAAACCCCGCCGGCCGATCATCCGTCGAAAGGCCGTATCGACCTGAGCGACTACCTGCAATATGGCTACCTTCCTTACGATAAGGTAAGGGAATCGGTTTCCCGCACGCTGGAATATGCCTATAACGACTGGTGTGTGGCCCAATTTGCCGAAGCACTCGGGAAAACCGGTGATTATGAGATGTTCATCAAAAGAGCAGCCAATTATAAAAATGTAATCGACACCATTACCGGTTTTGCCCGTCCGAAAAACAGCAAGGGGGAATGGCTCGAACCGTTTGACCCCAAATTTGTCGGGCACGGCGACAACCGGCATTACACCGAAGCAAATGCCTGGCAATATACCTGGTTTGTTCCACAGGATGTACAGGGATTGATAAAGCTTGAAGGCGGAAGGGATAAATTCGTTACGAAACTGGATTCTCTCTTCACTATCAGTTCCGATGTTCATTCTTCTGTTTCCGACGTAACCGGACTGATCGGCCAGTATGCCCACGGCAACGAACCCAGTCATCATACGATTTATTTGTTCGATTATGCCGGCGCACCATGGAAAACACAAAGCATGGTCCGGAATGTGATGGACACGCTGTATCATGACGGGCCTGACGGATTATGCGGAAATGAAGACATGGGACAGATGTCGGCCTGGTACGTATTGAGTTCGATTGGCTTTTACCCGGTTACACCCGGACAAACAGCGTATGCTATCGGAAGCCCGGAATTCAGCAAAGTAACGATTCACCTAAACAACGGGAAGGACTTTACGATCGAAGCCCTGAACAATTCTAAAGAGAACAAATATATCCAGTCGGCCACGTTAAACGACAAACCGTTGAATCGACCATGGTTCGATCATGCTGATATAATAAACGGGGGCAGGCTGGCGTTCCAAATGGGACCGGAACCGAACAAGAGCTGGGGAAGCGACCTGCAGGCAGCTCCGCCGTCTTCCATCGGAAATTGATAATCAGACATGTAAAAGAAACAATATATTGCAACGGGGTGTGGAGATTTATAATCTCCATGACATTATGCGATTAAAAATCGTATCACCCATATAAAATTTAATTTATTCTGAAATGAAAAAAGAACAGATTCAAAAATTACTGAATGACATAAGTTCTGTGAAAATTGCCGTAGTAGGCGACTTTTGCCTCGATGCCTATTGGTTTATCGACGAATCGGGAAGCGAAATTTCCGTTGAAACAGGCCTGGCAACGCGGACGGTACGGCAACAGAAATATTCACTCGGAGGAGCAGGAAACGTAACCAACAACCTTGCTGCGATGGGCGTAAAAACCATTCGCGCGTTCGGGGTGGTCGGAGCCGATCCCTTTGCCGGCGAGATGGTCAGTCTGATGCGGAAGGCGGGCATCAATGCCGACAATATTCTGGTTCAGAACGGGAACTGGTCGACCCATGTATACACCAAACCTTACGTAGGCGACGACGAACAAAGCCGCATCGATTTCGGCAATTTCAATGAACTGTCGGAAGAAACTGCCGACCGGCTTATTCAGAACCTGAAAAATGAAATTCCGGATACCGATCTTATCATCATTAACGAGCAGGTATTATCGGGTATCAATACCCCTTACTTCCGCAAAAAAATTGTTAAACTCATCCGTTTGTTTCCCGGTAAAATATTTATTTCCGACAGTCGTCACTACTCCGGCGAATATGAAGGTGCTTACCGTAAAATGAACGATGCCGAAGCCGTTTTGCTTTGCGACCCGCAAAAGCAGATTGAAGGAACAATTCCGTATGCCGAAGCATGTAAGGCTGCAGAAACGCTTTTCGAAAGGTATAAAAAACCATTATTCATTACCTGCGGAAGCCGGGGTTCGCTGATTGTAAACGAAAACGGCGTAACCGACATCTGGGGAATAATGATCATGGCAAGGGTCGATACCGTGGGAGCCGGCGACAGTTACCTGGCAGGTGTTGCCGCTGCTTTGGCTGCCGGTTTCGATATGGAAACAGCAGCCCGAACCGGAACCCTGGTTGCCGGTGTAACTGTTCAGAAATTATTCCAGACCGGAACCGCCACGCCGGAAGAAATCATGCAGATCGGACAGGATCCCGACTACATTTTTTCTCCTGAACTTGCCGAAAACATTCGTCAGGCTGAATATCTGGAAAATTCTGAAATCGAAATAGTCGATTCCCTGCCTGAAAATCGGCAGATCGAATATGCTATTTTCGACCACGACGGGACTGTTTCAACTCTTCGTGAAGGCTGGGAACATATCATGGAACCGATGATGATAAAAGCGGTTCTGGGCAAAAAGTACCAGGAAGCAGACGACGTCCTGTACGGGACAGTGCAGGCCCGGGTTCACGATTATATCGACAAGACGACCGGTATCCAGACTTTGGTACAGATGAAAGGCCTGCTCGGCATTATCCGCGAGTTCGGCTGTGTGCCCGAAGAAGAAATGCTCGACGAATTCGGCTACAAAAAAATATACAATGACGAGCTGCTTAAAATGGTGAGGGTTCGCGAAAAAAAATATCGCGACGGAGAACTCAGTCTGGAAGATTTCACCATGAAAAATGCCGTTCCTTTTCTGAAAAAACTTCATGATGCCGGCGTAAAACTATATCTGGCCAGCGGTACCGACGAGGAGGATGTGAAAAGAGAAGCCGGGGCGCTGGGATATGCCGATTTGTTTGAAGGCCGAATCTATGGCTCGGTTGGCGACATAACCAAGGAAGCCAAAAAAATTGTTCTCGACCGCATTCTGAATTCGATTGGCGGATCGTCGTTCGGCAAGCTGGTTACCTTTGGCGACGGCCCTGTTGAGATGCGTGAAACCCGCAAACGTGGCGGCATCACGATCGGAATTGCCAGCGATGAAATGAAACGCTTCGGGCTGAATAAGAGCAAACGGACCCGCCTGATTAAAGCCGGAGCCGGTATCATTATTCCGGATTTCTCGCAGTACCGTCAGCTGTTGGAATTACTGAATATTAAATAAAAAGTCATGACATATCCGAAATTCGACAGGGATAAACTTGAAATAAAAAAACTGGGTACCCGTAAAAACAAGGTTTACATCGAACGGGACCATGTACCGGTCACACAAAAGCCGGCTCATCTTTCCGATCAGGGAAAGAAACTTATCGAAAAAACAGCTGAGCGCATCCGGCTGGCAAAAGAGAAAAACAGTTCGGTAATGCTTACTTTTGGCGCCCATACCATTAAAAACGGCATGGCTCCTACGCTGATTGCCTTAATGGAACAAGGCTGGTTAACTCATCTGGCCACCAACGGTGCCGGCATTATTCACGACTGGGAGTTTTCGTTTCAGGGACAATCGAGTGAAGATGTCCGGGCCAATGTCGACCAGGGCCAGTTCGGAATATGGGACGACACCGGGTTTTATATCAATCTCTCCCTCATTGTCGGGGCTTATGAAGGCTTGGGATACGGGGAATCTGTCGGAAAGATGATTGCAAAAGAAGGCCTTCTGATTCCTGAAAAATCGTTGCTGTACGACGAAGCTGTTTCTTTCATGAAGACAGATCCCGGTCACGCTGCAGCGGCAATCGACCTGGCCGGAATTATTCAGAAATTCAATCTGAAGCCGGGATTCATGAAGATTCCTCATCCGTACAAAAAATATTCGGTACAGTGCCGGGCTTTTGAGCTGGGAATCCCGTTTACAGGCCATCCGATGATCGGGCACGATATTATTTACAACCACCCGATGAACTACGGAGCTGCAATAGGACGCGCCGCACTGAACGACTTTCTGTATTTCGCTAAAAATGTTTATAATCTCGATTACGGCGTGTACATGTCAATCGGTTCGGCGGTAATGTCGCCCATGATTTTTGAAAAGTCGTTGTCGATGTCCCAAAACCTCAAGATTCAGGAAGGAAAACATATCGACCATCATTACATGCTGATTGTTGATCTGGCTGAATCGGACTGGGACTGGCAGAAAAACGGCGAACCGCCTATGGACAACCCGGCTTATTACCTGCGTTACTGCAAAACATTCAACCGGATGGGAGGCGAAATGCACTACCTGACGGCTGATAACCGGGACTTTTTACTGGCCCTTTACCAAAAACTGAATGAAAAATAAAGTCTCCGGCAAAAGCATAAAAGCAGGGAACCTGAAGATATCCCTGCTTTTATGTGTTTTTCACCGACCTTGCTGATCTTATGCCACAATTTCAATTCGGTTTCCTTCAGGGTCGAGGACAATGCTTTCGTATTTTCCGTCGCCGGTAGTACGCGGTTCACCAATAACAGGAAATCCATCGGCACGAAGCTGGTTGGTTAACTGGTCAACCTTCATTTTTGAGCCGACTCTAATCGCAATATGAATGATCCCTGTAAATTGTCTCCGCGAATCATTCTTCGTCTTCGGGATTCCGGGCATTTGCATAAGTTCAAGGGTGCACTCGCCGTCAAACTTCAAAAAGTATGAACGAAAATCTTTGCTGTGGTTGTAATACGCATCATTCGAACTTGCATCGAAATAGTGCATATAAAAGTGCTGCATTCCTTCCAGATCGCTGCACCAGATTGCAATGTGGTCGATTTTCATGGCTTCTGGTTTTTATGATGTTCAAAATTACGAAATACAAAATCCATTCGTTATAAAATTATCTAAAAATTATGTCATAAAATAATGGCTTTTCTGTTTCCTTCAGCACGCTGTCAGCAATAGCTTTTTTCATGAAGAAGCTGACTTCTGTCCGTTTATAATATAATTACGAATGTCCTGTTTCCGGTAAATCAGAACAAAAAGTTTCAAAAGTCGACAGACTGCTGCTTCATATTCATGAAAAACAATTAAAACTTGTTAAATTCTGCCGTGGATAAACGGATTTGTCTATTTTTGCCGGACTGTTTTCAGCCGTCCTTGTTTTTTAGGAAACAGACGACTTAATAAAATGGATATGGGAAGAATGGGAAAGTTGACTTTACCTGAAATGCTTCAGGTAAGTTTTAAAAAATTTGCAGAGAACAATTCACTTGTATTTGCAGGAGAGAAAAAGAGAACGTATTCCCAACTGGAAAAAGAAGTAAAAATTGCCGCCCTTCAGTTAAAATCAATCGGAATTTCAAAAGGAGATAAAGTTGCCATACTAAGTGCCAACATGCCGAACTGGGGAATTGCCTATTTTGCAATCGGATCGATAGGGGCAGTTGTGGTACCGATATTACCTGACTTTCATCCGAATGAAATAAAAAATATTATCGAACATGCCGAAGTGTCGGCGATATATATTTCCAAAGGGTTGGTCAGAAAATTTTTACCTGAAGATTATCCGGAAATTAAAACCATTGAAATCGAAAATTTCACTGTCCGTAATACAGGTGATTATCCGCAGATAGATCCTTCTGATGCCGATAATTTTGTTTTTGAAGACGTTGATGAAGAAGACCTGCTTTCGATCATTTATACATCAGGAACAACCGGGAAGTCGAAAGGGGTGATGCTTACTCACAAAAATATTATCTGGACAGCCCAACAGTCGAGAAGTTTACATGCAGTGATTCCGGAAGACCGTTTTTTGTCGGTACTGCCGCTTTCGCACACTTTTGAGAATACGCTGGTACTGATACTGCCCATCATGTTCGGGGCATCGGTCCACTACCTGCAAAAACCGCCCACAGCGTCTGTTTTGTTGCCGGCGGTTCAGCTTGTAAAGCCAACAACCATGCTGGTTGTGCCTCTCATCATCGAAAAGATATTCAAAAGCAAAATCATGCCGGAGATCAACGGAAAATGGATAACCCGCAATCTGTATAAAGTTGCTCCGTTCCGCAGATTATTGCACAGGGTTGCCGGCAAAAAACTTGAAAAGACATTCGGCGGAAATCTTCGCTTTTTCGGAGTTGGCGGCGCCAAACTCGACGACAAAGTGGAACGTTTTCTGATGGATGCCCGGTTCCCGCTTGCCATTGGTTACGGGATGACCGAAACGTCGCCTTTGCTGGCAGGTGCAGTGGTCGGTAAAACACGCTACCTGTCGACCGGTCTGTCCATGCCTGGTGTTGAACTGCGCATTGGCGATGCCGATCCGGTAACCGGGGAAGGCGAAATACAGGCCCGCGGATTCAACGTAATGAAAGGTTATTACAAAGAGCCGGAACTGACGCGTGAAGCTTTTACCACCGATGGTTGGCTCCGTACAGGCGACAGGGGCTGTTTTGATCGCGATAAATGCTTATACATTAAGGGCCGGATAAAAAGTATGATCGTCGGGTCAAGCGGCGAAAATATTTATCCTGAAGAAATTGAATCGGTAATCAACCGGATGGATTATGTGCTCGAATCGCTGGTCGTTCAGCAGAAGGGACGTTTGATCGCAATGGTGCATCTCAATGTGGAAGAACTGGAAAAACGTTTCAAACTGATAAAAGAAGAAACGGTTACTCTTTTCAACGAAAAAACAGATGAAATTTTGCGTGAAATCCAGATAAAGGTGAATGAGCAGCTGAACAAGTTTTCACAGATTCAGCGGGTGGTACTGCAACCTGTACCGTTTGAAAAAACACCCACACAGAAAATCAAAAGGTTCCTGTATTTGTAGAGCTTCTGCAAAAAGGTAAAGACCCGGAAAAATTGCAGAGACAATTCACAGAAAAACCTGTACGTGCTAAAAATCGAATTTCAGCTGGTCGGGTAAGAGGCGGAATGTCTTGCGGTGATATTTGCAGCTTCCGTTTTCTGAAATGGCCCTGCGGTGTGCTTTTGTGGGATAACCTTTATTCTTTTGCCACTGATATTCCGGAAATTCTTTTGCGATACGGTTCATAAAATCGTCACGATACGTTTTTGCCAGAACCGAAGCTGCTGCAATCGCATAATATTTCCCGTCGCCTTTCACTATGCAGGTATGGCCGATCCCGGGATAAGGTCTGAAACGGTTCCCGTCGATCAGCAGATGTTCCGGCTTGCGTTGCAGTCTGTCAATGGCGCGGTGCATGGCCAGAAAGGAAGCATTCAGAATATTAATCTGATCAATCTCCTCATTGCTGACAATACCGACGGCAAAAGCAAGGGCTTCTTTTTCGATAACCGGACGCAGGCTGTAACGCTGTTTTTCGGTAAGTTTTTTCGAGTCGTCAAGCAAGTCGTTTTCAAAGTCGGGAGGTAAAATCACCGCAGCTGCGAATACCGGCCCCGCCAGGCAACCACGGCCGGCTTCGTCGCATCCGGCCTCTGCACGACCGGATTCAAAATATGGAAATAGCTTATTTTTCAAAAACATAAAAACTGTTCATATAAATGAATTTTTTAAGACTACCCGATATTTTTCTTTATCTGTGTTTTAATTTTTCAGGATCAAAATAATCCCAATATTTTTTGGGCGTCAATATCCTTGTGTATTCAAATTCGGTTAATTGAAAATCAAGTGTATTTCCCGTGATTAAATAGTCGGCGGAACTCACTGCTGCTAATTCCAAAAATTTGTTATCGCTCGTATCTGTCAGAATTTCAATTTTTCGGTCAGTTTTATAAAATGCAGATATTTCACGAAGTTTGTTCAATACAATATCAGCTTTTGTTTTGAAATTAGCGTATTTGGCAAATTTATCTCTATTTATCCTCAATATATTCCGCGAATATTTCATCAGAAAGACAAGTTTGCACTTTCGAGGTTAGCACTAATTCATATAAAATCTTAGTCGGAATGGAGTTTGAAATCAGAGCTGAAATAATGACATTTGTATCAAGAATTAGTTTTTGCATCTCTTACAGCATTTATTTCAGCGTTTATTTCATCCATTGTCATTTGGGATAATCCTTCTTGTTTTGCAATTTCATTACATTCCAAAAGTGCCTTTCGTGCGTATTCCAGACTTATCAAATCCACCAAATCGGTAAATTTGATTTCCTTATTTTTCAAGTTATACTTTTGAAAGTCAGTATTGCTTATTTTAATCAGTATTGTTTGCATATCTTTCTATATTTAAATATTCTTTCAAAATTACTAAATTTTCTACAAATCAGATGGTTGTTATATTTGAGAGTGGTATCCGTTTGTTCTTAATGGTTTAGTGCAAATTTTTAATGCCTGCTGTCTGTACCTCAGGTACTCAAACAAATCTGTATCGATCCCCAGACCAGTTCGGCTGTCTTGTCCCAGCTGAATTTCTCCTTTTGGCGGAAGCCTTTTGCAATTAGCGTTTCGCGTAATTCACGGTCCTGAGAAACACGAACCATCGCATCCCTGATCTGATTGAGCGCAAACGGATCGGTATACAAAACTGCATCGCCACCCACCTCAGGAAGCGACGTAGTATTTGAACAGATAACCGGCACCCCGGCATTCATTGCCTCGACAACCGGAATCCCAAAACCTTCGAAAAACGGGACAAAAGTAAGGCAGAGCGCTGCTCCCAGAATAAGATGTAATTCTTCAGACGGAACTCGTCCGGTGAAAACCACATCTTCCCGGTAACGCATCCCGTTATAGGTTTTTTCAATATCGCCGGTTTTAAACATTTCGCCGCCGGCAATTACCAGTTTTATATTTGTGTCGGTTGAAGTACGGAAAGCATCGTAAGCACGCAGCAAACCGCAAATATTTTTCCGCGGATGCAACGACCCGATAAATAAAAAATAATTGCAGCCACCGGTGTACTTTTCCTTTATCGGTTGTTTTTCAGCTTCAGCAATCGGGGTATAAAGACTGTTTATCCCGTTGTAAGCCACGTCAATTTTGTCGCCATCAAGCTTATACGAACGGATAATATCTTCTTTCGAATAATGCGAAACCGTAATAATCCGGCGTGCACGCCTGGCAAAACGCGGAAAATAGTAGTTATAATATTTAGCCGTCAGCCAGGGCAGATCTTTCGGGCGATGAACAAAATTAATATCATGAATCACCGTAATCTGCCGCACTTTGGTATTAAGCGACAAATAGCCATCGGGCGACAAAAACAGGTCGGCCTTGTATTTTCTCAGAACAGCCGGTATCCGCAGTTCGAACCAGATTACCCAGAGAATGGGATGCCGTGTCGGCGGTGAAACAACAACCGGAGTTATATTGTCGGAAAAAATAAAATCCTTGTCGTAAGGCCGGTCGAAAATAAAAATGAATTGATGTTCCGGATGATCCCGGGTAATACGGGCAAGCGTCTCTTTGGTAAACCAACCAATTCCTTCCAGTTTTCCTTTCTGCAACAAGCGGGTATTTACAGCAATTATCATATACAGGTTGCGTTAGCCGATTTCTCTCAAAAGTACGAAGTCTGTATAAAAAATTGCTACATTTGACCAACATTAATAAACGATAACCGCAAAAACCGGACCTTGAAACGAAAGTTTATCACGAATCTTATCCTCCTGATTTTCCTGAATGTTCTGGTAAAGCCTTTCTGGATTTTCGGCATTGATATTCCGGTACAAAATGCCGTAGGAGCAGCCAGTTACGGTTTTTACGGTTCGTTGCTCAACTTTTCGATGATCCTCAACATCATTCTCGATCTGGGGCTGACCAATTTCAACAACCGGAACATTGCGCAACACGGCCACATGCTGCGTAAATACCTCAGCAACATTGTCGGGCTGAAATTTTTACTTGCTGTTTTCTATGCCGTAGTTTGCCTGGTAATGGCCTGGGTAGTCGGGTACGACCGGCTTCAGTTTCATCTTCTATTCTTCCTGATTGCCAACCAGTTTATGATTTCGTTTACGCTGTACCTGCGTTCCAATATCAGCGGGTTGCATCTGTTCCGGACAGACAGTCTCTTGTCGGTACTCGACCGTTTCCTGATGATTATTATTTGCGGGTTACTGTTGTATACGAATATTGCTGGCGGCGAATTCCATATCGAGTGGTTTGTATATGCACAAACAGCCGCTTACGGTATGGCAACACTGGTTACTTTTGCGGTAGTGCTTGCTAAATCAGGGAGAATACACATCCGGTTCGACTACCGTTTTTTTCTTGTCCTGCTCCGGCAAAGTTACCCGTATGCCCTGCTGATTTTACTGATGTCGTTTTATAACCGTATCGATTCGGTAATGATCGAACGTCTTTTGCCCGATCCCCTGGGAAAAGAACAGGCCGGTATCTATGCCAATGCTTTCCGCCTGCTCGAAGCAGTTACCATGTTCGGCTTCCTGTTCAGCGGATTGTTGCTGCCCATTTTTGCCCGTATGCTTCAGCAAAAAGACGACATAACCCAGTTGCTCAAACTATCGTACACACTGATTATCGTCCCGGCCATTGTGATCGGCATCTCTTCGAACTTTTACAACCACGAAATCATGTCGCTTTTGTACCGCAGAAATGTCGAATTCTCGTCGCCTATTTTCGGCCTGCTGATGATCAGCTTTATTTTTATTTCCACCACCTATATTTTCGGAACTTTACTAACCGCCAACGGCAGCCTGAAACAGTTAAATATCATGGCTTTTGCCGGTATGGTCATCAATGTGGGTCTTAACTTTCTGCTTATTCCAAAAATAGAAGCACTCGGTTCTGCATGGTCGAGCCTGGTTACCCAATGCTTCACGGCATTCAGCCAGGTACTGATCGCAGTGTCAATATTTAAACTGAAAATCAACTACAGATTACTGGCAAAGCTCGGACTGTTTATCGTTTTTACCATTATTGCCGGAAGACTCAGTCTTTTCTTTGCCAACTGGATTATCGGCTTTATCGTGGCTTGTACTGCCGGTCTTGTTTTTGCCTTTATAACCCGGCTGATTAACCTGAAAACATTGTTCGGAATTGTCTTCAGCAACGAATCGTAAAAACGGGGCAAACCCGGAATAATTTATTCTCTTTATTTTTCAATGCAATACAGCAAAATGGAATACATTTTTCCCGTTTTGCCATCACTTGATATTTTCTGAGCATTTCTGTATTTTTAGAACTGTTTAATTTAAAAATACCGCCTCATGCTTGTAAAAACATTCGCCAGCGCAGTTCACGGGATAGATGCTACCACCATTACGATTGAAGTTGATATTTCACAGGGAATCAAATTTTTTCTGGTCGGCCTGCCCGACAGTGCAGTAAAAGAAAGCCAGCAACGTATTGAATCGGCCCTGCGGCTGAATGGTTATAAACTTCCGGGTAAGAAAATTGTGATCAACATGGCACCGGCTGACATCCGGAAAGAAGGTTCGGCCTACGACCTCCCGTTAGCCATCGGCATACTGGCTGCTTCCGGACAAATGAAAAAACACAAGGTTGAACATTTTATGATGATGGGCGAACTTTCGCTGGACGGAACACTGCAACCAATTAAAGGGGTTTTGCCTATTGCCATTAATGCGCGTAAAGAAGGATTCGAGGGGTTTATCGTTCCCAAAAACAATGCACGCGAAGCTGCCGTGGTCGACAGTCTGAAAGTGTACGGGGTTGATAATCTGAAAGAAGTAATTGACTTTTTTGATGATAAACTTGAACTGGAGCAGACCATTGTCAATACCCGTGAAGAATTTTTTAGTAAAGTAAACCAGTACGAGTTTGATTTTGCCGATGTAAAAGGACAGGAAAATGTGAAGCGTGCGCTGGAAATAGCTGCAGCCGGCGGACACAACATCATCATGATCGGCCCGCCCGGATCGGGTAAGACGATGCTGGCCAAGCGTATCCCGACCATTTTGCCACCCTTCACCTTACGCGAAGCACTCGAAACCACAAAAATACATTCGGTAGCCGGCAAAATCGACAAGGGAACTTCGCTGATGACCTGCCGTCCGTTTCGCAGTCCGCACCATACTATTTCCGACGTGGCACTGGTAGGTGGCGGCGCTTATCCGCAGCCCGGCGAAATATCGCTGGCTCATAACGGCGTGCTCTTCCTCGACGAGTTACCCGAGTTTAAACGGACCGTACTCGAAGTAATGCGTCAGCCACTCGAAGACCGGAAAATCACTATCTCACGCGCGAAATTTTCAGTTGAATACCCGGCCAGCCTGATGCTGGTTGCCAGCATGAACCCCTGCCCCTGTGGCTATTACAATCATCCGACAAAGGAGTGTGTATGTGCACCGGGCGTGGTACAGAAATACCTGAACCGCATCTCCGGGCCGCTGCTCGACCGTATCGATATTCACCTGGAAGTAGTACCGGTGCCCTTCAATAAACTTTCCGAAGAAAAACCGGGAGAGCCCAGCAGTGTTATCCGCGAACGGGTGATTAATGCCCGGCAGATACAGTCGGCCCGTTTTGCAGAGAGTCCTTCGGTGTATTGCAACGCACAAATGTCGTCGAAAATGATCCGTGAATATGTCCAGCTGGATGAAGAAGGAAGCAGTCTGCTGAAAAATGCGATGGAAAAACTGGGTTTATCGGCCCGTGCCTACGACCGTATTCTGCGGGTTTCGCGCACTATCGCCGATCTCGAAGGCAGTACTTCGGTACAGGCGCAACACCTCTCCGAAGCCATCCAGTACCGCAGTCTGGACAGGGAAAGCTGGGGAACGTAATTTTCCGGAGACACATAAAATATAAATAGACAGTCTGGAATACAACGTGTTATTTCATAAGTACAATATTCATCTTCTCTGATGCAATCGGGGGAGACAAAAAATTTTCCAATCATCCGTACTGAAGGTTGAACTTCAAGATCCGGCAAAAAATGCCGAATAAGAAATAAAAAGGAGGGTAATCTTTTGTGAAATTGTATTAAGCAAAAGTTACGGCATTGTAAAAGCAATGTTACTGCAACAAATAATTCAATCGCAGATATGTGGGAGGAAAATTTTCGGGATCAGAAAAGTTTCATAACAAGTGATACTATTGGAAAAATACTTCAAAAATTCGGCAAAGTAACACTGGACGAACTGGACAGGGTAAAACTAATGAACCGGATTGACCAGAAGTTTTGCCTCAGACTTTCCGGTTTGCCTGAAATTCTGGAAGCAATCAGTGCGGATTATTCTGTTCTGCAAATTGAAGGGAAAACCATTTTTGAATACGATAATGTTTACTTCGATACGCCGGATAACCGTATGTTTTTAGCTCATCAGAACGGGAAAAAAAACCGCTGTAAAATCAGGATGCGACAATACGTTCAGTCGAATGACAGTTTTCTGGAAGTTAAATTAAAAAACAATAAAGGCAGAACCATTAAGGAACGTATAGAAAGGAATGATCTTCAGCCGGAATTCGAAAAAAACGAACTCGACTTCCTGCATGATGAGTCTCCTTATGCAGGGACAGAGCTTCTTCCCAGAATATCGAATAATTTCAAACGTATTACACTGGTTAATAATCAGTTTACAGAACGGGTTACCATCGATATGTTTATCGTTTTTAAAAACCGTGAAAAAGAAATTCATCTCGATAATCTTGTCGTTATAGAAGTAAAGAAGAGTAAATCGAACAAGCCTTCTGTTATAGCCCGGGTATTACATGCCAACAGAATAAGGGAACTCGGCTTCAGCAAATATTGCGTGGGCCGTTCATTGCTCGAAGACGGGATAAAGAAAAACAACTTCAAACCTCTTCTTTTAAAAATCAACAAAGAGTATATCAATTAAAAATAAATTAGTGATTAAATCAAGTAGAGATGCATCTTCTGAATATTTTACTACAAGCGAATGGAGCCGCTGAAGGACTGAAATTCTTTGGCATTAAACTGATTAATGTTGATGATTTTCTTTCCTTACTGACCCGTTTCTCACTTAACATGATCGTAATACTTATAGTGGTCATCGGGTTGTATGCAAAAAACAGCAAACGCAAAGATTTTTATTTCAGTTTTATTGCCGTCAGTATGGTGATATTTCTGCTGTGCTTTTTGCTGGTCAGTGTAAAAATAGAACTGGGATTTGCCCTCGGACTTTTCGCTGTTTTCGGCATTATCAGGTACCGGACCGATGCTATTCCCATCAAGGAAATGACTTACCTGTTTGTTGTTATTGCAATTTCAGTAATCAATGCTCTGGCCAGTAATAAAGTAAGTTATGCCGAACTTATTACGACCAATCTGCTGATTGTAGCGGGGCTTTATATCCTTGAGAAAATACTGAATCTGAGGCAGGAAACTTCGTACCGGGTTGTTTATGAAAAGATTGAAAATGTACAGGCAGGAATGGAAGATGTACTACTGGCTGACCTGAAACTGAGAACCGGCAAAAACATCAAACGTTTTGAAATAGAACGTATCGATTTTTTGAGGGATGTAGCATATATCTATGTCTTCTTCGATGTTAATGGTACTGTAAAACGGTAAGACGGGTACAGCAGCATTTTTCACGATAAATGTCAGTTTATGAAAAAGTTCTGTTTTTTTATATGCACCACCTTGCTTTTACTTTCAGGAGCAGGCAACAGTTTTGCACAGTCCGATGATTTCGGTGCATGGATGAGTGTTTCTGTCGAAAAAGAAATAAAAAAGTGGGATTTCGGGTTCGAACAGGAGTTGCGTACGATGGACAACTCATCCCATGTGGAACGTGTCAGTTCTTCGCTGAGTGCCGAATACAAGCTTTTTAAACCGCTGAAAATCGGGGCAAGTTACGAGTTTATTGTTTTAAACGATCTGGAAAACGACGACTTGCAACCGCGCCACCGGGGAAATGTGTATTTGCAGGGCAAATATAAAATCGGCCGTTTAACTGCATCTCTCCGCGAGCGGATTCAGGTAACCTATAAAGATGAAACTGAACGTACCTACAAAATGAATCCGAAATGGAGCTGGAGAAATAAGTTAAAATTCGACTACAATATTCCGCATTCGCCGGTATCGCCATTTGCTTCTTTCGAAACTTTTTATCAGCTGAATAACCCGGACGGGAATAAATTCGACAACCTAAGGTACTCGGCCGGTACGGAATACAAGTTTAACAAGCATCATGCAATCGAAATTTATGGATTAATTGATAAGGAAATAAATGTAAAAAAACCTGTCAGACGATTTGTGGCAGGTGCAGGGTATTCATTCTCCTTCTGATCCGGAAAAAATATATTGAAAACAATTGAATTTACTGAAAATGAAAAAGTTTCTGTTAACCTGTGTATTTCCCCTTCTTCTTCTTTTCGCTTGTGAGAAAGGCGGGATGGGGAACGATGACAATGACGATGACTTCAGCGAAGACGATCTGGAAGAAAGTGTGGAGAACACCGGCAATACAGTTTCTGACATAGCATCCGAAAACGAGGAAGACCACGAAGAAGACACTGATTACAAATGGGATACAGCAGATGTCGTTTCCATTGTGCTGAACGGGAGTTCAGCCACTGTCGGAGGATCAGGAGCAACAGCCAGTGGCAGTACCGTCACAATTAAATCATCCGGCACATATAGTTTCAGCGGAACCTTAACCAACGGGCAAATCGTTGTGAATACGGACGATACCAACATTGTACGCCTGATTTTGAACGGAGTCGGCATAACCTGCCAAAACAGCGCTCCCATTAATATTGAAAAAGCCGAAAAAGCAATGGTTGTTCTTGCTGATAATACGACAAACTATTTAACCGACGGAACGACTTACAGTTCGGATGACGATCCGAATGCGACCCTTTTCAGTAAAAGCGATCTCACGATATACGGGGACGGAACCCTGATAATTGATGCAAATTACAACGACGGCATTACAAGTAAAGACGGACTGATCATTAAAAGCGGAACAATCACTGTTGACGCTGCCGATGACGGTATCCGCGGAAAAGATTACCTGATCGTAAAAGACGGGAATATTACCTTAACAACCGGCGGCGACGGGCTGAAATCGGATAACGATGAAGACTCCGACCGCGGATATATCCGGGTTGAAAAAGGTACAATTAATATTAGTGCGGGTGATGATGCAATCCAGGCTGAAACAGACGTTATGGTTTCCGACGGAACATTCAGTCTGACCGCGGGTGGAGGAAGCAGTAAAACAGCGACCTCTACCCTTTCTTCAAAAGGAATTAAAGCCGGAGTAAACTTAGTGATCGACAGCGGAACCTTTACGATCAGCACGTCTGACGATGCCATCCATTCGAATGAAAACCTTTCCATTAACGGTGGTACTTTCAGTATTTCTGCGGGAGATGATGGCATTCATGCCGATACTTCGCTGGGAATTAACGGCGGAACCATCGACATCACAAAATCGTACGAAGGCATTGAAAGTAAAGTCATAAAAATTACAGACGGCGACATACATGTAACTTCCAGTGACGACGGACTGAATGTTGCCGGAGGTAAAGACAGCTCCGGTTCAGGAGGCTGGGGTGGTCAGGGCGGCTTTTCATCATCATCCGGGAATTACTATCTCTACATCGACGGAGGATATATTTATGTGGATGCCGGCGGCGATGGACTGGATGCGAACGGAACTATTGAAATGACTGCCGGAACCGTGATTGTGAACGGGCCGACATCAAATAATGATGGCGCACTGGATTATGATTCAGGATTTAAAATCAGCGGAGGATTCCTTGTTGCTGCCGGAAGTTCGGGAATGGCGCAGGCTCCCGGTTCCGGTTCATCGCAATATTCGTTGCTGATGACTTTCAGTTCAGCAAAAACGGCAGGTACAATGGTTCATATTCAGGATGGTTCTGGCAATGACATACTTAGTTTTGTCCCGACAAAAAGATTCCAGTCGGTAGCATTTTCGTCTCCTGAACTGGAAAAGGGATCAGCTTACGATGTATATACAGGCGGCAGTTCATCGGGTACCGTAGCCGACGGCCTGTATTCGGGAGGAACATATACAGCGGGGACGCAAATCGGCAGTTTCACGATTTCGGGTACCGTTACAAAATTTAACAAATAGTCAGATCAGGTGTGTAGCAACAAATTTCCTGACTGGTACGGAGGGTGTTCTAATTGGTTAGGCACCCTCTTTTATTTTAAATTATCAGTAGGGACTTTATCATCTTTATTGTATTAGGTAAAAAAAATTATCATGAGACAACATGTACTTTTACTTTCTTCAATATTGATTTTGTCGGGCTTTTTTTTCGTTTCCTGCAATAAGGACAGTGAAACGACATACGATGCAGCCGCGGACGTCTTTGTAAAAAAGATACTTGTTGACGGAGTTGTTAAATATGCACCGATGTATTATGTATATGGTTCGGCTGCTATCGGATCGGCAACAGTTACCACTCCGGATGGGGATAAAATAACTCTCTACCAGTCAGAAAGTTATTCCACTATTTTCTTAAATAGTATAAGTACTGAAGATTACAGCGAAGAAATGCCTGCTACAGGCACTTATTCTTTCGATGTGGTTTTTAACAGCACGACATCATACAGTACAAGCGATTATTTTTATGACGACGAGCTGGATATTCCTGCAATCTCAGAATGTAAATGGGATGATACAGATGATGTCATTTCTGTATCCTGGAATGCGGTAGATGATGTATACGCTTACAATGTCAATATCTATAATGCGTCAGGCAATACGATATACTCGAGTGCTGCATACAGCAGCAGTATTACAGCATTAACCATCAATTCAGAATCGAGTAGTTGGTACAGTACCCCGTCGGCTGGAGATGTACTGACTGTTGAAGTTAATGCCTATTCGTATGAAAGCGATGCATCGGAAACTTACTGGTCATACAATCTTCAATGTATTTCTGCATCACGGGCAAAAGTTACCTGGGAATCAGAGCTCTAGCAGGAGAGAGAATAATAATCCTGAAATAAGACAAGAACCTGGTTTTCACTGTTGCAGGGAAGTCCGGTATATTTCGAGAGCCGAAGGGAATGGCTGAAGCGCCCGTTCAAAAATGCCCAGTGAATAGGCTATTGTAAGCCCGTAATTTGTTATGGGAACGCCTGCCTGACGGGCTTTCATAATACGGCTCAGCATTTCGCGCCGGTTCCACGTACATGCCCCGCAATGAATTATCAGTTTATATTCCGAAATATTATCGGGAAAATCATGGCCTCTGAGGTTATCGATCTGCAATTTACCGCCCACATACTGGGTCAGCCAGCGGGGAATTTTTACAGTACCTACGTCTTCACCAATCGGGTGGTGCGAACAGGCTTCGGCAATCAGCACTTTGTCGCCGGTTTTCAGTTTGCTGATCGTCATTGCTCCACGTACCATTTCCTGTAAATCTCCCTGGTAACGGGCAAAAAGGATTGAAAAACCGGTTAGCGGAATTTCGGGTGGTGTATCAGCTGCAACTTTCAGAAAAACCTGGCTGTCGGTTACCACCAGCTTCGGCGGTTTGTTAAGCCTCGACAGTGCCTCGCGAAGCTCCCGTTCTTTGGTCACCATACAAAACGAATCGCCATCGAGCAGGTCGCGGATGCTCTGTACCTGGGGCAATATAAGCCGGCCTTTAGGAGCTTCCTTGTCTATCGGGACAACCAGAACAGCCATTTCTCCCGGGCCAACCAGATCGGACAGAATGCCCGGACGGTTAATAAAATCGTCGGGAACGGTTTCCAGGATAACTTGTCTGAGAGAAAGAATGCCGGCACCGCTTATTGCTGAAGTTTCTGCAAAAGGTATTTTTTCTGCCGAAAAATTATTCAGCAAACATGAATCCGGCCGGCAAATATCCGACTTGTTAAAAACAACGATCGCCGGAATATTCCGGTCTTTTAATTCCTGAAGTATTTTTTCTTCAAAACTTCCCCAGTCGTTGCCGGTCGAAACAATTAATCCCAGATCGGTCCGGTCGAAAACAGCCATCGTTTTGCGAATGCGTTGTTCCCCTAATGCACCGGCATCGTCAATGCCGGCAGTATCAATAAAAAGCACCGGTCCTACGGGCAAAAGTTCCATGGGTTTTTCAACGGGATCGGTGGTCGTGCCGGCAACATCCGACACAATAGAAACGTCCTGCCGGGTCAAGGCATTCAGTACAGATGATTTTCCGACATTCCGTCGTCCGAAAATCCCGATATGCAGGCGAAACGATTTAGGTGCTTTCATTCGTTTTATTAATTTAACTGAAAATCAAATCACTGGTTTCTAATCAAATACTTATTTCCTGTCCGTTCTTCGATACTTTGGAATAAACAAAGACAAACAGCTTCAGGTTTTCGTCATAAAGTCTTACCGGTGATCATTATTTCCTAACCGGCAAACGGCTTCCGGGGTAATCAGTTCTTCAAAGCGGGCTTCGCTGATATACTGCATTTGCAGAGCAGCCTTTTTTATACTGATATTCCGTTCGACAGCAACTTTCACAATTTCAGTAGCCTTTTTGTAGCCGATGTCAGGAATAAGTGCAGTTACAACGGCTGTGCTGTTTTCGACCTGTTTATGACAAACGGCTTCGTTTGCCCGGATTCCGGTTACACATTGGCTGCAGAAAATTTTGCAGGAATTACTTAGCAGCATGATGCTTTCGAGTAACGAATGGGCAATAAGCGGCATAAACTGGTTCAGTTCGAGGTTGCCGGTTGCGCAGGCCTGGGCAATAACAGCATCGTTTCCCATTACTTTAATCGCAGTCTGGGCAACGGCCTCCGGGATTACCGGGTTTATTTTACCGGGCATAATAGACGAACCAGCCTGGCAGGCCGGCAATGTAATTTCGTTTAACCCTGCATCAGGGCCGCCCGAAAGCAAACGCAGGTCGTTACTTATTTTGAAGAGCGATGCAGCGCAAGCCTTCAGTATTCCCGAAACTTCGACAAACACATCCATGTTCTGGGTACCGTCCATCAGGTTTTCGCTGCGGGCCAGTCCGATATCGGTGATCTCTCGCAACTGATCGGTTACCCTGAAAATAAACCGGCGCGATGCTCCCAGTCCGGTACCGATAGCGGTTCCGCCCAGGTTTACAACCCGCAGGCGTTCTTCACATTTGTAAATACGCCAACGGTCACGGTTAAAGGCTTCGGCAAAAGCGCCCATCTCACGGCCCAGCGTAGTCAGAACGGCATCCTGTAACTGGGTACGCCCGATTTTTACCACATGGGCAAACTCCTTTTCTTTTTGCTGAAAAGCTTCCTGCAAACTCAGAACGTTTTGTTCCAGTTGGCGGAGCATTCGTATGGCAGCTACTTTCAGTGCAGTCGGGTAAGTATCGTTTGTCGACTGGTGCAGGTTTACGTCGTCGAGCGGTGAGATATATTCGTAATTACCTTTTTCTTTTCCGCAAATTTCGAGGGCACGATTGGCAATCACCTCATTTACGTTCATGTTGGTCGAAGTGCCGGCACCTCCCTGCAAGGCATCCACCACAATATGTTCGTTCAGTAAACCTTCCGACAGTTCGGAACAGGCCTGTTCCATTGCATCTGCTTTTTGCCGGTCGGGGAAAAAACCGAGCGAACGGTTTACCTGCACGCAGGCCAGCTTTACCGCTCCGTAAGCTTTTATTAATTCGGGGTGAACCGGCTGACCGCTTAACGGAAAATTTTCAATAGCTCTCTGTGTATGAATGCCGTACAGTTTATCTGCCGGTATTTGTTTTTGCCCGAGAAGGTCGGTTTCGGTACGCATAACTTATGATTTTAACCCCTTTACTATTTTTATAAAGACAGAACATACTTCATTCTACTTCATTCCTTGTATGGTGTATTTATTTACAACAATCTGATCAGCAATACACATCATGTTTCCCCTGCTTTACTTTTCCGACCAGACTGACAGCCCGTTGCTGAGCAATGCCCTCCATCGAAGCAATTGCTTTTTCAATCAGCTCTTCCCCGACCTGACGGGTTTCCGGAGAAGCATAGTCCATCAGGTATTCCATGAAAGTGGAGACAGCATTGGGATTACAGTGCGTTTTTATATCGCCGGGTTTGGCCATGTCCATAAAGTCGGTACCGGTGCGACCCAGCCGGTAGCAACCGGTACAAAACGACGGAATATAACCCATCGAAGCTACATCGCGAACCACCTCGTCAAGCGGACGATGGTCGCCCAGACAAAACTGGCTCGAGTCATCTTCAACGCCGCCGGTATCGTAGCCTCCCGGATTGGTACGGCTGCCGGCTGAAATCTGTGAAACGCCCAAAGCAAAAGTATCACGGCGCATCTGTGCTGCCTCGCGGGTCGACATAATGATGCCCGTATACGGAACAGCCAGGCGCAGGATAGCTACAATTTTGCGGAAATCGGGGTCGGATACGGCAAACGGAGGATGAGAGGCAATCTCGGAACCGGTAGCCGGTTCAAGCCTCGGAACGCTGATGGTGTGCGGCCCCACTCCAAATACTCTTTCCAACTCATGAATATGCTGCATCATCGCCAGTATTTCGAAACGATAATCAAACAGGCCGAACAAAACTCCGATTCCCACATCATCGATACCGGCTTCCATTGCACGGTGCAGCGAACTGACCCGCCAGCCGTAATTACGTTTTTTACCGGCAAGGTGTACTTTCGAATAGGTCTCACGGTGATACGTTTCCTGGAATATCTGGTAGGTCCCGATTTTTGCAGCTTTCAGTTCCCGGAATTCGTCGGTCGGCAAAGGTGCGATATTTACATTCACCCGGCGAATTTCGCCTTTACCGGCTTTTACCTCATATACCGAAGCAATGGCATCGAGCACATATTGAAATCCCTGCCCCGGATAAGATTCGCCGGCAACCAAAAGAACACGCTTGTGACCCTGGCTGACCAGTGCCTTCGTTTCATGTTTTATCTCATCCTGATTAAGTACACGGCGCACAATGTCTTTGTTTTTGGCCCGAAAGGCGCAGTAGGTACACTCGTTGGTACAAAGATTCGAAATATAAAGCGGGGCAAAAAGTACCAGCCTTTTTCCGTAAATAGTTTCTTTTATTTTGTTGGCTGTTTCGAACAGACTATACAACTGAAGAGGATCGCTGATACCTGTCAGCACTGCAACATCAGCCAGGTCAAGCCCTTTCATTTCTGCTGCCTTTGACAATACGTCCTTTACCTTTTGCGGTTCCGGATTTTTATTCTTTTCGAGGATTGAAAAAACCTCTGCTTCATTAATAAACTGACTGTTACTTTCCATCATTCATGATTTATTTTTTGAAAGGCCTGATTTTACACTAACTCCTTCAATATTTCCCAACTGTCCGGTGAATTCTCCGGGTTGGTCTGTGTCACAATTAATTACCAGAGTTATTACAGAAGTAATTGTAAGCCGGACACTCCCTGGTAGTCAGTAGCCTTTAAGATACCTTCCCTCAGGATTTTATACAAAGTTACATGCTTTTACAGAATGAAAGATGAGGAATATTAAGCTTTACAACAGAAGTCCGGTATACACAGCAAAATGAATGGTAACAATTATCAGCCGGTTCCGGTTTTTTTTAATACGACAAACAGAAAAAGAAGCCGGTCCGGAGAGTTTACTTAAAGCAGGGAAAAGCCGGGCTGTCAGCCTGTCAGAATTTCAGCAAAAAACAGAAAATGCTGAAAATCAACTTCAGAAGAAACATTTTTGTGACATAAAAAAACAAACCGATGCAAAAATGGCGCAGGCAAAGGACGGCACAGACAGCAAATCTGTTTGGCATAAATTCTGATACGCAAGGGTGTCGATATTAAAAATATATGTCTAACATTAAATAAATCAAGAAATGGCAGAATTAAAAGGTAAAATCCTTGCAGGTAAAATTTTAGTTCAACCTCAGGAAGCTGAGAAGAAAACAGCTAGCGGTATTATTATTCCTGATTCGGCAAAAGAAAAACCACAAACAGGTAAAGTAGTTTTGACCGGTGCCGACAAAAAAGACGAACCTATGCAAATAAAAGTAGGTGACACTGTTTTTTACGGAAAATACTCCGGTACTGAGTTACACATTGACGGTACAGATTACCTGTTAATGGCGCAAACCGATGTTTTATACATCATGTAATTTTAGTATGTAAATCAGAAAAATAAAAACAAACAGAAATGGCAAAAGAAATTAAATTCAATATTGAAGCAAGAGATTTGCTGAAGAAAGGTGTTGACCAGCTGGCCGATGCTGTAAAAGTCACATTAGGTCCGAAAGGCCGTAACGTGGTGATTGATAAAAAATTTGGTGCACCACAAGTCACAAAAGACGGTGTAACCGTTGCTAAAGAAGTTGAACTGAAAGACCCGTACGAAAATATGGGTGCTCAGATGGTAAAAGAAGTTGCCAGCAAAACCGGTGACGATGCAGGTGACGGAACAACGACGGCAACTGTACTGGCTCAGTCGATTATCAGCGTTGGACTGAAAAACGTAACCGCAGGTGCCAACCCGATGGATCTGAAACGCGGTATCGACAAAGCAGTTGCAAAAGTGGTTGAAAATATTAAATCTCAATCGCAAAACATTGGCGACGATTTCAGCAAAATTGAACAGGTCGCTAAAATTGCTGCCAATAACGACAGCGAAATCGGTGCTCTGATCGCCGAAGCCATGCAGAAAGTAAACAAAGAAGGTGTAATCACCGTTGAAAGTGCAAAAGGAACAGAAACTTATGTTGATGTTGTTGAAGGTATGCAGTTCGACCGTGGCTACATTTCTCCTTATTTTATTACTGATGGTGAAAAAATGGCCGCTGAAATGGATCATCCATACATTTTGATCCACGACAAAAAAATCAGTACCATGAAAGACCTGCTTCCGGTTTTGGAACAAACAGCTCAATCAGGCCGTCCGCTCTTAATTATTGCTGAAGATGTTGATGGCGAAGCTCTGGCTACATTGGTAGTAAACAGGTTACGCGGATCGCTGAAAGTTTGTGCAGTGAAAGCTCCCGGGTTCGGTGACCGTCGGAAAGAGATGCTGGAAGACCTCGCAATTCTGACAGGAGGTACTGTTATTACCGAAGAAAAAGGTATGAAACTGGAAGACGCAACCCTGGAAATGCTTGGACAGTGTGAAAAAATTACTGTTGACAAAGAAAAAACAACTGTTGTTGCCGGTGCCGGTTCTGATAAAACCATTAAAACCCGTGTTGCACAGATTAAGAAACAAATCGAAGCTACCACTTCGGATTACGATAAAGAAAAACTTCAGGAACGTTTGGCCAAGTTGTCAGGTGGTGTTGCCGTACTTTATGTCGGTGCTCCTTCCGAAGTTGAAATGAAAGAGAAGAAAGACCGTGTTGACGATGCTTTAAGCGCAACCCGTGCTGCTGTTGAAGAAGGTATTGTTCCTGGCGGAGGTGTTGCTTACATCCGTAGTATCGCTGCACTTGAAGGACTTACCGGCGAAAACGATGACGAAACCACAGGTGTTGAAATCGTAAAACGTGCTATTCAGGAACCGTTGCGCCAGATTGTACTGAACGCAGGTAAAGAAGGCGCTGTAGTTGTACAAAAAGTAAGCGAAGGAAAAGATGATTTCGGATATAATGCCCGCACCGACGAATATGAAAATCTGCTCGCTGCAGGTGTTATCGATCCTGCCAAAGTAACCCGTATCGCTTTGGAAAATGCAGCTTCTATTGCCGGGATGTTCCTGACAACAGAATGTGTATTGGTTGACATTAAGGAAGAAACTCCTGCTATGCCTCCGCAGATGGGCGGTGGCGGCATGGGCGGCATGATGTAATAGCCGGCTAAGTTTATCCATCATAATATATTGAAGAACAGCGTGGTATTTTTACTGCGCTGTTCTTTTGTTTACAGGCCTATTAACCATCGCGGCGGATATAAAATTTTCAATATAAAGATGAGGAATGACAACCAGGAAAGCTGTCGGCGTGACGAAAATTACTATTTTCGTATTCAAAGACAGGTTCCGGAGTTAACGGGTAACCGTAACTGTACCTCATCCGACCCAGGGGCCGGAGCCTGTCTTGTATACAGTCAGATTTTCAGATATTAGACTTCAGACATTCAGTAACATGCTGATTAATAATCTTTAATGAAATTCTACTTCAATTCATAAATTGATAACAATCAGTCAAATACAAAAACATAACGAACTGTCTTGTATAAACAATCAGATTATAACAACGGGCTGAAAATCCGGGCAAACGATTCTTTTGCTTTCCGGTGCCATGGCCTTTTGTTCCATTCCGCTTCGGTTACCTGCCAGCTATGCGAAAGGTCAGCCATAAAATGTTTGGTGAGTTCTGCAGCTATTTTTTCGTCATAAATCATAGCATTTACTTCAAAATTGGTTTCCAGACTGCGGAAATCGACATTGGCACTTCCGACAGATGAAAAAACTCCGTCGGCAATTATTATTTTACTGTGGGTAAAACCTGCCATGTAAAAATAAATTTTCACACCTGCCTCCAGTAATTCTTTTATATACGATTCGGTTCCCCATTTGGGAATATGGGCATCCGATTTTTCAGGAAGCAGAATGCGCACGTCAATGCCACTGAGCGAGGCTGTTTTTAATGCTGTAAGGAGATCGGCTGTAGGAAGCAGGTATGGCGTGGCAATATATACGTGGCTGGTGGCAGTGGCAATTGCTGAAAAGTACGCCTGATGAATACTTTCCCAGTCGGAATCGGGACCTGATGCACAAATTTGTACAATCTTCCCGTTTCCTGTGCGGAAAGGCCGGAAATACCGGTCTCCTTTCAGTATTTCTTTTGAAACAAAATACCAGTCGGCCATAAAAATTATCTGTAATGCAGTAACGGCACTTCCCACCAGTTTCAGGTGTGTGTCGCGCCATGGGCCTAATTTAGGGTCTCCCTTCAGATAGCGGTCAGCAATATTGATTCCCCCGGTAAAACCGACTTTACCGTCGATTACTGCAATTTTACGGTGATTCCGGTAATTTACCCGCGAAGTAAGACTTGGAAAACGTACTTCCATAAAACAATCGATCCGGATGCCTGCTTCCCTCATCGGTCTGATAAACCGGCGTTTTAATTCCCAGCTTCCCACATCGTCATAAATAATCCGTACTTCAACGCCTTCTTTTGCCTTTTTAATGAGAAGTCCGCGTAAATAATTTCCTGTCTCGTCGTCTTCAATAATATAATATTCAAGATGAATGTGGTTTTTGGCTTTTTCTATTTCGCTGAACAACTCCGGAAATTTTTCACTTCCGTTTTTAAGTATTTTAATCTCATTGTCATTTGTCAGAATTGCATTCGAGTTATTCAGCAAAAGGTTCATTATATGCTTTTTGCTGTGCAAAGGTTGTCTCAGTTTATACTGATGCAGGATTTCCAGCTGGTCGGTAGTCAGCTTCCGGAGCCGCTCCAGATCGTGCAGGCCTTTTCGTGAGAACATTTTCCGTTTGCGGTATTCCTGGCCAAAAAACAAATAAATGATCATACCGCCTATCGGGATAAGTATCAGTACCAGTACCCAGCTAATGGTTTTTACAGGACTCCGGTTTTCAAGGACAATCAGTACCGCAATAAAAATCGCGGTAAGAACATACAGCCACATGATAATATTTGAAGTTTGCGGCCAGATATCACTTAAAAAATCGAACATGCTGTTTCTGAAAATAATTTAAGTATTAAATGTATCAAATTCCCGTCAAAAAGAGTAGAAGGCTACCGGGGAAAATCGGAATAAAATGAGGAGAATAGTATACATTTACGAATATCGATTTTAAGAAAAGGTCCGGGACCGGTTACCGGTTTCTGAAAATTACCGGTTCTTCATTACGGTTAGTTTGCATTCATCCAATTGTTCAATGGCAATTATTTCTCCTGAAATAAGAGGAGCTTTAACACCACCTCCGAAAAACCGGATGCCGGAGTAGATGTGTGCCTCATCCCAAAGACCTGATGAAATAAAACTGGTAAGTAACCGGCTTCCTCCTTCAACAATCAGCGATTGTATCTCGTTTTTGTGAAGGTATTCCATGATTTGTTCCAGCGGATGGTTTGCAAAATCTATTTTCACATAACTGGTCAGTAGTTCCTGTTTCGGGAGAACGGCTGTGTTTAGATCTGTAAAAACCACGGTCGGAGCCGTTCCGTCGAACAGGTGCAACTCCGGGTTTAGTCTGCCGGTACGGTCAAGCACCATACGGTACGGTTGATTTCCCTGCCACTCGCGGACTGTCAGCAAGGGGTTGTCTTTTTCGGCCGTATTGGTTCCTATCAGTACAGCAGATTCTTCGCTGCGTTGTTTATGCACCATCCGCTTCGACAGTTCGTTTGTAATCCATGTGGGCCGGTTTTCATCCTTCTGTTCGTAATCGATAAACCCGTCGACGGTCTGGGCCCATTTCAGAATAATATACGGACGTTTTTTTTCATGGAAGGTAAAAAACCTGCGGTTCAACTCACGACATTCATCTTCGAGCATTCCAACTTTCACATCAATTCCGGCCTTCCGCATTTTTTCAATGCCTTTGCCCGCAACTTTTGCATAAGGATCGATTGTCCCGACAATCACCTCAGGAATGTTATTTGCGATAATCAGATCGGAGCAGGGCGGGGTTTTCCCGTAGTGGGCGCATGGTTCAAGGCTCACGTACAAAGTCGACTGAGTCAGCAAATCCTTATTTTTTACCGACTGAATTGCATTCACTTCGGCATGAGGACCGCCGTATTTCCGGTGATAGCCTTCACCTATAATCTTTCCGTCATGTACCACCACACAGCCAACCATGGGGTTGGGCGCCACATCGCCAAGCCCGAGTGCTGCCAGTTCGAGACATCTGTGCATATATTTTTCTTCGGTAGCCATAACGGAAAAGTTTAACTTTGCCAAAAATACAAAAATGCAGGCTGGCATTGCATACATAAAAAAAGAATTGGCTGGCATTTATCCCGAACCGGAGATCGATGCCCTGATTCTCATTATTCTTCAATATATAAAATCGTGCAGCCGCACTCAGATTCTGCTTGCCCGGAACGAGGTGTTACAGGACAACGAACGGCAGCAAATTTCAGCGATTACGGCAAGGTTAAAAAATCATGAACCGATTCAGTATATTACCGGAGAGACGGAATTTTACGGCCTGAAATTTTACTGCCGCCCCGGCACTTTAATTCCCCGTCCGGAAACAGAAGAACTGGTTGACTGTATTTTAAAGGAAAATGCAGGTTTCAGGGGGAAAATCCTCGACATCGGTACAGGAACAGGATGTATTCCGGTAACACTAAAAAAACGGCTGCCCGAAGCAGAGATTTCTGCATGTGACATTTCCGAATCCTGTCTGGAACTGGCCTCCCGGAATGCAAACCTGAACCTGCTTGATGTGTCATTTTTCAGAATGGACATTCTCCATCCCGGAGATATTGTTCTGCCTGAATTTGATATACTGGTTTCGAATCCGCCGTATATACCCGGATTTGAGAAAAAACTGATGAAAAAAAATGTACTGGACTATGAACCCGGCCTTGCCCTTTTTGTCCCCGATCACGATCCATTACTTTTTTACAAGTCGATTCTGAAGTTCGCGGGAAAGCAGCTTAGATGTTCCGGAAAAATTTACTGGGAAATAAACGAAACTTTTGGACAGGAATGTGTCCGGTTACTAAGCAGAGCCGGTTACCTGAATGTCCGGCTCCGGAAAGATATTCAGGGAAAGGATCGGATGATTTCGGCCCAAAAACCGTAATTTGTCATGATAAATGGACTTTCAGAAAATCGATGTTTCCCGGATAACTTAGGGAACTAAATATTCAGCGTAAAGAATTGTTTGCTCTGTAAAAAGTGTCATTTATCGTTTATCTTTGTAACAGACGAGAACTAAACCTTAGGCTTTTTGAGAGGACTCCTGAAAAATATTTTTATCGCGATAAACATACCGGTTGCGGCTTGTTTACTTTTTTCATATACTGCCGTTTATTTTAATCCGGCAAATTTTCTTGTTCCTGCATTCCTGGGCCTTGCGTATCCCTACATTTTTTTGGTAAACATTCTTTTTGTATTGTACTGGTTCATTTTCAATGCAAAATATTCCCTGATTTCAGTTGTGGCAATACTGGCGGGATTCGGGATTCTCAGCAACTACGTCCAGCTTAAAGGCAACAAAACAGAAGTTCCGGGAATTAATATCTGCAGTTATAACGTCAAATATTTCGTAGGGAAAGGCGTTTCACCCACAATTAAATCGGTTGATGCAATTGCTGATTTTCTTGAAGAAGGCAAATTCGATATTATTTGCCTGCAGGAAGCAAGTATTACCAGCAAAAATTTCAGGATGAATGCGATTAAGAACAGGCTTGGCAATATTAATCACATGCAACCGGTTTACGCCAGCTGGAAAGGAGGCCCGGTTACATACACCCGTTACCCGGTTATCGGAATGGGTGAAATCCGCTATGAAAAATCGAACAATATGGTACTTTACACCGATTTGATTATACAGAAAGATACTTTCCGTGTTTACAACTGCCACTTACAGTCGTACCGGTTAAAACCCCACGAACTGAATTCACTGGATTCGATCAGGTTTTCCAATAATCCGAAAAATTATACCGATGTAAAAAATGTCGGGTCGAAGCTGAAACAGGCATTTATCCAGCGGTCGAAGCAGGCGCTGATGCTCAGGGAACATATAAACCGGTCGCCCTATCCTGTTATTGTTTGCGGTGATTTCAACGACACGCCGGTATCCTTTGCATATCATACGGTAAAAGACGGATTGCTTGATGCTTTTGTCGAATCGGGTCAGGGGATTGGAAATACCTATAACGGCCGGTTACCTTCATTCCGTATCGATTATATCCTGCACGATCCTGCTTTCAGCAGTTTTAATTTTGAAACCGGAAAAATAAAATTTTCCGATCATTTCCCTGTCTATTGTAAACTTCTTCTGAACGAAAAGAATTGAAAACTGCAACAGCTTCGATAAAGCATCTGCCCGATGAATATTTTTTCAACTTGTTATGACTGTTTGTAATACAGGAACTTAAATCTTCAGCACATTCCCGGTTTTCAACTGTACAAAATTCCATTCGGCATAAAAAGCAGCAAGTGCAGGCAACATGGTACAGTGTGCCGGAATAACCTGTTGTACACCAACCTGCTTCAGATATTCAATCGTTCTGCGGGTAAGCTCGTCATTTTTTTTCAGATGAAAACCGCCAACAACCGCATGTACCTTTTGCTGTCCGGTTAGTTTCATGGCGTAATCAACCGTGTTGCAGATACCTGCATGGGCACATCCTGAAATCACGGTCAGGCCTGAATCGTCGGGGATTGCCAGTCCGGAGTCGTCCATTATAAAATCGTCGGAACCATCTTCAAGGGTAAAAGCAGTTTCCTTGGCTTCGAAATCATTTGTTCTCGGAATTTCTCCCAGGAACCAGATTTGTCCGGAAAGCCGTACCGGTTTGCGGCTGACCGTGAGACTGAAAGCTGCTTCCACTTCCTTGTAAGTCATTCGTAATCCCAGTGGTGTATGATCGGTCTTCCGGTAACGGCGGATAAACACATCGGGATGACAGACCAGCTTTTTATTTTTCAGGAATGACAACCCGCCGGAATGGTCGTCGTGGCCGTGACTTAATACTAACGTATCGACCGGATTAAGGTCAACACCCAGTTTTTTTGCATTTTGTATAAACAAATCCGACGCGCCGGTGTCGAACAAAATGGTTTTATCAGCTTCGATCAGGTAAGAAAGACCATGTTCGGCCAAACAATTTTTACCTGCCGTGTTTTCGGAAAGAACAGTTATTTTTATCATTTTTCAGTATAAACCGGTAATTCAATATAAAAAGTGGTACCGACATCCATTTCTGTTTCGTACCAGATCCGTCCCTGCAGGTTGTCGACTACATTTTTAACAATCGACAGTCCAAGGCCCATCCCGCTGGTTTTGGTTGTAAAGTTAGGTTCAAACATCCGTTCGCGCAAATTCTCCTTAATTCCGGTGCCGTTATCGGCAAAGGCAATAACAGCCTTATCGTTTTTCACATTCAGGGTAATTGTAATTTTTCCGTACCGGTCTTCGGGAATGGCCTGCATTCCGTTTTTAATAAGATTGACAAAGGCGCTCGACAACTGTTCACGGTCGGCATAAACCAGTACCCTCCTGATTCCGTTCAGTTGCAGCGATACTTTGTTCCTGGGATTGGCCTTAAATAATTCTTCCGTTATTTTAAGTTTTTCAACCAGATCGATCGCTTCGTTCCGGGCCCTTGGTATTTTTGCAAAATTTGAAAATTCAGTCGCGATTTCCGAGAGGTTATCAATTTGTTCGATCAGGGTTTGTGTCACTTTTTCGAACCGGGCATCGCTTATTTCCATTCCTTCTTTTTTCACCCGCTGCAGGTACTGAACGTGCAGTTTCATCGGGGTGAGCGGATTTTTGATTTCGTGGGCGATCTGTTTGGCCATTTCGCGCCAGGCCAGTTCACGCTCCGATTTTGCAAGCAGTTCGGCACTTTCGGCAAGCTCGTCCACCTTCTTGTTGTATTCCTGAACCAGGGCACCGATTTCGTCTTTTGCACTGTAATTAATCTGCTCACTTTTCTTCCCGAGTTGAATGCCTTTCAGCTTATCGCGAATCAGGCTTAACGGGCGGGTAATCTGGTTAGAAATTAAAATTGCGACAATTACACTGGTAAGGAACAACAGCACATACAAGTTGATAAAGGCCACGATAAAAGTTGAAATTTCCTGATCGAGGATGTCTTCCTTTGTGAAATACGGAAGGTTCAGAAAGCCGATGTAGTTGCCTTTATTGTTCAGGATTGGCTCGTAAGCCGAAAGGTACGACAGGCTTCCGATACATTCCGGATGAAAATAATTGGCCACGTAATTATCCATCAACTGGTAATAAGCGCCGGCATTCATACGGGTCGACATAATTCCCTTGTTGAAGATTTCGGGCCTCGATGTAGCCAGCAGTTCTCCGTTTAAATCGTAGATGTTTATATCCGTGGAAAAAATATTCGACATTTGAAAAAGTTTGCCAAGCAACCACGCATGAAGATCGGGTGTGATTTCTTCCTGATTCAGCAACTGGTTTGAGATTTCTTCAGAAACAGAATTCATTTTTTCCTGAAGATCCTGCCGGTGCCGGTTGTCGTATTCCTTAATATTGTAGAATAACGTTCCGGCGGCAACTACCAGCAACGAAACCAGAACCACGGAAATGATGGCAGCCTGTATCTTGAATTTCAGATCGTACAGGATTGGCTGTTTACGGTAAGCTGCATTTCCGACTGAAACAACAGCCAGGGCTAACGTCATATAAAACACGAAGATATACGGAAATGAGATGAGAAAATCGAAGATATTGATCGAGCGGTTGCTCACCACGATGAAATTATCATCTCCCAGCCGGTACACCAGATGGGTATAACCATCCCAGTGAAACACCTGAAACTCCTTTCCCCTTGGCGGAATATTGTATGAGGGGAAATACGAATTGTACAAATATTCGCCATTGCGGTTTACCAGTTCGTTATGGAAATATTTGGCATACGAAAGTTCCTTGTATTTAGCGGGTTTTATAAGCGACTGGTCCATTAACAATTCGGGGAACCCGATCCCTTCGGAAACAATTTTCGAATTCAGTTCAATAAATATTGAAATTCCCAGCGAATCGGCAATAAGCGGGTAATACAGTTTCCCGAAGTACGAAATCAGCCCGTTCATATTGTTCATGTGGTAAAAGTTACAGCCCGGAAGTTTGGTGCCCGACCGCGTAATCATCTCATCGAAAAACGGGAAACAAGGTTGAACCGCATTATCGGGCTGGACCAGAACACTGTCGGCACCGGAACAAACTGTAATTTGTATATCGAATTTCGAAAAGTAACCGCTGAAATAATTTCGCAGCAAATAACCGTCGAGATCCTTATACGGTGGAATAAACATTTTCGGGATCAATGAATCGGTGCTCATCCGGTACTGAATGTCGGCCAGAAAAATTTCGCCGACCGGATCGTGCTCCGAACTTAAATTTACGGCCATCAGTTTTTGAATCTGTATATCGCGGCTGATCAGTTGCCTATAGATAAAAAGAACAGAAAAAACAGAGAATAAAGCCACAAACAAAACAATAAATGAAAACGACAAACGGTTATGCGGCCGGTGCATCAGCAGGAACAAAAGCAGGCTGACAAGCAGAAAAAGAGTAAGTGAAAAAAGTGTTACATCGCGGTAAAATGCAGATAAGATGACCGACAAAACCGTCAGCGGAACCATTATTTTTAAATGCGTTTTTTTGCTGATAAAATGTTTACCGGTCTCAACAATTTTCTCGTTAATCAGGAACGAAGAAAACAAAAGTAAAGCAATGGAAAAGTAAGCCGCCAGACTGTGTATGTCGAAATCGCTGATGCGACTCAGTTTTAACGAAATATTACTGTTTTGTATCAGGTTGCTGATCAGGAAACCGGCAAAAAGATAAACCACTGCAGAAAACAGGTACGAACCGGCAAGTATCCAGCCGTTTTTTCGGGCCGGCACAGAATATTCCCCTGCAAAATTGATGCTCCAGAAAAAGAAGAGTACGGAAAGCAGGAAAAAATCGCCCAGCGATGGTATCCAGTCGGAACTGGCATAATAGTCGGGGCCAAAAAAGGTGAAAGCATTCAGCAAACCCGGAACGCCAAGGGTAACATGCAGCCAGTAGAACGAAAAAAGAGCACCGCCCAGCGTAAAAATTTTCAGGATAAATATTTCCTTGTGTTCCTTTATGGCACGACGGGCAAAAATTAAAAGGAAAATAAGACCTGTGAAATACAGGAATCCGGGAAAATACAACTCCGACTTGTTGCACCTGATTTTCCCGTACGGATAAATATAAAAGGCAGTCTCATGGTCGGCCTCGGTTACAGCAAGGGCATTTCTGCCCGACTCGACACGAACCTGATATCCGGCTGGTAACTTAAACGGTTTAACAAAGCTGTTTCTCAAATACTGGTTCTCAATCGGAAAATTATTTTTCAGCAGGATAAGTCCGATTACCTGATGGTCTTTCACAATCAGGTGCCTGGCATAAAATATTCCGTTGGGCAGGTATAACACTTTTTCGTACCTGATTTGCTTGTGTTGTGCGGGTGAAAAGCCGAAGCTGTTGTCCGACCAGTATACTATTTCGTCCTGGTTCAGGATCAGAAACCCGAGTCCTTCTTTTTTCAGTGCAGGCAACAGGTATGAAAACCTGGACAAGTAATTCTTTTCTTTAACTCCCGAATCAATTACCACGGCAATCCTGTCCATGTAGCGGTCAAGTTTTTGCTCCTGAAGTGAGAACGAATTCTGGAAACGGTGTACCAGTCTCTTCTCCGGATGATTGTACATCACATCATGTTCCAGAAAAACTGCTGCTGCAAAAATGATCAGGGAAATGATCAGAAAATAATATTTTTCAATTTTTACCATGCCGCAAGTTTCAAAATTAAGTCACTTATTCATGATGATACGGTTCGCCCCTGATGATTGTAAAAGCCCGGTACAGTTGCTCCAAAAAAATCAGCCGAACCATCTGGTGAGAAAAGGTCATCGCCGAAAGGCTTATCTTCTGCATCGCCTTTTCATATACTTTTTCAGAAAAGCCATAAGGCCCGCCAATTACAAAAACCAGTTGTCTGGAACCAGCCAGCATTTTTTTCTCCAAAAATTGTGCAAAACCTGCCGAAGTGTTCTGCGTTCCTTTTTCGTCCAACAGAATTAATTCATCGCCACTGCCCAGTTGCTGAAGGATCAGTTCTCCTTCTTTTTCCTTTTGCACGGTTTCTGTCAGGTTCCGGGCATTTTTCAGGTCCGGTATAACTTTCATCTCAAACGGAATGTAATGCGATATCCGTTTCATAAATTTCTGAATTCCTTCCTGAAGATATTTGTCATCCGTTTTCCCGATTACCAGCAACTTTATACGCATCTGTTTTTAAATACTAAATTTGTTACCTTTACAAAGGTATTCGTTCCTGAAAATTATTTGTACGATATTTACCATTTGTTGGCGTGAAACATTTTTTAAACGGAAAAATATACCAATGAACAAACTTCTGTATAAGCTGATTATAAGTTTTGCGGCTGTGCTGCTAATGGTCTCGCCGGCGCTTGCACAAATTCCCGACGATCTGGTACTAAGCTTTAAGTTTGGCAATGATAAAACCCTCTCCGGGTACTTTAACCAGAATATTGAACTGGTTGTGCCGGGGCACGACGATGTGTTCAGCAAGTCGCAGGCACAACAACTTGTCGCCCGTTTTTTTAAGGAAAACATGCCTGAAAGTTTTTCCATTATCCACCAGGGAAGCAGCGGTAACGAAGGGGCAAGGTATGCGATAGGAACTCTCGTTACGGCCAAAGGAAATTTCAGAGTTTATTTTTTGCTGAAAACAACTAATAACAAAGCTGTGATTCATCAGTTGCGGATTGAAAAGCAGGGCTGATGCTGCAAAAAACCATACATAAAGTTGAAGATTCGTGGAACAAACTATTACTCTGGGCCCGTAAAGTTACCCTCCCGGGTTTCGACGGTATGCCTCTGTACGATGTAGGTATGTTCTTCTGGAAAAGCATTGTTAACGGTGCAATTACAACCCGTGCCTCAGCTATTGCTTTCAGCTTTTTCATGGCCTTGTTCCCGGCAGTTATTTCCATTTTTACACTTATTCCGTATATCCCGGTCAAACATTTTCAGGGAGAATTACTTACCCTGGTTCAGAATATGGTTCCGGGAAATGTTTACATTGCCATTGATGAAACAGTGCAGGATATTATTACGCGGCCACGCGGAGGACTTCTTTCAATCGGTTTTTTCATGGCCCTGATTTTTTCGACCAACGGTCTGGCCTCGATGATGAGCGCTTTTGATGCCTCGCTGCACAGTTTTGAACGCCGAACATGGCTCGGACAGCGGTTTATCGCCATAGTGCTGGTAGTCATTCTTTTTCTGATGCTTACCATCACCATTGCCTTACTTACCGGCGGTCAGTACCTGATTAACTATGCGGCTGAACACGGCATCCTAAAAGACAACCTGACTTATTACCTCCTGCTGGCCGGGAAATGGGTAATTATTGTTATGCTTTTCTTTTTCGGCAATTCGTTTTTTTATTATCTCGCACCGGCAAAAAAAACCAAGTGGCGTTTTATTTCCGCAGGCAGCACCTTATCAACCATTCTCAGCATTCTGGCTATTATCGGTTTTACTTACTACATCAATAATTTCGGACAATACAACAAACTTTACGGTTCTATCGGAACATTGCTGGTCGTACTTTTTCTGATGTATATACTTTCCATTATTTTACTCATCGGATTTGAGCTAAATGCCAGTATAAACGAGGCACACCGCCAGGTTCAGGAGAAATAATTATCTTCCAATTCATAAAATATAAGAAAATTACTTCATCGTAATCCGTACATTTTCAACAAGGAATAGTATTCTTGAGAAAGTTTAGTTCGAAACCCAAATAGAACCCAAATGAAACAAAACCTTTTTCTTTTTTCGTGGCGCGGTTTTACCCGTTCGGCCAGTGTGGGCAAAAATATCGGGACAAAAATTATTTTAGGATTTTTTGCTCTTTATTTTTTCGCCACTTTCCTTTTCCTTGGCCTTTCGCTAAAGAATATTTTCGCTGAAAAATTTCCGGATGAAGACCCGGTTTTTATTTTCAACGGTTTTTTACTGGCATACTTCAGCATCGATCTTGTTATCAGGCAGCTAATGCAGGCGTTACCTACCTTGCAGGTAAAACCTTTGCTGGTGATTAATATGAAGAAAAGCCGCATTGTCCGGCATTTACTGGGACGGTCGGTATTCAGCTTTTTCAATTTTCTGCCTTTGTTTTTCATGGTGCCGGTCTGCATTACCTTGATTTATCCGGAAAAAGGTCTGTTGCCTGCGTTGGTATGGTTCTTCAGCATGCTTGTTTTAGTCATTTCTTCCCATTATCTAAGCATTTGGCTGAAATGGAAATTCAATGAAAGCGGTTACGGGTTTTATGTGTTTGTGCTGCTGATTGCCGTTTTGTGGGGCCTTAACTATCTCGGCTGGGTTGATTTTAAAAACCTGTTTGCCGGTTATCTCGGACTTGTTACAGAAAAGCCTGTTTTTATATTGCCAATGCTGGTCTTACCGCCGTTTTTTTATTCTCTGAACAAACAGTTCCTGAAAAAAAGCCTGTACCTGAACCTGATGGATTCGGGAAAGAAAAACGAAAAAATCCGCGATTATTCGTGGCTCAACAACCTGGGCGATTACGGTAAATTTATCGCCCTCGACCTCCGGCTGATCTGGCGCAACAAACGTCCCCGTTCACAGGTTATGATGTCGATCCTGTTTTTACTTTACGGGTTTCTGTTTTATCAAACAAAAGATGGAAAGCAACAGCCCGATTTCATCTTTGTAATGGGGGGACTTTTCCTTACATCGATTTTTACAATTACCTATGGACAGTTTTTTCCGGCATGGCACGCCCGGTATTTTCCGCTGCTGATGACCCAGAATATCCGGATGAAACAATACCTTCATTCATTTTATATTCTGAACGTGGTTGTTTGCAGCCTGTTTTACCTGATTTTACTGCCTTATGCCTTTATGAATACAAAAATTATTTATACCCACCTGTCCATGATGCTTTATAACTTGGGCGTAAATATTTACGTGATTTTTTTATTCGGTCTTTTCAGTAAAAAGGCAGTCGATCTGGGCGGTTCGTCCATGTTCAATTACCAGGGAGTTGGCGCAAGCCAGTGGCTCATCGGGTTCCCATTGTTTTTGGGGCCGATCCTTCTTTTTTATCTCTTAAAACTGGCAGGAGGTTTTGTTTTCGGTTTTGCCATACTGGGTTTAATTGGACTGATCGGCATACTGTTACAACCGGTCCTAATAAACTATTTTGCAAAAGCCTATCTCCGTAAAAAGCACGAATTAATTAAAAACTACAAAAACAGCTGACATGATACAGGTAAACGATTTAATCAAAGCATATAACAAGGAGGTTGTCCTTAATATACCGGAATTAACAATCAGTACAGGTGAGATTTTCGGATTAGTCGGGAATAACGGTGCCGGCAAAACTACTTTTTTCAACCTGCTCCTCGACCTGATCACGGCCAGCCGCGGAAGCATAAAAAATTCGGACATTGAAGTGAGCCAGTCGGAAGACTGGAAAGAATTCACAGGGGCCTTTATCGACGAGAGTTTTATTATCGGATATTTTACTGCGGAAGAATATTTCAGTTTTATTGGCGGTCTGCACAATATGAACAAAACCGACACCGAAGAATTTTTAGGCCAGTATTCCGATTTTTTTAACGGCGAAATTTTGGGGAAGAAAAAGTTCATCCGCGACTTTTCGAAAGGGAACCAGAAAAAAACAGGAATTGTGGCTGCCCTGATGGGGAACCCGCAAGTGGTGATTCTGGACGAACCGTTCGGGAACCTCGATCCCGGTTCACAATTCCGTTTGCGGGAAGTTATTAAAAACTATGCCGTTGCTCATGGTACTACTTTCCTGATTTCAGATCATACGCTCGAAAATATTGCTGATGTTTGTACCCGGATTGTCATTCTGGAAAAAGGAAAAATCGTCCGCGACGTGCAAAAAACAGAAACCACACTTCAGGAAATCGAAGCCTTCTTCAAGCCTGAAAAACAACCGTTTGTTTAGCTTTCCGGTACTGACAAATATCTTCAATCGTTACAACAGTCATGTCGTGTTTTTCTGCAAAATCGATGATGCCGGGTAACCTGGTCATCGTGCCATCCACGTTGGTCAGTTCGCATAAAACAGCAGAATCGCCAAGTCCGGCCAGCTTAACCAGATCGACACTTCCTTCGGTATGTCCCCGCCGTTCAAACACCCCGTCTTTTTTCGAGATCAGCGGGAAAACATGTCCGGGATGAGCCAGGTCGGTATATTTCGCTGTTTCTGAAATGGCTGTCTTTATAGTTTGTACCCGGTCTTTGGCTGAAACGCCGGTTGTTACTCCTTCTTTTGCCTCAATGGAAATTGTAAATGCGGTTTTGTTTCTGCTGTCGTTGTGTTTCACCATTGGACGTAAATGCAATTCCTCACATTTTTCAGGAGTCAGGCACAGGCACACTATTCCGCTGCATTCCCTGATCATCAGGGCCATGTCGGTTTCGGTTATTTTTTCTGCAGAATAAATAATATCCCCTTCATTTTCCCTGTTTTCATCGTCAACAAGCAAAATACCCCTGCCGCGTTGTAAATTTCTGATTGCATTTTCGACACGTTCCCTGTGGTTTTTTCCAAAAATTTCAATTGTTTTCATTTTTACCCTGTTTTTATTATAAATCTTCAGGGCAAAACATGTCAACATTGATCAACATGTCTGATTATCAGATATTTCTTCTCTCATCCAGACTTTAACTGTCGGTTTTGGAATTTCACCAAATCAGTCCTGTAAAGGAGTCGCGGACTTTAACCGCCGGTAGGGAATTACGCCCTGCCCCGAAGAAACAGCCCAAAATTAGATATCCTTCACCAATTCCGGCTAATTTATGTGGCGTTTTTTACAGCTATTTTTCAAAATACTGAAAAATTTTTTTTTGTTTGAAACGTAACATATTCCATGGATCTGGGCTGTTTAATTCTAACCGCACGAGAGAAGTTCTAAAAAAACAGAGCATTGAACGGTCTGCATGATCTGTAAAATAATTTCGTAGTTTTAACGAAATTTTACAGGCCTGTTTTTTGGACGATCTCACCACATACTACACAAAAGCAGCCGCTCTTTGCAGCAAGGCAGAAAAATGCAGTACCGAAATCCGGAAAAAACTTTCGGACTGGGGTGCCGGTGAAGAAATTGCCGAAAAAGTCATAAAAAAACTGGTTGCCGAAAAATTTATTGACGATACCCGCTATGCTTCCTTTTTTGTGAAAGACAAATTCCGCTTCAACAAATGGGGGCGCATAAAAATCTCATATATGCTCCGGCAAAAAGGCATTTCTTCGGAAACCATTACAGAAGCCATGCAGCAAATTGACGAAGCTGACTACCGGGAAACACTTCAGAAACTGCTTCAGGGAAAAAGCAGGAACACCTCTGCAAAAAACCCGTATGACCAGAAAGCCAGGCTGCTTCGTTTTGCGCAAAGCCGTGGTTTTGAGAATGATATGGTTTTTCAGGTTTTAGCGACAATGGATAAAAAGAGCTGAAACAACGTCTCTATTTTTCATTCTTTATTAACAGTCCGGGAAAATCCGTAGCGAATTGCGTAATTTTATTTTTCATTTTTGAAAATAAGATATGATTCCATTTACGCATTTACATGTTCACTCACAATATTCAATTCTGGATGGCGCAGCCAGTGTCCGGGGTTTGATAACCAAAGCCAAAAACGACGGGATGAAGGCGCTTGCCCTTACCGACCACGGCAATATGTTCGGGATAAAAGAATTCTACGACATTTGCCGGAAAGAAGGCATCAAACCTATTCTGGGCTGCGAAACATATGTTTCTCAGCGTTCCCGGCTCGAAAAAACCGATCCCAAAATCGACCGGTCAGGAGATCACCTCATTTTATTGGCAAAAAACGAAACCGGGTACAAGAACCTGCTCAAACTGATTTCACTGGCAAATATTGAAGGTTTCTACTACAAACCGCGTATCGACAAGGAAATTCTTGAAAAATACAGCAAAGGACTGATTGTTTCTTCTGCCTGCCTGGGTGGGGAAATTCCGCAGAAAATAATGAACGGGCAATTGCAGGAAGCCGAAGAAGCAATCGAATGGTTCAAACGTATTTTTGGCGACGATTACTACCTGGAATTGCAGCGACATCCGTCCGAACTGCCGAAACAACGGGAGGAAGTATACGACCGGCAGGTAATTGTCAATGCAAAAATCCTGGAGCTGGCAGAAAAACATCACATAAAAGTGATTGCTACCAACGACGTACATTTCATCAATGCTGAAGATGCCGATGCACACGACCTGCTCATCTGCCTGAATACAGGCAAGGATCTGGACGACCCTACACGTATGCGTTACACCAAACAGGAATGGTTTAAAACTACCGACGAAATGAACCGCCTGTTCGGCGATGTTCCGCAGGCACTTGAAAATACCAGCGAGATAGCAGACAAAGTTGAAGAGTACGAGCTTAACTCGGACCCGATTATGCCTGTTTTTCCCATTCCTGAAGAATTCGGTACCGACGAACAATACCGGGAAAAGTATTCGGAAGAAATGCTTATCGGAGAATTCGGAGAAAAAGCGTATAACCGTTTAGGCGGATACGAAAAGGTTGCCAGGGTAAAGCTGGAAGCCGATTATCTGGAACATCTTACTTATGACGGGGCAAAAACCCGCTATGGTGATCCGATTCCGGGAGATATGAAAGAACGTATCGACTTCGAGCTGAACACGATTAAAACCATGGGATTCCCGGGTTACTTCCTTATTGTCCAGGATTTTATTAATGCAGCGCGCGGAATGGGGGTTCTGGTCGGGCCCGGACGTGGTTCGGCTGCCGGCGCAGTAGTTTCGTATTGCGTGGGGATTACCAATATCAATCCTGTACAGCACGATCTGCTTTTCGAACGTTTCCTGAATCCCGACCGTATCTCGATGCCCGATGTGGATATCGACTTCGATGACGACGGACGCCAACTGGTACTCGACTGGGTAACCCGTAAATACGGAAAAAACAGAGTGGCACACATCTGTACTTTCGGGACAATGGCCACCAAACTGGCTATCCGCGATGTGGCACGCGTGCTGAAACTTCCGCTGCCCGAGGCCGACCGTCTGGCCAAGCTGGTCCCCGATGCTCCGAAAATGAATTTTAAAAGGGCCTACGAAGAAAACCCTGAATTAAAAAAAGAGAAAGAATCCGGTAACGAGCTGATACGTTCGACCCTGAATTTTGCTGAAACCCTTGAAGGTTCCGTACGCCAGACAGGTGTTCATGCCTGCGGGGTACTGATCAGCCGCGACCCGCTGACCGACCATATTCCGATTATGCCCACCAAAGACGAAGACCTGTACACCACCCAGTACGACGGACGTTTCGTAGAAGGAATCGGTTTACTGAAAATGGACTTTCTGGGACTGAAAACCCTGTCGATTATAAAGGAAGCACTTGAAAACATAAAGCACTCGAAAGGAGTTGTATTAGACATTGACAAAATTCCGATTGACGATGAAAAGACCTTCGAACTGTTTAGCCGTGGTGATACAACAGGTGTTTTCCAGTTTGAATCGCCCGGAATGAAAAAACACCTCCGTGCCCTGAAACCCAACCGCTTTGACGACCTTGTGGCGATGAACGCCCTTTACCGGCCCGGACCAATGGAATATATTCCTTCATTCATCAACCGGAAACACGGACGCGAAAAAATTGAATACGATCACCCCCTGATGGAACCTTACCTGAAAGACACTTACGGTATTACAGTTTACCAGGAGCAGGTGATGTTACAGTCAAGGGCATTGGGCGGTTTTACCCGTGGCGACTCCGATACCTTACGTAAGGCAATGGGTAAAAAAATGAAGGCCATGATGGATAAACTGAAAGTGAAATTCAGTGAAGGCTGTAAGTCAAATCCGGAATTCATAAAGGGTTGTGAAGAAATAAAAAAAGACCCGGAAACGCTGATCGACAAAATATGGAAAGACTGGGAAGCGTTTGCCAGTTATGCCTTCAACAAGTCGCACTCGGTTTGTTACGCGTATGTAGCTTACCAGACCGGCTACCTGAAAGCCCATTTCCCTGCCGAATTTATGGCAGCCAACATGAGCCGGAACCTCAGCAACATCACGGAAATAACCAAACTGATGGAGGAAAGCAAGCGAATGGGAATAAACGTATTAGGGCCTGATGTAAACGAAAGTTTCACCAAGTTCACGGTAAACAAAAACGGCGATGTGCGTTTCGGGATGGCTGCCGTAAAAGGAGTCGGCGCAGGAGCTGTTCAGGATATTATTAAGGCACGCGAAAAAGATGGCGAATTCAAGGATATTTACGACTTTGCGGAACACGTAAACCTGCAATCGGTAAACAAGAAAAACCTTGAAGCCCTTGCTATGTCAGGGGCTTTCGACAGTTTCGGAAAATATACAAGAAGCCAGTTTTTTGAAACCGACAAAGAGGGCGATTCCTCATTTATTGAAAAACTGATCCGCTACGGGAATAAAATTCAGCAGGAAGTAAATACAGCCCAGCAATCGCTGTTCGGTGAAATAATGAGTGCCGGAACCATACAAAAGCCCGAGCCTCCGCGAGTCGAAGAATGGCCAGGCATCCTGCTTCTTGAAAAGGAGAAAAACCTGATCGGCATTTATTTGTCTGCGCACCCGCTGGATGAGTTTAGACTGGAAATCAATCACTTTACATCGAAAGGAATAACCCTGAGCAACCTGAATAACGGAATCGAGAACCTGAAAGGAAAAGAACTGACCTTTGCCGGCATGGTAACCGAGGCCTTTGAAGGATTGACCAAAACAGGAAAACCTTACTGCAGAATGACGCTGCGTGATTATTCCGATTCTTATTCCTTCCCTTTCTTCGGAAGAGACTATGTGGAATATTCAAAATACTGCAAGCATAACCTGTTTCTGCTGGTGAAAGGTTCGGTTCAGGAAAGTTTCCGTCCAGGCCAGCTGGAATTTAAAATCAGCCACATTGAACTGCTGCAGGAAGTACGGAAAAATCTTATAAAAAGTATCACCATCAGGATGCCGCTGGAAACACTTACTTCAAAATTTATTTCCGACTTCGAAACAATGACCTCGAAAAACAAGGGTTCGGTGAACCTGAAATTTAATATCCTCGATGCGGAAACAAATATCTCGCTTCAGTTGTTTTCAAGAAATACACGAATAGAGCTAAGCAATGAAGTAATCGGCTTTTTTGAAGCGCATGAGAACCTTGCTTTTAAAATTAATTAAACTAATTTTGTAGCTCATTCGGAGGAAATATTAACAGATCAAAAATATTAAATCATGGCATTAGAGGTTAATGACGCAAATTTTGAAGAAGTTGTTCTTCAATCAGATAAACTGGTAGTTGTTGATTTTTGGGCTGAATGGTGCGGCCCGTGTCGCATGATTTCACCTATTGTTGAAGAGTTGGCAGACGATTACGAAGGCAAAATAATTGTTGCCAAAGTCGATGTTGACAGTAACCCGGGAACAGCTTCGAAATATGGTATCCGCAATATTCCAACCCTTCTGTTCATCAAAGGCGGTGACGTGGTTGACAAGCACGTCGGCGCTGCCCCAAAAACCACTTTGGCTGCAAAAATTGATGCGCTATTGTAATGCCGGAAGCTTAAAAAGGGGAGGAGTTTCCTTTATTTTGCGATATTTTATTTTTTGGAAACGGCTGTTTTTTTTGACAAAGCAGTAGTATTTATTTTGGAGGGATCGCAAGGCGTGGCCGGAGAATATTTTCAATTTTGTATGATTCTGAAGTCAATCACCAAAAACTGAACTCAAAATTTATACGAGAAATAAAATCCATAATTATTTCGCTCTGCTTGTGGAATGAGTGAAATATTTCCGGACTTCTTAAACGGATTAAATTTTTTCAGCGGTTCAAGATAATAGACCAGATTTACGGTTAAAATTCCGATTCCTGCAGCGGTTAAAACATCCGGAAGCCAATGGTCGTTATTCGTCATTCTTAAAATGCCGGTAGCTGTTGCAACTGCAAAACCACTGTATCCAACCCAGGGAGAAGTGTCTTTAAATTCCTTATACAATATTGTCGCACCTACAAAGGCATTGGTCGTATGTCCGGAAGGAAATGAATGTTTTCCACCGTTCGGACGTTCCACCTGCGTTGTTCTTTTCAACGCGTGAACAAGGAGCCCTGAAGTCAGCTGAGAAATTGCCAGATATTTGGTTTGGACAAAAACAGGATTACGATGTTTTATTCCTGCCAAATCAAAGGCATACATCTGTGCCATAGGTGTATATTGCAAATAGTTATCGATACGGATGTGCGTGTTCGGAATGGCTTTCCGAATTTGCTTTTTAACCGTGCCGATATTCAGCAACGAACCAACGCCGATCAGTCCCAACGGAATATATTGTTTGTTTAAGAATATCTTCAGAGATTGATTTTCATCTGTTTTAAGCGAATCGGTTTGCGCTTTTAATACTGATATATTTAAAATCAGTAATATTGATAACAGGATTATTGCTTTCATCTATTTTCCCCACAGAACAACCTTCGGACTTTTTATGTATTGTCCAAACATACATTCCGATTCTAAAGGAAATCTGAAGCAATTTTTATCAGAAAAAATCAGGACGCAGGTACTTTCTTTTGCTGCTCTCCGGACACATTATTCTTTTTCCGTCATTTTTAAGAATGTTGGCAAGGCGATCAGCAGTACGGGCAAGGCAAACACCAAACCGCCGATAACGGCAATGGCCAGCGACTGGTGCATCTGTGCCCCGGAGCCAATGCCAAGTGCCAGCGGCAGTAAAGCCATAATGGCGCTCAGGGCAGTCATCAGTTTGGGGCGCAGGCGGATAGAAATGGAATAAACAATAGAGTTGGTGACGCTCTCTCCTTTTTTGCGTTCCTCCATGTATTGCAGGTACGTGAAGATGGATGCTTCCCCTACAATTCCGATGATCATGATAATACCGATATAGCTGCCCACATTAAGCGGAACATTCAGCAGGTAGAGCAACAGTCCGCTGCCGGCCGGAGCCAGCATCACCAGGAAAATGAGGAGTAAAGCCACTTTAATCTTTTTAAACAGGAACAAAATAACCGTAAACACCAGTAAACCGGCCAGAATCAGGATTAGCATCAGTTCGTGAAAGGCCTGCTGTTGCTCTTTGTAAGCACCTCCGTATTCAATATTCATCCCGGGAGGAAAGTTAATTTTTGACCGGATCGCTTCTTGAATATCGGCCAGCGTACTTCCCAAATCACGGTTGTTCAGGCGGGCAGTGATGTACTCCACGCTTTTCAGGTTTTCGCGGTTTATTTCAGCCACACCTTTTGAAAGACTGACGTCGGCCACCCGTTTCAGTGGAACCAGTTGTCCGTCAGGCAGAAATATCTGTGATTTTTTGAGCCCGTCAACTGTTGTCGCAAGCCGGTCGGGATACACCATGCGTACATCGCACATTTGCACGGGTTCCTGCACACTGCCGACAACCGTGCCGTCCAGCTGTGTTTGCAGCTGGTACCGGAAACTGTCAGGCGACAGACCGAACCGGTCAAGTTTGTCCGCATCGGGTTTCACAACCACCGAAGGGCCGGCAATGACAATACCATCAAACACATCGGCTGTGCCGGGAACACGATTAACCACACCGGCAATTTTTTTTGCGTATTCGTGCAACTGATCCACGTCGTTGCCAAACAGTTTTATTTCAATGGGTTGTACCGAACTCATCAGGTCGCCCAGCATGTCGCCGATTACCTGTCCGAAATCGACAACGAGTGCCGGCAACCGGGCTTCGATTTTTGTCCGTATGGCATCAATAACTTCGCCGGTCGTGCGTTTACGTTTATCTTTCAATTTGATCAAATAGTCTCCACGATTGGGTTCGGTAATAAAAAAACCCATTTGTGTTCCCGCCCGTCGCGAATAACTTTCCACTTCGGGCATACTTTCAATAATCTGATCTACTTTTTGCAGCATCAGGTCGGTTTCTTCCAGTGAAGTCCCGGCCGGACTTTCAAAATCGAGCACGATGGAACCTTCATCCATTTCCGGCAAAAAGCCCGAAGGCAGGGCCGGGTAAATAATGAAAATGCCGGCAATCATCAACACAACCAAAATGATGGCTATAAAAGGCCTTTTCAGAAAAAACAACACCCAGTTTTGTTTGCGGATGGCTATTGGTTTGAGATGTTTCTCCCGGGTATGTCCCCAGAAAATCAGGTACAGCACCGGCAGTAACAACCAGGTCACCAGGAACGAAGCGGTCAGCGTGATGATCATTGTTTGCGTCATGATGTTGAAATAGGCGCCGGCCACACCGGTCATCAGTCCGAATGGTAAAAAGATGACAATGGTGCTGAGCGAAGAGCCCACCATGGCAGGCAGCAAATATTTAATGGCTTTGGGAACCACCGACAAATAGTTTTCCTCAGGATGTTCCTCGTGTGTCCGGTGAATTTGTTCCACCACCACCACGGCATCGTCAATCACCAGGCCGATGGCGGCTGCAATGGCACCAAGTGTCATGATATTCAGGTTGTAACCAAATGCCTTCATGGCTATTATCGTGAGCAGCAGGGAAACGGGAACCGTAATCAGAATAACCACACTGCTTTTGAACGAACGCAAAAAGAGGATGGTCACCACAATAGCCAGCAAAATACCGACCCACAGTACATCGCGGATACTTTTGACGGCTGTGTCCACAAAATCGGCCTGGTTGTAGTAAGGCACCATTTTAACACCTGCAGGTAGCAGATGATTATTCAGTTCTTTCACCCGTTCCCTGAGCTGGGCATCCATCTCCGACAAGTTCGTTCCGGGCTGTTTCATCACGGCAATCAACGGCACATCCTTGCCATTTGCCTTGATTTTCAGGTATTCCATCTGCCCTTCAATTTTTACCTGCGCCACATCTTTCAGAAAAATGGTACTGCTTCCGGTGCTTCTGATGACCGTATTTTCAAGTTGTTCCGAATTTTTTACCGCTGCATCGGTTAGCGAAAGGTACAACCGGTGATTGTCGTTCAGATAACCGTTGGAACGAATGAAATTGGTCTGGCTGAGCGCCGTCCCGATTTGCTGAGGTGTGATTCCCAGCCGGCTCATTTTTTCAGGCTTCAGCACCAGCTGGTATTCCTTATTTCGTCCGCCGATGACGGCTATTTCCCTGACTCCGGTAATCTGTTCGAGATATGGCTTCACCGTATACCGAGCAATTTTTTTCAGCTCTACCGGGCTCAGTTTGCCCTCCAGCGAATAACCGGCAGCCGCCAGAATCGACGGATTCATTTTTTCAACCACTACTTTCAGGTCAGGAGGCAGTTCTGTCCGGCTCTCGCTGATGCGGGCATCGATCTGCTGGCGAGCCAGGTTGATGTCGGCGTTCCAGTCGAAAAAGGCTGAAATCTCACAGGTACCGCGCGATGTGGTACTTTGAATCATTTGCAGGTTTTCACTCTTTTTGATGGCTTCTTCCAGTGGCCGGGTCACAGTAATCAGCATTTTATCCACCGGTTGCTCGCCATTGTCGGCAATTACTTTCACCTTCGGGAAGGTAACGTCGGGCAGCAGTTCCACCTTCATTTGGGTATAAGAATAAATGCCAACAGCGACGATTATCAGCAGCACAATTCCCAACGGGTTCCTGAATTTATGATAGAAGCTTTCTTTCAGCATTTGCTCATTTTTTAATGATCCGGACGGTTGCGGTGTCCGGCAGTCCGTAACCTCCTTCATAAACCAGTCTGTCAGAATTTGTCAGACCGGACTGAAGCAACTGAACCATGCTGTCTGCCTCCGGTCCTTTTGTTACCGGGACTTTGACGCACATCGTGTCATTCACCATTTTCATCACCCAGAATGATGTTTGCAACTCGTTGCCCAGAAGGGCGCTTTTCGGAACCAGCAAAGCATCCGGTATTTCACCGGTTTTAAAACGAACGGCAAGACTGATGTTCTCAGCCATGTTGATTGTTTTCAACGGTTCCACAACAAAAGGCTGGGTTTGGTTTTGCCCTGTTGCCGACGGCCATTGTCCGGTAACTCTGCCGGCAATTATCTGTCCGTCAGGCAACAGGATGGAGCAACTCATGCCGGTTCGAATGGAACCGGGTTGTTCGGCGGGAACATCAATCAGGATGCGCAGCGAACTGGTACGGATACAGGTAGCCAGCACGTCGCCGGCCTGCACAAAATCGCCGGCCTGTACCTTCAGGTCGCTGATGATGCCATTCCGATACGAAAAAACGGTATCCTGAAATGATCTGAAATCCTGGTTTCTGAAGTCCGACTTTTGCAGGGCTGCCGCTTCCACAGGCTGAATGACAAACAGCGGCTGCCGGCTTGAAACAGAACCGGGAACCTGACAATTCACTGCTTTTACAATTCCGCCTACCTGCGAACGGATGGCATTGGTCTGCAGGTAACGCGTGGTACCTTTAAATGCAGCTGTCTGCTCAATGGTTTTAATAACAGGCGAAATTACCTTCACATCGCTTTTCATTCCGGCTTCTGCCTCCTGGTTTTGCGTAGTCGGCGTGCAGGCGGCCACCAGCAGGAGGAGCAGCAGTCCGAACGAAATTTGCCGGCCGGTTTTAGTGGTTCCAGTAATTATATTCATTGATCAGTTTTTTTAATGCGATTTCTTTTTGGGCAACGGCCAGGTTCACATCGCTGTATTTTTTCAGATAAGCAATAAAATCGATGACACTGATTTGGGCATGCTGCAGTTCGTCGCGGTACAAATTCAGCAAATCGCCGTACTGCTGTTGAATTTGTTTCTGCTGTTCCAGTTCTCTTTGTGTTTTCTCAATAGTCTGCAAATATGCGTTCACCTGGTTTTTCACTTCTTTCAGTTTCAGCTCTTTTTGAGTCGATGCTTCCTCTATGGCCAGCATCTGCTGTTGTTCGCTGAGCTTTTTCTGATGCCCGTCGAAAAGGGTGTACGACAGGTGAATCCCGGCGCTCATACCCAGATGCCGCTGAATGGAAGGAATGGATGTTGAATTCAGCCCGGAGTTGGCAAACACGTTTATTTGCGGCCGGTACTGATCGTTAAAAATTTTCTGCTGATTGACAGCCGACAAACTATCCTGTTTGTATGGCTGAATAAATAACGGATTTTCTGCCGGCTTTGACAGTTCGATTGCCGGGCTGGTCAGTTTTTCGACCTTGCTGTTTCGAATGCCACATGCTGTTTTCAGTTGTCTGATTGCCAGTTCCAGATCGTTGACCGAACTGTTTAGCATGACCGAATCCGATTGCAGTTCCAGTTGCATCAGTTTGTAGTCCGAAATGCGGTATAGCCCTTTGCCGGCCAGTTGCCTGACCAGTTGAAGCTGTTCGTTTAAAAGCGCTGTATTTTCGCGGTTATTTTCCACCGTGACTTGTTTGCTGAGCGCATCAAAATAAAGTGTGCCAACGGATTGCTGCAATTCAACGCTGATAGTTTCCAGCCGGATGTTCAGCTTTGCTTTTGCAAGGTTATTCTGAAGTTGCCGGTGGTTCACTTCCATGCCTTTCAACACCGGCACATCAATATTGAACAAAGCCGAGTACAGCCCGCCGTTGGTAATACCCACATCGTACCCGACGGCTTTGTCAGTCGGTGTAATGTCTACCGGTTTGCCGTTGTTGTTCAAATAAGGTGCAAACAAAAAATCGCCGGTCAGATATATTTTGGGCGATTGGAAAATGGCTGCAACCATCTCGTCATCCAAGTCATATTGCCTAAGTTGTATCCGGATTGAAACGGCTTCCGGATTGTTCGTCAGAGCGCTGTCGACAAAAGCCGGAAGCATATCCTGTGCTGCAACGATGAATGGCAACTGAACCAGCAAAACCAGCCACAATAACCGGTGCCAGCAATGAAATTTGTCTGTCGGATGTGGTTTCATAAATTCTTTTTTTGCCTGAATTGAATCCGGAAACAGTGCATCGATTCCTCAAAACGATAATCAATTTTCCAGTTCTGTACCTCACAGATTTTGTTGATAATAGCCAGTCCGAGCCCTACCGATTTCGACGAGTTGTTTTCTTTGTAAAACCGGGAAAACAGCCGTTCCGGCTTTTGAACAGGTGCCTTTCCTGAATTGCAAACCTCCAGTTCGTCTTTCCGGATATTGACTTGAATTAATCCGTTGGGCTCATTGTGATTCAGGCTATTGGCCAGCAAATTGTTGATAAGAATATCGGCCAGCACCGGATTGGTTTCCGGTAACAATTTTTCGTCCTCCCGGAGTTTTACCGTGATTCCTTTCAGCTCCGTCAGTTCCTGAAAGTCCTGTAATTTTTCTTCGATCAGCAGATTAAAACTGACCGGTTTCGTTTCAATAAACTGGTTGTTTTCAATTTTTGTCAATAAAAGCAGTCCCTGGTTTAACCGGGAAAGCCGCCTTACCGAACCGAAAACGGAACGGATTGCTTCCGACTGTTTTTCGTTTAGCTCCGTATCGTTGATCAGTGTTTCCAGCTTGGCCGTGATAATTGCCAGCGGCGTTTGTATTTCGTGCGAAGCATCTTCCGAAAATTGTTTCAGGCTGAGGTAGTCGCCGGCTATTTTTTCGGTCAGTTGAACGAGTACCTGATCGAGCTCATTAAACTCCTGAATATTTGTCTCTTCCAGTTTTACGGGTGAATGATCCCTGATTGAAAATTGCCTGATGATTTGCAGATTTTTGTAAAACGGCGTCCAAACCTGATTCGCTACTTTCCGGTTGACAAACATAAGGTTTCCCGTTAAAAGGATAATTGTCAGGAAAATAACCGCGACAAGAGTTGCAATTAAGTCTTCCGATTCAATTTTGGATTCGCAAACAACAATTTTATATGTCTGTCGGTCAATGGTTTTTGTCCGTACATACTGGCGGTAAACTTCCCATTCGTCTTCCGACTGATTATAAATGGTTGTATCGGTGTAGAAACTGTTATCAGGTATACTTTCTATATTCTGAACCTCAACAAAAGGAGAGAGATAATCAATATGTCCCCCTTTTTTCAGTTTGTTTTCAATCCGCAGCGAAGTATCAGCCAGCTTTGTATCCAACTGACGATTCACAACAAACGAGATGCTGAAGTAAATCAGTACTCCGGCAACGGCCATGCCGGCGAATGAATAAAAAAAGTAGCTTCTGTTAAGTTTATTAATCAGCTTCATGTGTCGGTAAATTTGTAGCCCATTCCGTATACGGTTTTAATATAATCAGTACCTCCCCTGGCCATAATTTTTTTTCGCAGGTTGTTCATGTGCGTATAGATAAAATCAAAATTATCAGCTAAATCGATATGGTCGCCCCACAGGTGTTCGGCAATGGCTTCTTTTGTCAGCAAGCGGTTTTTATTCACTAAAAAGAAGAGCAGCAAATCGTACTCTTTGCGGGTGAGCGTAAGTGCCTGCCCGTTGACTGAAACGGTTTTACTTTCGGTATCGACTGTAATTTCGTTGAAACGAACCAGGTTTAAACCGTCGAAATGCCGTCGGCGCAGCACTGCTTTAATGCGTGAATTTAACTCCGAAAGCTGAAAAGGCTTGATCATATAGTCATCAGCGCCCAGATCGAGGCCATTGATTTTATCATCCAGCGAATTTTTGGCCGACACGATAATAATTCCGGTTTTCGGCCGGATTTTTTTGATCGTATTGATTAAATCCAGTCCGTTTCCGTCAGGTAATCCAATGTCCAGCAACAGAATATCGTATTCATAAATCGAAACTTTTTCTACTGCCATTTCCAGGTTTTTAGCCTGTTCACAGATATAACCGGCACCGGTAAGGTAGTTGCCAATAACTTCTGATAATTCCTCTTCGTCTTCAATAATTAAAATTTTCATACCGAAAATTAACAATTAAAATCTAAAGGAATTCTGTGGTTTAGTTCTTTATATTTTTACCACAAAGTAGCAGAGAAGAAAACACAGGGTATCACAGAGTTTTTGGACAGCCTCTGCTTTAGTGTGGTAGCAGTTAAACTCTAAGATTTGAAAGCCACGGAAATTCCTCAGAAATCAGGAATTCATATAGGATGATAGCACAAATCTGTTAAACTTTGCAACTACTGTGTTATCCCTGGTTTGCAGAACGATCGTACATTTGCTTCAAAAAATGGATGGGAAATGCACAAATTCTGCTTTTTAATGACCGTTATATTTACGGGAACAATCATTTCCTGTGTCCGCGTTACCACTTACTATGTCGACCCGGTTCAGGGGAACGACGAGAGCAGTGGTTCTTCTCCCGGAACGGCGTGGAAAAGTATTGAGCGGGTGAACCGCCAAAAACTGAACCCGGGCGACTCCGTTCTGTTTTCGGGGGGTGAATCGTTTGACGGAACCCTGTTGTTCGATTCGCTGGATAGCGGGACAAAGGATGCCCCGGTGGCAGTTTCTTCGTACGGGAACGGGCGTGCAGTAGTTAACGGAGGAAAAGCTGATGCCTGTATTGCCACACACTGTTCTTACCTCTGCATACAGCAAATTGATTTTAAAGGCGACGGGCGCAAAAACGGAAACACCGGCAGTGGTCTGGTGATTGACGGCGGGGCGCATGTCCTGATTGATTCGATAGATGTATCCGGGTTCCGCGAAAACGGAATAGCGGTTCTCGATGCTTCGGATGTGCGGATTACTCATGTTCATGCGCATGAAAACGGGATGGCCGGAATCCAGTCAGGGCGGGTTCACCAGTCGCCCCGGAAACTTCTTACAAAAAATTTATACATCGGCGATTGTATCACCGACAATAACCCGGGCAACCCTGTCGTGCTGGATAACCACAGCGGAAGCGGAATTATTATTTCCGGCGCCGACAGTGCTTTGGTTGAATACTGCCTGTCGAAAAACAATGGCTGGGATATGCCCTGGAAAGGCAACGGGCCGGTAGGAATCTGGGTTTATCATTCCAACAACGTTACTATTCAGCGCTGCATTTCACACGATAATAAATCCAATCCTGAAGGATGGGACGGCGGTGGATTCGACCTGGACGGAGGGGTCACCAACTCGGTACTCCAGTACAACCTGTCATACCACAATGCCGGTCCTGGTTATGGTCTGTTTCAGTACCTGGAGGCCGATTCCTGGTCTGACAACATGGCCCGTTACAACATCAGTTACAACGACGGGCTGGAGAACGACAGCAGCGGTATCCATTTGTGGTCGGGACAACAATCGTTTAAGAACATGCGCAATGCACAGGTGTATAATAATTTAATTGTGAATGAAACAGGAAGGGCTGTCAGTTATAAGCACGGCGATTTTCCGGGGCTTGTTTTTCAAAACAATATTTTTATCAGTTACCGGGAACCGGTTTACGGTGTACACAACCAGTCGGTATTCAACCATAACCTTTTTTACCGGACCGGGAACCAGCCTGTTGCAGACAAAAAGGAAGGCAACATATATGCCGATCCCGGGGTACTTTCTTTTCTTTCCTGTATTCCTGGAACTGAAAATCCCCGTTCTCTTGATACCCTGATGCTTTATCCGGCTCTTCCCGGAGCGCCTTGGCTTGGAACCGGAAAATTCATCAGGAATAACGGAGGAACTGATTTTAACGGGAGACATCTCCCCCCCGACAGTATTCAGGCTACCGACATCGGTATATATCAGTACGATTATAAAACCCAAAACCTTCAAGTTTTCAAAAAACCTTGAAGGTTTAACAGGTGTGACACGAATTTGTTATTAAAAAGTTTTTTTGTGCCATTTACTTTCCCTGACAGAAGATACTTTCGCTGGTACAAACCGGACTTTGTGATTGAACTAAATAAGCGAGCAAACTAACAATCTAAAAACACATCTTATGAAAAAAGGCTCTTTTAGGGTAAGGTTATCATCCTTATTTTTAATGGTCCTGACCGGACTTTCCCTGGCAGGTTTTGCTTTCGAAAGCGGCACAGGACCGGCACTGCCGGATAACAGGGCTCATATTTCCCTGCAAACAAAAACCGTCACCGTGACCGGTACAGTGACTGAACCAAACGGAAATCCTATTTCGGGTGCAACTGTTGTAATCAGAGGCACTACGAAGGGCGTTGTAACTGACATCGACGGACATTTTTCCATTCTTGTTTCACCCGGCGAAACGCTGGAATTTTCTTTTATAGGATATAAAGCAGAAGCTAAAGAGATTACGGCAGCAGTTAATCTGTCAATCATTCTTCAGGAAGAACTTAAAACAGTGGAAGAAGTGGTGGTGGTGGGATATGGTGTCCAGAAAAAAGCCACATTATCAGGTTCTGTGACATCGGTAAAAGGAACCGATATTGAGAAATCGCCGGCAATGAATGTAACAAATTCAATCGGGGGTACTTTACCCGGACTGGTAGCTGTTGCACAGAGCGGTGAGCCGGGCGAAGACTATTCATCCTTGTATATCAGGGGGCGCAGTACGCTGAACGACAATTCTCCTTTGATTGTTGTTGACGGCGTTCCGAACCGTTCCCTTGAACGGATTGACCCTTCAACCATTGAAAGTGTGACAGTGCTGAAAGATGCTTCGGCTGCCATCTACGGTTCACAGGCAGCCAATGGCGTTATCCTTGTAACAACCAAACGGGGTAAAGCCGGCAAAATGGCTTTCACCGCAAATTTTACGGCCGGCCTTTCGCGCCCAACCCGTATTCCGGAGTTAACCAATTCGGCCGAATATGCAACATTGGTCAACGAAGTTGACACCTATGACGGGCAAGACCCGACCTATTCGGAAGCAGAAATTGAAAAATATGCCAACGGAAGCGATCCGTGGAGCTATCCGAATACCGATTGGTTCAAAGAAGTGCTGAAAGACTGGTCGATGCAGAGCAATGCAAACATCACCATGTCGGGAGGAAATGAAAACCTTCAGACATTTGTTTCCATTTCGAGCCGATCTCAGGACGGATTTTTTAAGAACAGCGCAAGTAAATATGCCCAGCGCGATCTGCGTGCCAATATCGACGGCAAGGTAAATCAGTACATCAGTATTTCTGTCGATGCAAGCATGCGCCTCGAACAACGGGATTTTCCGACAGCATCTTCTTCAACTATATTCCGCAGCCTGATGACTGCGCGGCCGAACCAGGTAGCCAAATGGCCAAACGGGTTGCCAGGCCCTCCACTGGATGCTACTTCCCAGGATAATCCTGTGGTACAGGCCACTCCGGATGCTGGCCGCGACGAAAGCGACAATTATGTTTTTAATGTAAATGCAAAACTGAATATTAAAATTCCATGGGTTAAAGGACTTTCAGTAACTGCCACAGGGGCAATTGACCGGGGACTTGACTACCAGAAAGACTTTTCGAAGTTGTATTCCCTCTATACATGGGACGGTTCTACATTGGGTTCTGACGGGCTGCCCTCTCTTGTAAAAGGGGCTTACGGGTCGTCATCCCTTATCCAGCGCCTTGATATCAGCAAGGAATACCTGTTCAACACACTGGTGTCTTACCAGCGAACGATTAATGAAATACATGACATTAACCTGCTGGCCGGGGTTGAAGTTATCGAAAACAACTCGAACTGGTTCTCTGCCGAAAGGCGTAATTTTACCAGCGATTTCCCCGCTGAACTGAATTTCGGAGATTCCAATTCGCAGTATGCCAATGGCTCAAACCCGGGGAAAAACCGGTGGCTCAACTATTTCGGACGGGTAAATTATGCTTTCGGCAACAAATATATAGCTGAATTCGTCTGGCGCTACCAGGGGTCAAGCAAGTTTGCTTCGGACACACGCTGGGGGTTTTTCCCAGGCATTTCGGTAGCTTACCGTATTTCGGAAGAAGACTTCTGGAAAAACAGTAACATCAGTAAAACAATCAACAACCTGAAAATACGGGCTTCATGGGGAAAAACCGGGAACGACCTGATCGATCCGTACCAGTTCTTTTCATTATATTCCCAGTACTGGCAGCATTTTATTACCGGCGACCAGACAAGCCATTCGACCTACTACGAAAGCCTTGCCGGGAACGTTAAAGCCCAGTGGGAAGAAGCCAGACAAACGGATGTTGGCTTTGACATGACCCTGCTTGATAATAAACTTTCGGTTACTGCCGACTATTTTAACAACCTCCGCACAAAAATCCTGATTACCCAAACAGCGTCTGTCCCGGCAATGACCGGTATGTCAGACATTTTGCCGGATGTAAACCTGGGTAAGGTACGGAACCGCGGGTTCGATTTCGAACTGGCATGGTCCGACCAGATAAATAACAGACTGAAATACAGTATCGGGTTAAACGGCAGCTATGCAAAGAATAAAGTGCTGTTTTTCGACGAGGCCGAAGGCTACCTCGACTGGCAAAAACAGACCGGCCATCCTATGAAATCTGAATTGTACTACGAAGCCATCGGTGTTTTCCATACTCAGGCCGATCTGGATAAATACCCGCACCTCGACGAAGCACGTACCGGCGATGTCATTTTTAAGGATGTCAGTGGCGATGGCAAAATTACCGGCGATGATATGAAAAGAACTTATAAGAATATTGTTCCCAAATGGACCGGCGGGCTTACCCTTTCATGCGAATACAACGGCTTTGACCTTACCGCACTGTTTCAGGGACAGGCCGGGGCTGTCCGCTATGTACAGGACCTTGGAGGCAAGGATGTCCAGAATTATTTTAAATCTTTTTATGATAAACGCTGGACAGAAGATAATCCCAATGCCGATTATCCGCGGACATTCAACCGGAATGATGAATACTGGGTTAGTTCTGAAAATCCAAATACATTCTGGTTACATAAAACAGACTTTATCCGTCTGAAAAATCTTGAACTGGGATATACCATCCCTTCTGAAATAGTAAATAAAATCGGGCTGGAAAACCTGCGTGTACATGTAGGCGGGCTTAATTTATTTACCTATTCTCCTGATATGAAAGATTTTGACCCCGAACTTGAACCCAAAGGCGATGGATTCGCCGGAGAGGGCTATCCTCTTCAAAAAATTGTAACAGCAGGTGTAACCATAAAATTTTAAACTGAGCGAGTATGAAACGAATAATTCCATTTATAATATTGGCACTGACCCTGTTCACTGTATCCTGCAACGATTATCTGGATACCGTTCCGGGCGATCAGTATGATGATGCTGCCGTGTGGAGCAGCCCCGATCTGATTGAAGATTTTGTCTATCATATTTATCAGGGAATTCCGTATCCCTATCAGTGGTATATGAGCGCTTCCCTTGTTGATGAAGCCGTACCTATCCAGAACGACGGGGTTGTGACCCGGGTGCTTACCAGCACCATGACTCCTGAAGAGCAAGGCGCTTTTGCCGACAACTGGGCTACATGTATGGAAAACTGGTGGTGGGAATCTGTATATACAAACATCCGGTCATGCAACATGTTTTTCTCCAAAATTGAATCGGCCGAGTTTACCAGCGAAGCCCGTAAGGAACAACTGATCGGGGAAGTACATTTCCTGCGCGGATATTTTTATTACCTGCTGATGGCTCAATACGGAGGGGTTCCCCTGGTCGATTATGTGATCAACATCGGCGACGATTATAACATTCCCCGGAACACCTTTAAAGAGACGGTCGATTTTATTGTTGCCGATCTGGATGCCGCTGTTTCGGATGACCGGTTAGCCTTGCAGACCGACAAGACCAGGGCAACCGCAGGAGCAGCTTTTGCCCTGAAATCAAGGGTGCTTCTTTATGCTGCCAGCGATTTATACAATTGCAATGCTTCCTGGACATCAGGCTATTCACATCCTGAACTGATTGGCTATGTCGATGGCAGCCAGGCCGACCGTTATCAGGCCGCCAAAGATGCTGCAAAAGCAGTGATGGATCTCGGGGCATATAATCTTTATAATGAATATTCCGATCCGGCTGAAAACTTTCAGCAGTTGTTTTTGCAGATGTCTTCAGCAGAACAAATATTCATAACCCAATACGACAAGGAAACTTTTCCTTATTGGGCTACCGACTGGCTGGCATGGGTGTGCGGCACTCCTTCGTACGGCGGCTGGGGGTTGAACCAGGTTACCGGCAACCTTGCCGATGCTTTTGAAAATACCGACGGAACCACTTTCGACTTTAATGCGCAAAAAAATGACCCGTACTCAAACCGCGACCCGCGTTTCTATGCAACAATCCTTTATAACGGCGCTCCCTGGTATGTTAATTCCTGGGGTTATCTTTCCGATACCAATATTGATATAAGCGGGGCCGACAGTAACAGCGACAATACGACCGGCTATTATATCAAAAAATTTATTTCTCCCGGGGAGAACGACTATTACTACGGTTCACGTCAGCCAGAACCTTATATCCAGATTCGGTATGCCGAAGTTTTACTGAATTATGCCGAAGCATGTCTGGGTTTGGGAGAAGAAGGCCCGGCCAGAGAGGCCATGAACATAGTCAGGGAAAGGGCCGGCATGCCGGATATTCCTTCCTCTGAAACCGGCAGCGATCTTCTGAAACGTTATCGTAACGAACGCCGCGTTGAACTGGCTTGGGAGACCCACCGGTTCTTCGATGTCCGTCGCTGGATGATCGCAGCAGAAGCCTACGGCGATGCCACAGGGGTAACTTACGACGGAAATACCTATAGCTCATTTGTTTTTGAACATCATGCATGGAATAACAGCCATTACTTTATTCCTATTGACTATTCGGAAATGCAGAAAAATACAGCGTTGATTCAAAACCCGGAGTACAATTAGAATGACAAAACATTGGCAATCTGTCATCCGCTACGGAGGGTTAATCCTGTTTTTGCTTTTATTTTTGAAGGGAGGGGCAAGTCCTTCCCGGAAGGTATCTCTTGATTCCGGCTGGAAATTCTGCAAAGGAAGTATCGAAGGTGCCCAACTGAATGACTTTGACGATTCGGGATGGGAACTTATCTGTCTGCCACACGACTGGAGCGCCGGGAAACTTCGTAACCGCGTAGAGGATGACAGCAGTCCTTTTTCAGGGGAAAGTGCAGGGGCCGGCGCAACAGGTTATACGGTGGGAGGCGAAGGGTGGTACCGTAAAAAATTCGTAACCGATGATGCCGAAAAAATCTATTCCATTCTTTTCGAAGGGGTTTATATGGAGGCTGAGGTCTGGATAAACGGGGAAAAAGTAGCCTCTCATACGAACGGTTACACCCCGTTTTTGTGTGATATCACAGCTTATTGCCGGCCTCCCGGAAAAGAAAACTGTCTGGCAGTCAGGGTGCTGAATACAGGAAAGAACAGCCGCTGGTATTCCGGTTCGGGAATATACCGCCACGTGTGGCTCGTCGGTACCGCGAAAGTACATTTCGGGCAGTGGGGCACCTTTGTGTCAACTACAGAGGTAAGCTCCGGTGTTGCTGAACTTAACCTGTCGTCTGCGGTAATCAACCGTTCCGGGAAAAAATGTAACACATCTGTTGTCATCGGTATTTTTTCTCCGGAAGGTAAAAAAGTTGCATCAGCAACCGGGCCTCTGGATACAGAAGCCGGCGCTACGCAACAACTCACCCGCCGGATACGGATTTCAGACCCGCAACTTTGGTCAGTCGGTTCACCGGCGCTTTATCATGCACATCTCTCTCTCTTTTCAGAAGGCAGCAAGAAAGATGAGATTGACATCCGGTTCGGCATCCGGAGCATTGCTTTTACAGCAGAAAAAGGTTTTTTGCTAAATGGAATGCCTCTGAAGCTGAAAGGCGGCTGCATACATCACGACAACGGTTTGCTGGGGGCAGCAGCCATCGACCGGGCAGAAGTCCGGAAAGTGGAAATACTCAAGGCAAATGGGTTCAATGCAGTGCGTTGCGCCCATAATCCACCGTCTGCTGCTTTTCTGGATGCCTGCGACGAACTGGGACTGCTGGTCATTGACGAGGCCTTCGATCAGTGGCAGGAAGGAAAGAACCCGGATGATTATCACCGGTTTTTCGGTCAATGCCATGAAGAGGACCTTCGCACAATGATCCTTCACGACCGGAACCATCCTTCTGTCGTTATGTGGAGCATCGGGAATGAGATACCGGAAAGGGCTGATCCGGCAGGAGCTGAAACTGCCCGGGAACTGGTTTCAATCATTCACCGGTACGATATCACACGGCCTGTTACAGCAGCAGTAAACAACTTTTGGGACCACCTGGAAAAAACATGGGCCGACTCGGAAACAGCTTTTTCCCCTCTTGATGTGGCAGGATATAACTATATGTGGCAGGAATATGAGAACGACCATATAAAATTTCCTCAGCGGGTGATGTTCGGAAGCGAATCGGTTGCTTTGGAAGCAGCAAAAACCTGGGATTTGGTAACCAGACACCCTTATATTATTGGCGATTTTGTCTGGACCGCCCTGGATTATCTCGGTGAAGCCGGCATCGGGCATTCGCTCTTACTTGGAAAAAACGAAGATAACCCCATGTTTATGGGTTGGCCCTGGTTTAATGCATGGTGCGGCGATATTGATATCTGCGGCGACAAAAAGCCCCAGTCGTTTTACCGCGATGTTATTTGGGGAGAACGCCCGGTAACCATCGGAGTACATGTGCCAGTCAGCAGCGACAGCATTGAAAAAGTCAGTTACTGGGGCTGGCCCGATGAACTTCAAAGCTGGAACTGGAAAGGACACGAGGGAGAACCTATGAATGTAAATGTTTACAGTAAACCCGGCAAAGTAATACTTTACCTGAACGGGAACAAGGTCGGACAAAAAGAGATCGCTACGGAAGACAATTACACGGCGTCATTTGTCGTACCCTATCAGGCCGGAACACTGGAAGCAGTGCGGGAAGATACGGCTGACGAACCTTTCATGCTGAAGACCACAGGCGTCTTGTCAGCCATCAGGCTTACAGCCGACCGCAGCGAAATACAGGCATCGCCAAACGACCTTGCCTACATAAAAATTGAAGCGACAGATGCATCCGGAAAGGTTGTTCCCGATGCGGATTTGCAGGTTAACCTGACAGTTTCAGGAGAAGGAACACTTGCCGGGGCCGGAAACGCCTGTCCGACCGATATGCAAAGTTTCCGCTCATCCAGTCCCAGACTTTTCAGAGGAAAAGCATTGGCAATTGTCAATCCCGGCTGGAAAGCCGGAAAAATCAGGCTTACAGTAACTGCAGAGAACCTTCCGGAAAAATCAGTAATCCTAACGAGCAAGTAACGAATTCAGCAAATGATACACAGAAAAAACCGGAGGTACGGCAAATTCCGTTTTTTACCCCTGAATTTTGTCGTATACCCCAAAGCCCTTATCCGGCACCTTGCATTCCTCTCAATAATCTACGGAGTCGTTTCCTGCACATCCCCGGCAAAAAAAGAAATCACAGAGGGAGAAGTGTGGCACGATACGGAAGGAAAGGCGATCAATGCCCATGGCGGAGGTGTCCTTTACTACGACAGCGTGTATTATTGGTACGGCGAATACAAGGGAAATTCGACTTATCGTCTGGACTGGGTAAAAACCTGGGAGTGCTGGCGTACCGAGGCAGGAGGGGTGTCGTGCTATTCATCCAAAGACCTTATAAATTGGAAATTTGAAGGGATCGTGCTTCCTCCGGTTTCCGAGGATACGACTTCCGATCTGCATCCGTCCCAGGTTATTGAAAGGCCCAAAGTAATTTACAATGAAAAGACCGGCAAGTTCGTCATGTGGATGCACATAGAAAGTCCGGATTACGAAAAAGCACATGCAGGCGTTGCCATCAGCGACCTCCCCAACACCCGGTTTACCTACCTTGGTTCTTTCAAACCAAACGATGCCGACAGCAGGGATCAGACCCTGTTTAAAGACGACGATGGCAGGGCATACCATATTGCTGCTTCTGAATGGAATAAAACTATTTATATCAGCCTTTTGAATGAGAATTATACAAAACCTTCCGGTATCTTTACACGTAATTTCATCAATCAGTCGAGGGAAGCTCCGGCAGTATTTAAATGCTCCGGAAAATATTACATGATTACTTCCGGCTGTACCGGCTGGAACCCGAATGTAGCCCAATATGCGGTTGCTGATTCCATGCTGGGAAAATGGACTGTGAAAGGAAATCCCTGTACCGGGAAAAATGCAGGGAGAACTTTTAATGCTCAAAGCACTTTCGTGTTTCCGGTGGCAGGAAAAAACGAACTGTTTATTGCCATGTTTGACAAATGGAATAAAACAGATCTGGACAATTCCGGATATATCTGGCTTCCTGTCCGGTTTAATGACGATGACATTGAAATCGCATGGAAAAAGAAGTGGAGCCTGGAATTAACAGATCGTTAGATATTAGACGTAAGGCAAAAAAAAACAAAATGTTCTATATCCAGCAATCTATAAGATATTTATACAGATGAAAAAAAACTGGCTCTTTCTCCTTATTCTTTTTGTCCCGGCAGTATCGATAGGACAGAAAATCTATAAAATCGATGCCACCCACGTCAGGCAGGAATTGAAAACAAATTTTCTCCGGATGGGTAATCCCGGCCCGGACGGCAGGGAAATCAGAATCAATAACCGTTATATGACCATCGGCGGCAGGCCGGTCATTCCGGTAATGGGGGAAGTGCACTTTTCGCGGGTTCCCCGGTCTCAATGGGAAGAGAGTATCCTGAAGATGAAAGCCTGCGGCGTAAATGTAATCGCAACATACATTTTCTGGAACCACCACGAAGAAATAGAAGGGCAGTTCGACTGGTCGGGAAATAAAGACCTGAGGGCTTTCGTTGAGCTATGTCAGAAACACGACCTTTATGTGTATCCGCGCATCGGCCCGTGGTGTCACGGAGAAGTCCGTAACGGAGGCACTCCCGACTGGATTTTACGAAAGAAACAAATCAAAGGCCGCTCCGATCATCCGGCTTACCAGGCTTATGTACGCCGGTATTTCGAAGAGATTGCCAGACAGTTGCATGGTTTGTACCTGAAAGATAACGGCCCGGTAATCGGCATTCAACTCGAAAACGAATACTGGTATGCAAAAGCAGGTGAACCACATATCAAATGGCTGAAAGAAACAGCGCTCCAATGCGGCATGGATGTCCCCATGTATACGGTAACCGGCTGGAACAACGGCTCCGTTCCGCCCGGAGAGGTCATCCCGTTGTGGGGTGCTTATGCCGATGCCCCCTGGGCTGATCACATTCACAAGGAAATTGACGAAAGCTACTTTTCCTTTAGTGCTTTCCATAACGACGACCGGATCGGAAACGAACGGGTACAGTACAAAGGACAGTATATGGATTACGACAACTATCCGTACTTTACCTGCGAGATGGGTGTTGGCATTCAAAACACGTACCACCGGCGGCTGATTATCTCCCCTATTGACGGACTGGCAATGGTAACAGCCAAACTGGGGTCGGGTAGCAACCTGATCGGATATTATATTTTTACAGGAGGTTCGAATCCTCACGGATTGTTGCATCCAACCGAAGAAGATCAGGGCGAGACCGGCTACTGGACACAGGTACCTGCAAAATCGTACGACTTCCAGGCAGCAATACGGGAGTCGGGCGAACGGTCGCCTGCTTACGACCAGTTGAAAAAACTGCATTATTTTCTGAATGAATTCGGGGAACAACTGGCGCCAATGGTGCCGGTGATTGGCCAATCCGGCAATAATGAACTGCAATATGCCATCCGTGCCGGCAGGGAATCGGCTTTCCTGTTCGGAATTAATTACTGCCGTTACGTCCCCAGGCCTCTTCGCCGCAATGTACAATTCGAAATAAAATTAACCGGCGGAATCGTCCGTTTCCCATCCAATGGTGTGGAAATTCCCGACAGTTCAGTATTTATATGGCCCGTTAACATGAAGCTGGGAAACATATTGCTGAAATATGCTACAGCCCAGCCCCTTTGTCAGGTCGGCAATGTATCTGTTTTCTTCCGGAATACCGGAATTGATGCAGAATTCTCCTTTGATGCAGCTTCTGTTGAAAAAATCAGTCCGCCCAATGGAACAGTGATCCGGCATAATCAGGAATACCTGGTTGGCAATTTAACGCCCGGCACCGAATGCGTTATTTCCCTTACCGGGAAAGACGGGCAGGAACAAAAAATAATTGTACTGTCGCAGGAAGAAGCGTTGCAGGCCTGGCTGTTCCTGCATAACGGAGAAAAAGATTTTTACCTTTCGAAAGCCGGCATGTATATGAAGAATGATAAACTAAATATATACGGGGAAAACCCGCTCATGCAATTCAAAAAGCTGGGGACCGGTGCTAGCTTCCGAATAAATGGTAAAACGGTGAATGGCCGGTCCGACGGAATGTTTACAGACTTTGAAGTAAGCTCTCCTGTCCGTTCTGTCGCGGTAAAGACAGAACCCAACAGTATTTTTGACGATGCTGTCTGGCTGAAAACAGCGGAGGATGACCTGCCGGAAAACAAACAATTATTTCACCGTTTTTTTCTGAAGGAATTCAGTCTGGACAATCCTTCGGAAATACAGGCCGGGACTCTTTTCCTGTTTCCTCCTTCAGCCTGCCGGATCACTGTGAACAACAGGTGGGTTAATCAGGAAATAATCCCCGGAAAGCTGAACATGCCGGACCTGACAGCCTACCTGCAAAAAGGGGAAAACGTTCTTTACCTCGATTTCCCGTTCACGAAAGGAGAAAAAGCTTTTGCCGCCCGTATGTCGGTTACTTTTTCCAATACCGACCGGATTGATTTCTCAACCGATTCTTCCTGGCTGACCAAAGATATGTACAACTATCCTTCGTTGCTGAAAGACTACGGAAAGCTTGCCGCACCTGAAGCAGTTCCGGCACCTCCTGCTGCAAAGGAAATAACCTGCGACGAATTCAAGGAATGGAAGATTTACGTTTCGTATCACTACAGCGACAGCTTAAATGCCGTGTACCTGCACCTGAACTATACCGGCGACCGGGCCGAACTTTATGCCGGTCATCTGTTGGTGGCCGACGACTATAACAGTCAGGATTCCTGGCATATCGGACTGACCCGTCTGGATGTGAACCCCGAAGGACAATACCTGAAACTGCGGATTTACCCGCTTTCGCCGGAGGCTAAAATCTTTTTCGACCGTCCGCCGGAAAAGGAGGAAGCAGGAAAGGCGCTTCTTCAGGATATAAAAGTAATTCCCGAATACCGGATTACCGTGGAATGAGTTAACTTTAAAAAACAACGCCAAACTATATTATAAACGAATCAAGCCTATGCAACGTATCACGGCAATCCTGTTTCTAATCCTGTCGTCGGCCTTTGGATACGGAGAAGAATATATGAAGTACACACCAATTGACGGGCTTTCGAGCCTCGAAGTGACAGCCGTAACAGAAGACAGTGATTTTTTATGGATTGCCACCCGCGACGGGTTGAACCGTTTTGACGGAAAAACATTTAAAGTTTTTAAAAAGGACAATAATTCCCCGAACAGTTTAAGTTCAAACAATATAGAAACAATCTGCCTCGATCACGAAGGATTGTTGTGGATTGGTTTCAAGTCGGGAGGTGTCGATGTTTATAACCCGCGTAAAGACTTGTTTTTCCACATTAACGAACATATTGATGGGATACCCGACCGGATTATTTCCATTTTCGGGGATTCACAGAATAATATCTGGCTGGGGTCATGGGAAGAAGGGATCTTCAGGCTGACACCTTCAGGAAAAGACAATGGGGAAAAATATTCGGTAACCCGGACTTTGCCGGGATATATTGTTTCCTCGATTACCGAAAAACCCCGGGGAATGTTATGGGTAGGAACCTATTCCGGCATTTTTTTGTATGATATGTATTCCCAAAGATGGATTACTCCTGATTTTGATACCGGCATACAGGATTATTCTGTAACCCAGCTTTATGATGATGGATCCAGCGAGTCGCTCTGGTGCTCTACCTGGGCCCGGGGTCTTCTGAAACTGAAATGGGACCAGTCGGGTTTGCCGGGAATCACAGTTGAAAAATGCAACGGCCTGCCCGAGGGGACATCGGTATACCGCCTTGCAAAAGAAAAGGAACATCGTTTTTTGGTCGGAACATGGGGCAAAGGTTTAAAAGCATTGAATGAACCATTATCAGGGGCTGCAGTTATTGACGGTTTTCCCCGGGAAAAGATAAACGATTCCATTATTCTGTGTATTTATAACGACCGCTACGGAAATATCTGGATCGGAACAGACGGCGATGGTTTGTATAAACTGGATGTGACCGACCGGGGAATCTATCCGTATAAAACCAGCACAGGCAGTTTACCTTCATCGGTTTACCGGATTGCCCCCTTCGGTAATAACAGGATACTGATAGGTACCCACGGGAACGGATGGTATTTATACGACGTAAAACAAAACCGTCAATTGTTCAGGTACGTCAATTCCGACGACAGTGCTTTGGGCAATTACACTCTTTCCTTTTACCTCGATCGCCGCCTTTTGCTGGTCGGCTACGACGATGCCGGTATCCTGGCTGCCCCGGTAACGGACGATATGCACTCAGAAATTCATTTAAAAAAAATCCTGCTGGATGAGGGCCTGGCCAAAGTTACATTCATCTTTAAGGATATGAACGGACGGCTTTGGCTGGGAACCAAGCAAAACGGGCTGAAATTTGCATCAGTAAATCCGCTTTCAGGAGAAATATCAGGCATGGAAAACTGTCTGTCTATAGCCCGTCAGGAAATAACCGGCATGGCCGATTACGATTCCTGCCATGTTTGGGTAGCCGCTCACAATGGGCTCTTTCTTCTTAATACCCGTTCGATGGAAGTTGAACAGCAAAAACGCTATCAGGTCGATGACATGGTTTATGCTCTCACTCCTGACAAACAAAACAAATGCATCTGGCTGGGAACATCAACTGGCATTTCGAAGGTGAAATGCATGGATTCAATCAGCATTGAACATGATGTTTTTGCAGGACAAATCCCGGAAGGGAAAGTCGATGCAATCACCCTGGACTCCGGCAATAACCTGTGGTTTACCATCAACGGACGGCTGTTTTGCCTGATTAATGATCCACATCGTCTCAAAGAAATCAGCATAGACCGGAACAGACAGGCCTTTCTGACTTCATGTGTCCTGAAAAAGGATAATAAAGAATACATCGCATTGGGAGGTTCCGGCGACCTGACCCTGATTGATCCTGAAATTGTTCTGAAACAGCCCGATGATACTCATATTGTATTTACCGAACTGCAAATCGACCATAAAAAGGTAAATGTAGGCGAACAAATTTACGGACAGGTCATTATGAATGAAAATACCGTTTATACACAGCATATTACGATTCCATACAAATGTAAATGGATATCAATGTCGTTTGCTGAAGTAGGGTTCGGTTTTTACAAAAAACGCTACCGGTATATGATTGCCGGCTATACTGATCAGTGGCAAATGCTGGATCTCACTTCTCCCATTACCTTTTCGCGTTTGCCTCACGGCGATTATTCCCTGCTGATAGCTGATCAGGAGGAACATGACCCGCAACGCAATTGCTGGAAGCTGAACATCACTGTCATTCCTCCCTGGTGGCAGAAGCCTCTGGCTTATTTCTTTTTTCTCCTGCTGATCCTGTTATCTTTTATTCTGATTACCATTCTGATTGCCCGTTATTACCGGCGACGGCAAAAAACCAGGCTTCTTCAGATTGAAAAAGCGAAAAAAGAAGAACTTCTCCGGGAAAAGGAAAGTTTTTTCACCAACCTTTCGCACGATTTATTAACACCGCTTTCGCTGATTGTTGCCCCTGTGAAAGACCTGCTCAAACAGAATGGCCTTTCTGCCGACAACCGGGAGAAGCTGGGTATCATCCATAAAAATGCCGGTTTTCTTTCCGAAGTGTTCGGCATGATTCTCGACTTTAAAAAAGCTGAAACAAAAAATACCGGTCTGGAAGAAAAAAGTGTGGAGATCGTTTCTTTCACCCATACCCTGATCAGTGCTTTCGAATACCTGGCCCTGTCGAAACAGATCAGGTTGCAATTCTCTTCATCGGTTTCTTCGCTGTACCTGCTGATCGATACTGTGAAAATTGAACGGGTGATATTTAACCTGATTAACAATGCGCTAAAGTTTACTCCGGAAGGAGGTGAAGTGAAAGTCTTGCTTCAGCATGAACAGGAAGGATGGTTCAGCATTATCATCACCGACAACGGGGAAGGAATAAAAGGCGAATACCTGTCGCATGTTTTTGATAAATTTTACCAGGAACCCCGCACAAAAGATCACGAAACAAAAGGGTTTGGACTAGGTTTATACATTGTCCGTAAATTTGTGATGCAGATGGGCGGAAAAATAACAATCCACTCGTCACCAGGGGCAGGCACGAAAGTAAAAATAGTGCTCCCTGAAAAAGAAGTAACTCCAAACACACGCTACGAAACAGAAGATGCAGATATTGAACGGTCGAGAAAAACAGATGACCTTACTACCGTGTTGATTGCCGAGGATAATGAAGAAATGCGGAATTACCTGAAAGGAAAGTTGCTCGACTGGTTCCGGGTAATCACGGCAAAAGACGGCGAAGAAGCGTTTGAAATGGTTCAGACCCATTTGCCCGAAATTGTGGTCTCGGATGTGTTGATGCCCCGGCTTGATGGTCTGGAATTATGCCGGAAAATCAAAGAGAATGCCCTGTATTCCGATATTTTTGTGATTTTGTTTTCGGCCAAATCGTCGCCCGAAGACGAAATGCAGGGCTACCGGATTGGCGCCGATTTTTATATGAAAAAACCTTTTGACCCGGATATCTTTCTGACACAGATACGGAATATCCATGCCACCCGCCAGCGGCGGAAAAGCCAACTGCTGGCCGAGTTCGTCTCCCCGGTGAAAACAGATTTTCAGTTTAACCCCAAGGAAGAATTTCTGAAACAGTCGCTGAAAGTTATTCAAAATCATCTGATGGATTCGGATTTCAGTATCGATGATTTTGCTTCTGAAATGAATGTGAGCAAAACCGTGCTTCACCGGAAATTCCGGACGCTGACCGGCCAGACACCCAATCAGTTTATCCGTACGGTACGGCTGCGAAAAGCCGTTTCCCTGTTAACCGAAAGCAACATGACTATTGCCGAAATCAGCTATCTTACCGGCTTTAACCAATCGCATTATTTTATCAAATGCTTCAGAGAATGTTATAACGAAACGCCGAATAATTTCAGAAAGATGCATCAAAAAAAGTAAATCGTACATTCAAAAACCGATCTACGGATACGTCCCTACCACGGTTGCACAACAGGACTGAAACCCATATCTGCATCTGTTTTACCGCATGAAGATGTCTCAAAAGTCTATTCCACGCAGAGTTCGCTAAATTTTTCGTCAGGAACAAAAAGCATAAACAGCTAATAATTATCACTTTGCGCTTTTAGCGTTTTTTTATTTAGTGGCTTTTGCGAGGAATTTTTAACTTTTGGGACACCCTCCGGAAATCTATAAATCAGGCATAAGCCTGAAACGGGCACAGGAAATCACACATACTTTATTTTAATCCGCTTCTCTTCAGCAAGGCATCGACGGTTGGTTCGTGTCCGCGGAATGCCACATATAATTTCATCGGGTGTTCACTTCCTCCTTTTTCCAGAATATTTTTCCGGAACGAACCGGCCACTTCTGGATTAAATATTCCTTTTTCCTGAAATACCGAAAAAGCATCGGCATCGAGTGCTTCGGCCCATTTGTAACTGTAGTAACCCGCATCGTAACCTCCGGCGAATATATGTGAAAAAGAAGTACTGATTATACTGCATTCCACGGGGTCGAACAATTCGGTCGGAGCTGTTGTTCCGGATTCGAATTTTTCAATGTCACCGGGTTTTTCCTGAAGCGAGTAGTAAGCCATATCGAGCATTCCGAAGCTAAGCTGCCGTTCGGATAAATAACCGGTCTGAAAATTTTTTGCCCTGATAATTTTTTCAATCAGTTCAGCCGGAATTTTTTCGCCGGTCCGGTAATGGACGGCAAACTGGTCGAGCCATTCTTTTTCGTAACACCAGTTCTCGTGTATCTGCGAAGGAAGTTCGACAAAATCCCAGTAAACATTTGTTCCTGATAATCCGGGATAGGTGCACTGACTGAGCATACAGTGCAAAGCATGGCCAAACTCGTGAACAAAAGTGGTAAGCTCGTCGAAGGTCAGAAGGGAAGGCGTTGTTCCGGTTGGCCGGGTGAAATTCATAACAATTGATGCGTGCGGCCTCACTGATTTGCCGTTTACATTCGACTGCGAACGGTAATCGGTCATCCAGGCCCCGGCACGTTTGCCGTCGCGCGGATGGAAATCCATGTAAATTACGGCCATAAAAGTCCCGTCGCGGTCGAACACTTCATACGGTTTTACTTCTTCGTGGTAAACAGGTATTTGCCTGTTTTCTTTCAACGTAAGTCCGTACAGGTTTTTTGCCAGGCCGAAAACTCCGTTAATAACATGGTTCAGTTCGAAATAAGGTTTTAATTCTTCTTCGTTGTAACCATATTTTTCGTTCTTCATTTTTTCGGAATAATAAGCCCAGTCCCAGCGTTGAATTTTGCCTGTAAACCCCGATTTTTCGGCAAAAGCCTGAACTTCGGCAAACTCTTTTTCGGCATACGGACGTGAGGCTTTGTGCAACTCCTGAAGGAAACGGTTCACCCGTTCAGGCGTTTCGGCCATCCGTTCTTCCAGCTGGTATCCGGCATGAGAATGATAGCCGAGCAAATGTGCCTTTTCATTTTTCAGCTCAACAATGCGCCTGATGTTTTCTTTGTTGTCGTACCGGTTCCCGTGGTTTCCTTTCGATGTAAAAGCGCGGTACATTTTTTCGCGCAATGCCCGGTTTTCGGCATACTTCATAAAAGGCACGTAACAAGGGTGCTGCAACGTAAAAACCCAGCCTTCCTTTCCCTTGCTTTTTGCTGTTTGTGCTGCCTGTTCGGGCAGATAGCCGGGCAGACCGTTTAACTCGTTTTTATCGGTAATATTCAGCTCGAACGCGTTGGTTTCGGCCAGTACGTTTTCACCGAATTTGAGGCTCAATTGCGAAAGTTCTTTGCTAATTGCGCGGTATTTCTTTTTATCTGCGTCATTAAGGCCGGCCCCGCCGCGGACAAAATTCCGGTACGTGTTTTCGAGCAAGGTTTGCTGTTCGTTATTCAGGTTAAACTGATTTTTCCGGTCGTATACAGACCTGATTTTTTCAAAAAGCGCCTCGTTCAGTGAAATATCGCTGGAAAAATCAGCCAGCATCGGGGCAACCTGCTGAGCAATTTGCTGAATTCCGTCATTGGTCTCAGCCGAATTCAGGTTGAAAAAAACTGCCCGGATACGCGAAAGTTTCTCTCCTGCCACATCAAGGGCAACAATTGTATTTTCGAAATCAGGAGCAGATTGCCGCTCGGTAATTTGCCGGATTTCGTCCTTTGCCTCAGCGATTGCCGTTTCAAATGCAGGCAAAAAATGTTCGTTTTTTATCCGGTTAAAAGGTGCTGTTTCGTGGGGCGTATTAAACGCCGACAGCAACGGGTTGTTGTTCAATTGTTTTGTCATCTGTTGTATAAAAAGATGTCAAAAATATCAAAAAAATTCGTACTGTTTTTTACAACAAAGAGTCATTGCATACAGCCTCGTACATGGTCTATATGCCGCAAGAGTTTCTACTTTCCTCATTTGTCATATCCGCACTCCTTCCTGCAAAACATTGTAGTAAAATGGTGTGATTTTTTGTTTTGTCTGCCAGTCATTTTTCGAATAAACAAAAACAGAAAAGGCCTCTCCTGTCTCTAATTCCAAGTCATAAAGTTTATCCCGAAAAATTTTCTCTGTCATTAAATTTGCAGCATAATCAGTTAAAATCAGAATATCCCAGTCAGAATCCGGTCTCTCATCTCCACGGGCACGGGAGCCATATAGAATTATCTCTGCCCCCGGGTCAACAGCATTTATATAATTTCTAATCAGCCGTGTTATATACCGTGTCTTTGTTTTCATATTTCAAAATTAATGAAAAGTTCGGATTTTTCATTTTATGGCACTGTAACAGTAGTTTATGCCATTTGATTTTATCCTCTTTAGCATCGAAAACTACAAATTTATCGCACATTACTTCTTTGACTTTAAGAGCGCCCTTTCTGATTTACTTCGAACCTTTTTTCTTCTTTTCGACCGACCATCCGAATTTGCCGATCGGATCTCCAAGCTTGAAATAATGACCGTGTACATAGCAAATCGGATCGGCTTTTTTCAGGCTGAAGGCGCCGGTTTCAGGATCGATATACCGGTCGTCGGCAATTACATTTACCACTTCGGAAATGAACATGTGATGCGCCCCCAGGTCCACCATGTTTTTTACCCGGCACTCAATACTTACAGGAGCTTCCTTTACGATGGGAGCTTTTACAATGGTTGCCGGCGCCGGAGTGAGCCCGGTTTCTTTCCACTTGTTGAATTTGGCACCGCTCCGGCAGCCGCACCAGTCGGTTGCACGGGCCATTTCTTCGGTTGTAAGGTTAATTACATACTCGCCGGTTCGTTTGATAATGCCATACGAATGCCGCGAGGGACGAACCGAAATATAACACATAACCGGGTCGCTGCTAATGGTGCCTGTCCATGCAACGGTAAACAGGTTATATTCTTCAGGGGTTTCGCCGCAGCTTACCAAAACGGCAGGCAACGGGTAAATCATTGTTCCGGGTTTCCAGTTTATTTTTGCCATATTCTTTTTCAATAAGAAGTCGCAAGGACTTTCGTTGTTCAAAATAACAAAAATATAAAATGAACATCTCACGGAAAAATCAACTTTTCAGGATTTTCCATTCTGTCCGGGAAACAGGGAGCCAATACAGGAACAGTGCTTCAAAATAATTTTATATATTGGAACAATCTTTTCAGTATGTATAATTTCTGAAGAATATGAAGAAACTGATCATTCTTTTCTTGTTGGCTTTCACCGGAATGCAGCTTTCTGCACAAAAGGCGGAACGGATAACCGGGATGTGGTGGAATGCCAAAAAAACGGCGAAAATTGAGATAAAGAAAGAAGCCAACGGATCGTTTTCGGGAACTATTGTTTACCTGGTTCCTGAAAAATACAAAAGCGGGGTACCTCCCAAAGACGATAAAAATCCTGACCCGAAATTGTGCGAACGGTCTGTTCTGGGGCTGACTGTTCTGTCCGAACTTCGTTACGATGCAGGTAAAAAAGAATGGGATAACGGACGGATATATGACCCGCGATCAGGTAAAACGTACAAATGTTACGTGTGGATGGAAGACCGTGACGACATGCTGTTCATAAAAGGTTATGCAGTTGGCATCCGCTGGATGGGCAAATTAACCGAATGGACACGGCCTTTACTGTGATCGAACCCGGAAAATTTATTGCCCTGACAAAAAACTGTTATTTTCTTTTCTTCTTTTTCTGAAGTTCGTCAGCTTCTTCTTTTAATAACGAGCGCCAGTCGTCGTTATGGTCGCTCGAAAAGTCCACAGTTTCCTGATAATCAGACTTGCCGATTTCCAGAACTTTAATTTTTCCGTCGAGATAGGTTTCAATTTCTTCCAGAACAGGTTTTTCCTCTTCACTGCAAAAAGAAACGGCAAACCCGCGTTCGTTGCCACGCCCGGTACGTCCTACCCGGTGAACGTAGTTTTCGGGTTGCTCCGGCAAGTCGTAATTAATTACAAAATGAACTCCCGGAATATCGATACCCCGAGCACTGACATCGGTTGCAATAAGCAACTTCATTTCGCCTGATTTAAATTCATCAAGCGCCTCAAACCGTTGCTCCTGATCTTTACCGCCATGAATGGTTTCGCTTTTTATGCCGACCCGTTCCATTGCTTTTTTCACCCGTTCGGCACGAACTTTTGTACGGACAAAAACCAGAATTTTTTTATCGGGATTTTCAGTCACGATGCGTTCAAGGAAAAAACGTTTGTCGTCCATGCCGATAAATGCCACCGAGTGGTCGACATTTTTGGCTACCGGATTTTTTGGCGAAATCTGGATCCGGATAGGTTTCCGCGTGAGTGAATAGGCCAGTGTTTTAATTTTTTCATCGATTGTTGCAGAGAAAAACAGGGTCTGACGGCTTTTGGGAAGAAACCTGACCAGGTCGCGGATGTCTTCAATAAAACCGAGATCTAGCATGTGATCGGCCTCGTCAAGTATCAGAAATTCAACACGGTTAAAATGAATATATCCCTGACTGACCAGATCGAACATGCGCCCCGGAGTGGCAACCAGAATGTCGACACCTTTTTCGAGCCGGGCAATCTGCGGGTCTTGCTCAACACCGCCGAACACGCAAAAGGTTTTTACCCGCGTATGCTTCCCGATTTGCTGAAAAACTTCGGTTATCTGCAATGCCAGTTCGCGCGTAGGAACCATCACCACGCATTTAATGCCATCGGGACGCCCGGCAATTTTCCGGCTATGAAGCAAATGAATCACCGGAATAGCAAATGCTGCTGTCTTTCCGGTTCCGGTTTGTGCAATTGCCAGTACATCTTCACCCTTCAGAATGGGAGAAATCGATTTATACTGAATATCAGTCGGACGGATAAAATTCAGCTTCGAAAGGCTCTTTTTTATATCCGGGGAAATTGAATATTGTTCGAACTTCATTTTGCTTGTTTGAGATTTCAGTCTGCAAAGCTAGTTCTTTTTGCCGGAAAAACTGAATGGCTGTCGGAAACGGCAGAAAGTCATTCGGTTTTGTTCTGGCTGTCAGATTCCATCACTGTAATTCCCATCAGGCCGACGACCACCTCCTGCGATAATGTTTCAAGAGTGATGCTTTTCAGTTCAACTCCTTCACGCATTTTCAGGTTCAGAAGCATTGCCGTGCAGTCTTTTCCCAGCTTTACCGTTTCAGGGAACCTGGCAGGCATACAGAATTTGTCAACTTCGGAAGTATAATACGTACGGCTGTTTTGTCCCGGTGCTGTTGCGTGTGAATCGATGGTGCTCAGGTTCCAGTAATTTACAGGCGGAACAAGTTCCAGCGAATCGGTTTTTCCGTCCGAATAATTTAAACGGATCACTGCATTGGCAATCCGGCATTGCATGATGTTGGTTGAACCGGCCACCAGAAAATAAACGGTTTTCCCCTTCCGGTTGACCGGAAAATCCGTTTTTACCGGGTAATTATCCCATAACGATGTGAATGCCACATTGCGGGCCCCCGCATTCCAGATAAACGGAACTCCCTGCGGAGTGACAAGCCGGTTATGCTGATCAAGCATTTCTTTTACCTGACTGGTGGTGATGGTTGGCGGCTTACTCTTCCAGAGAGGAAAAGTCCAGGGAGAATATCCGTCTGTTCCCAACCTTGCCGAAACCGTATTCGGACGTGGCGACAAGTATTTTTGCTGATAAATGGCAGTTATATCAGCATTCATTTGCGGACTGATGTCGATGGTTTTCCAGCTTGCCCCGGCCGGTATTTTTTCAATAAACCTTGCCGCTTGTTTTGCTTCACCTGCAGGATCATTTACATGAATCCGGAACACGCGCCACTGGGGCATTTTACCGGACAAAACATTCAGAACAACAGTATGAAATCCTTTGTTGGCGGCCAGCCGGGCAGTAAGGCTGTTTTTTTCGGACCGAATATGGTCAAAGACATGCTGCGGATCTTCAAATCCTGTAATTACTGCATCCGGGACCGACAGGCGAACAGTTTCACCAATATTCCCCTCAACGGAAACAGGAGCATGATATGCGGTTGATTTTCCGGTTTCAATCACAACTTTAGCCGTTGTAATTCCCGGCAGTTTCAGATGCAGGATAGTCTGTCCGGCACCGGGGAGCAGGTCCCATTTCTCCGGTTTCCCGTTTACAGTAACTTTCCTGATTTTGTCGCACGAAACGGGCAGAAACAATTCAGGAGTTGCCTCGCGGGCCAGGTCATATATGTAGCTGATTTTGTCGTCCTTCTTTTCAAAAGCAATTTTGAAATCAGGCAGTTCGATAGAAGCGCTGTCCCATCCGGCAGGAAATTGCGGCGCTATCCGGACAATGCCGTTCGGGTAATCCGGACGATAACCGAACAGACCTTCGACCAGCGTTCGTGCAAAAGTGTGTGTACAATCGCCGAAGTCGGTTCCGCCCTGCACCGAGCCGAGGTTTCCGGGTACCCGGTGATCGAATGCGCTGTACATAAAAGAACCCTTCATAATATCCCAGCCATCCTCCGGTAGCCCGGCCTGAAAATAGCTTAAGGCAAGGTGATAATTATCGCCCGGCCATCGTTCGCGTACCGACCAGATACCGGGAACCCAGTCCGAGGTCCACACCTGCCGTCCTCCTGAAGGCATCTGATCGTTTTGCAAGGCCCATTCGGAATAATATACCGATTCGATGGACTGCAACGGAGAAGTAAGCCCGGCATCAACCGGCAGGAAAATGCTGTAAAGCCAGGGATCCTCGTGCAAACGTTCGTGTCCGCCCTGTTCACGCCAGGCACCGGAGTATCCTTTTCCCGCAATCCACAGCTTCTGAAAAAAACCGTTTCTGATTTTTTCCAGCATTTTTGTATGATACGCCTCCGATTTCCTGTCGCCGGCATTACGGGCCATGTCGCGCGCAGCCAGGTGACCACGGCAGGCATAAGCGGTTTCCTCGGCTGTTCCTCCGCCGTTATACCACTGCGAATCGGTCGGCCAGGAATTTAAGTAGCTCTCATAAACGCCGTCCCCGTCCGGATCAAAACAATCCCGCATCCAGATCAAATGCAGGTCAAGAGACTGCCGGAGAATTTTCACCAGTTCCGGATCGGCTGTCCAGCGGTATTCTTCAACCAGCTGGTCAAAAAACTGGCTTTGCATGTCGTATCTTTTCTGATCGTTCATGATACGTCCTACCCCGAAAAACCGGGAGTTTTCATTCTGAAGAGTCATTAAAAGTGCGGAATCGGCTTTTGCTTCTTTTTTATCCGATTCCGTTACCTGGCTTTCGGTATAGAAACGGGCTTCGTCCCTGACACGGTCATGCCACCCGTACATTGTTCCGCCGAAAATGGTACGCCAGCCCGGGAAACGTACATTCCAAAGCATGGCCCCGTGATGAAAAACAGGCGGATACCAGGCTCCGTCGATGGCTGCAACAGAGGCCAGTGCAACAGCATCCAGATACGGATCGGGCGTCTTTATTTTCAGACGGGCCGGATAGGAATCTGCCTTCTTCAGCCCTTCAGCAAAAACAGTTGCAGGATCGGCAACAGCTTCCGGAGAAAAAGTGTCCGGAGAATCAGCAACCTGAAATGCCCAGTAAACAGCTTTTCCCTTTTCAAGGGCGACCGTGCCTTTTAAAACAGGCATCTGCCGGGCGTCAGATTTCTCAAAATCAATCACATTTTTCCAGGCCGAAGCGTCGCCTTTGGTTGCGTTTGTTGTGGAGCTGCATTTGCCGGCAACACGAAAAAGAACTTCATTTTTAACACTGTCCGACAAACTTGTATAGAAATACGGAGCATCTGTTTTTAGCTGGTTCCCGCGGCATTCTTCAGGGACAAAGCCCCATTCCATCAGGTCAGGATTTGCCATCACATCAAAATTCCAGGATAAATTCCGGCCTTTTTTCCACTGTGCACCGCCGAAAGCCCAGACCAGCTCATCGCCATTCCGGGCACCCTGCGCTTCGACTTTTATAGCCATACCTGCAGCGCCTGTCACCGGAACCGTTTCGAGCCTTATTACCAGACCGGGAACCGCTGCGTCCGAAATTTCCCAGCACATCCGGCCTGCCTTGTATTTCGAAATAATCCGGTCGCACTGCTGCAGCCACATTGCCTTGCCTTCCCGTTTAACGGCAAGCATGAAAGTGCCGTAAACAAATTCGCCTTTTACCAACCGCATAACAGGCTGGTCGCCTGTCAGTATAAGCGCATTGGTATTGTTCATGTAAACCGGACGATTGTTGTAGCTATGAATATTTTCCCCGATAATAAAACCATCCGATGCGAAATATCTGGACGAATGGCCTTCTTTCTGTCCGTAAGTCAGAATTACGGACAAAAACAAAAAACTGAGGACAAGAAATCTGATCTGAATTTTTTTCATTCGGTTTTTATCTGGTTGATTAGTTGTAAACTTCATCATACATTTCACTGCCTAAAATTAAAGAAATATTTATCCGGATAAAATCCGCCTTTTAAAGGTTTCACCGATAGCAATTTTCACAGAATTACGAATAACATTCCGGCTGTCTTTCATTTTTCTGCAATTCTTTTTAAATTGCCCGAAAACGTTCACCCTTAGTTAAAAACAATGAAAGAAGACTTTTTGCATTTTGTATGGAAGCATCGCCTGTTCAACAAAAATAACCTGAAAACGACCTCTGGCGAAAAGCTTGAAATTATTTCAACAGGAACACACAACGGCGATTCAGGTCCCGATTTTTTCAATGCACGGATCAGGATTGGCAAGACTATCTGGGCCGGGAATGTGGAAATCCATCAAAAATCGTCGGACTGGTACCAGCACAAACACCACGAAGATGAGTCGTACAACAACGTGATTCTGCATGTGGTTGAAAAAGCCGACCGTGACGTGCTGGTCAACGAAAGGACATTACCTTGTCTCGAATTGAAATATTCTGAAAAGCTGAAGGAAAATTATCTCAGCCTGCTTCAGTCAGAACAGTGGATTGCCTGCCAGGACCGTTTCCATCTGATCGACCCTTTCGAGATAAAATTCTGGTCGGGCGCCCTGCTGAGCGAACGGCTGCTTTCGAAAACCGGTGAGATAAAACAAATTCTCCTGCAAAATAAAAACGACTGGAACGAAACCTTTTACCAGCTGCTTGCCCGGAATTTCGGGATGAGAACCAATGCCCTGCCCTTTGAAATGCTGGCAAAAGCAACCCCGCTGCACATACTTGGCAAACACAAAAACAACCTTTTCCGGATTGAGGCGCTTCTTTTCGGACAATCGGGTTTGCTGAACGAAGAACTGATCGGTGACGACTATTTTCTGAACCTGCGGAACGAATACTCGTTTCTGTATAAAAAATATACGCTGAAGCCGGTTGACGCTCACCTGTGGAAGTTTATGCGTTTGCGTCCTGTCAATTTCCCGACAATCCGCATCAGTCAGTTCGCAAGGCTAATCTGCAAATCGACGGCACTTTTTTCAAAAATTCTGGAAACCGAAAACCTGAAAAGCCTTGAGTCGTTTTTCGATGTGGAAAGTTCGGAATACTGGAAAAGCCATTACCGCTTTAACAAAGCATCGAAAAACACAGGGAAAAAACTCGGGGCATCTGCTTTTCAGAATATTGTAATAAATACGATCGCCCCGGTACTGTTTGTTTATGGCGAGCTGAACGGGAAAGCCGAACTGAAAGATCGCGCCATCCGTTTTCTGGATGAACTGCCTGCTGAAGAAAATTCGGTTATCAGCAAGTGGGAAGAACTTGGCATCCAGGCCTGTTCGGCTTTTGAATCGCAGGCACTACTTCAGTTGAAAAATGTTTACTGCAAAAACAAAAAATGCTTAAATTGCCGCTTGGGAGCAAAAATAATAAGCAAAACAGAGAATACGGATGAGCCAGCCGGTCAATAAATTTCAAAACGCATCGAAACGCACCATTCAGCGGGCAATTTTGCTTTTTCTGCTGATTATTATGGGTGGAACTTTTGGCTACATCTACATCGAGGGATTTCCGTTTATCGATGCACTGTTTATGACCATCATCACCATTTCGACGGTTGGCTTTCGCGAAGTACAGCCTTTGTCGGATGTAGGAAAAATGTTTACCATGGGACTGATTATCTTCAGTTTCGGAAACCTTGCCTGGATTGCATCAACGCTTGCGCGTTTTGTTTTCGACGGTGAATTGAAAAATTATCTAAAAACATACAGAGTGGACAAAAAAATTATGAAACTCAGGAACCATGTGATCATTGTCGGGTATGGCCGCAACGGGGAACAGGCAGCCATGGAACTGCGCGACCACCATGTTGACTTTGTAGTTATTGACAAGCGCGATAATGTAATCAGCCGGATCACTGAAGAGAATGCACTGCTCTACATTAAAGGAGATGCAACTCATGAGGACGTGCTTACCCAGGCCGGAGTAACTTATGCCCGCGCATTGATTGCCACAACACCCAACGACGCGGATAATGTTTTTGTAGCTCTTACGGCCCGGAGCATGAACCCGGCTCTGAAAGTAATAAGCCGCGCTTCGGAAATAGAGTCTGTACAGAAGCTGAAACGTGCCGGTGCAACCAACGTGATTATGCCCGAACGCATCGGAGGCCAGCGAATGGCCAAACTGATTACCCAGCCCGACGTGGTTGAATTTCTGGAATACATTCTTTTGCAAAAAAGCCACGACGTAAGCCTTGAAGAAATTTCGTGTACCAACATGGCCATCTGTTTTGTGAACAGACCTATCAGCGAATTGAGAAAGAAAGACCACTCGGGAATTAATCTGGTAGGAATAAAAATCAGCGGTGCGAAATATGTTTTTAACCCTGACTGGAGCCTTACCCTGAGCCGCGGAGATCAGCTTTTTGTGCTCGGCAATCCTGATCAGATAAAAGCTTTCCGGCAGTTACTGGAAGAAACTTCAGAATAAAATTCCGGTATATTTCCGCGGGGTAAAAAATAAATTTAAACACGAAGGCACCAAGACACAAAGTGTTGTTTTATACATATTTATCTTTTGTGTCCTGGTGCCTTCGTGTTTAATATCTTTTCTTTTTAATTTTTTAGAACAAACCTGAATTTATTTTTGAATCGCCTTTGCTTCTTCCAACTGTTTCTGATTTTCAGGAGGCAGGTTGCCTGTCCATTTTTTAATCAGGTAGTTAATGCGGATTGTCAGCATATACATTACCGGCGAAATCAGCAAAGTAAGGAAAGTGGCAAAGGAAAGCCCGAAAATTACCGTCCACGACATCGGTCCCCAGAAAGCAACATTTTCTCCTCCTATCGAAAATTTCGGATCGAAATGGGTATACAGACTGAAGAAGTCGAAATTGATGCCCAGCGCCAGCGGAACCAGACCCAACACGGTAGTAACAGCAGTGAGCAATACCGGACGCAACCTGGTTTTGCCGGCTTTTACCAGACAGGCAATTTCCTGATCAACAGAAAGAAATGCTTTTTCGGAATAACCAAGTTCCTCGCGTTTCCGTTTCCGCAGAAGATCGATATAGTCAACCAGCACAATGCCGTTGTTCACGACAATCCCGGCCAGCGAAATAATACCAATCCCGGTCATAATAATCACAAACTGCATTTTGAATGTGGCCAGTCCGAGGAAAACCCCGATGGTACTGAAGACAACGGTAATCATGATAATCAACGGACGGATGAACGAGTTGAACTGAGTTACCAGGATAATCATGATCAGGGCCAGGGCTACCAGCAGGGCATACGCAAGGAACTGGCTGCTTTCGTCCTGTTCCTGCTGCTCGCCGGTAAACGAATAGGAGTAGCCTTTCGGCATTTTATAATCCATCAGGAGCTGACGGATACGAGCATTGATCTCGTTTGCATTATACCCTTCCTCCACGTTCGACGAAATCGTAATCACCCGTTTGTGGTCGATCCGGTTGATCTTATCGTAGGTAGTTGAATATTCGAATGATGCGACTGATGAAATCGGAATTTTGTGTCCTTCAACCATCAGTTTCTGGTTCATCAGGGTTGATACGTCGTTCCGGTATTTTTCATCCAGACGCAGGAAAATGTCGTACTCGTCTTCCCCTTCTTTAAAGTTACCGACATCGTAGCCGTACAGCGAGTTGCGGATAGCCATTGCGATGGCCTGCGTCGACAGGTCGAAACGCCGGGCCTGGTCGCGGTCGATTTTTACCAGCATTTCAGGCTGGTGCACGTTGATGTCCGTCTTCAGCTCGTCGAGACCCGGAATATTGTCCTTTTCGATCTTCGTCATAAAATCGTCCGAAATTTTCAGCAGCTGATCGAAATCATCTCCCGAAATTTCAATGTTGACAGGCGAACCGACCGGTGGCCCGTCTTCTTCTTTTTCAACATAAACCTTTGCGCCCACAAAGCCCCGGAGTGCATCCGATAGTTGCTGCATAATTTTCGACGTACTGATTCCGTTCCGGTATTCAAAATCGACAAACGAGATAGAAGTCAGCGATTTGTTCGGACTGCTTTCGGTTTCGAAAAAGCCGCCTTTGCCGTTACCTACATTGGTGGTAACCGACTTCAGAATATCTTTGTACGGAACAAGTGTCTTATTAATAATCTGTTCCACTTCGCGCGATACCTGGTCGGTACGTTCGATGGCCGTACCCAGCGGAAGTTCGGTAGTTACATAAACCGTACGCGGATCGGTATCGGGGAAGAACACCACGCTGGGATGCCTCATCGTATAAAATGCAGCCGAAAAAATAAGCAGGGCAAATGTTCCGAAGAAATAAACCAGGGGCATTTTCCCGGTAAGGGCATGACGTAACTGCCGTTCGTAAAAATTTTCGAGCCAGACAAGAAAACGGGTCTGGAACCAGCGTGCCAATGGCCGTAACACAAATACGTTAAGTACAAGAAACAGGGCAATCGTAACCAGAATATTACCGACAAGGTATATTTTGGCCACATAAAAAACAGCAGCTACGGTAGTCAGTATCCCGGCATTCCGGAACGATTTTTTTGTATTTGCTCTTTGCCGGATGTTGTCGACCTTCATAAAAGTTGCAATAAACGGCGGAGTCAGTACCAGTGCAACGAACAGGGAAGACGACAATACAATGATCAGCGTTTTGGGGAAAATGCTCATAAACTGACCGGTAATCCCGTCCCACATCAGCAAAGGGAAAAAGGCAGCCAGAGTGGTAAGCGTTGACGAAATAATAGGGAAAGCAATTTCGCTCACGCCCCGTTTGGCCGCGGTAAGCAACGGATATCCGGAGCTGTATAAACGGTAAACATTTTCAACGACCACAATCGAATTATCGACCAGCATTCCCAGGGCCAGAATCAAACTGTAGAGTACCATCGAATTGAGGGTAGTATCCGACTGTTTGAGGATGATGAACGACAGAAACATGGAAATAGGAATGGCAAGCCCGGAGAACAAGGCATTCCGGAACCCGAGGAACAGGAAGAGCACGAAAATTACCAGGAGCATTCCCATAATGATGCTGTTCTCGAGATTGGCAATTTCATTCCGGATATATTGTGAAGTGTCGTCGGTAGTAACAATATCAAGGTTCTGCGGAAGTGTGCCGTCTGCTTTTTCATCCTTCAGTATCTGGTTGATTTTATCTGTCGCATCAAGGATGTTTGCCCCGCTTTTTTTGGTAACCGACAATGTTACAACCGGCTTGTCGTTCAGCCGCGATATGGTCGATTTTTCCTTGTAACCGTCAACCACCGTCGCGATATCCCGCATGTAAACAGGATTACCGTTATTGGGCTTGATAATAATATCCTCAATCTGTTTGGTATTGGTAAAATCGCCTTCGGTGCGGATTACCCTGCGGATGTTGTTGGCCGTAAATTCCCCGCCCCCGATGGTTACATTCTCAAGCTGAACGGCAAATGCCACATCATTGTAAGTAAGTCCGCGGGCTTCCAGTTTGTACGGATCGATATTAATCTGAATTTCGCGTTCGTCTATCCCCCGGATGTTAACTTCCGAAATTTCGGGAAGACTTTCAAACTCATCTTTCAGCGATTCGGCGTACTTTTTCAGTTCACGCATACTGAAATCGCCCGAGATGTTCACGTTCAAAATCGGGAATTCCGCAAAATCGAAATCAACAACCGACGGGTCATCTTCCAGGTCGGCAGGCAAATCCGGTTTCGCCTTGTCAACTTTATCCTTTGTATCCTGAAGTGCCTGTTTTACGCTGGTTTTTGTTGTGAACTCAACAACGATCAGGCTGACATCCTGGTACGAGGCCGACGACAGTTTTTTTATCCCGTCCATGCCTTTCAGCGTTTTTTCAATCGGGCGGGTAATCAGATTTTCTATATCGACAGGCGAGTTCCCCGGGTAAACGGTCTGGATAAAAATATAAGGAACAACAATCTCGGGAAACGCTTCCCGTGGCATCTGGTTGTATGAGAATATTCCGAAAAATACAATCAGTATAGTTGAAATAAATACCGTTGTCTTATTCTTCAAAGCCAGGTAAACCGGCTTGAATTTGCGGGTTATGTGATCGGTATTATTGTTTTTTTCTTTTGACATCTTGTGTATAATTGTTTCGTGGCTGGCTAATATTACTGATATTTAATGTGGGTTCCGTTCACCACCTGGCTAAAGCCTTCTGAGATTACCAGGTCGCCTGCTTTCAGGCCTTCGGTTACCTGAACCAGGTTGTTGTTGCTTGCGCCTGTTTTTACATACACTTTTTTCGCCTGACTGCCGTCGCCGGTATTTTCAGCAAGAAAAGTATATTCGCCTTTAAAATCCTGTTTCACAAGCAACGACGGAACCACAAAGGCATCTTTTGCAACATAGTCGCGTATTTTCACTACCGAAAGCAAATTGGGTTTGATCATGTTGCTGCGGTTGTCAAGGTTTATCCGGATCCGGAAAGTTCGGTTGTCGGGATTAATGTAATTCCCTATCATGTCGATAGTGGCATTTACCTGTTTGTTCAGGGCCGGAAAATCAATTACCACCTGATCACCATTCTTAATTTTGGTAAGATAACTTTCCGACACTTCCGCGTAAATTTTTACTTTATCGATATTTACCACCTTGGCAAAAGGTATTTGCGGACTGGCAATCTCGCCTTTCTTTTGGTAAATTACATCCACGACTCCGGAAACCGGCGATTTTACAATAGCCATATCTTTCTGCGCCTGCAAACTTTCGAGGCGGCGTTCAAGCGATTCCTTATTCGATTTTGCCTGAAGGTACTGAAGCTCGGAACCGATTTTTTGTTCCCAAAGGTTTTTCTGGCGTTCAAAAGTTGTCTTGGCCAGGTCAAGCGAAATTTTTGCTTCTTCAATACTCTGGTCAAGTATTTCGGTATTCAGAGTGGCCAGTGCGGTTCCTTTTTTTACATGTTGCCCTTCTTTTACCAGTATATCAATAATTTTTCCTGAACCTTCGGGACTTACATTCACTTCCTGATCGGCTTCCACATTTCCGGTCACTTCAATAAAATGCTCAAACAACTGAGGTTGTATTTCCGAAACCTTCACGTTAACGTATTCAATGTCTTTTCCTTCCTGCAACTCTTTTTCAAGAGCGGCAATTTTTTGGTTCAGCTCATGCAAGTCCTGTTTGTACTGGACAAGCCGGGCTTCTTTTTCTTTTGTACTCTCGGTTGCGGGCGTTCCGGCGCACGAAGTGAGCACAACAACTGTAAGGAGGTAAAATATCTTCTTCATCTTTTCTGTGTTTACAAATTTTAGGTTTATTCTTTGTCCTGATTAATATTTTCCAAGGGCTTTGTTTAAACTGACTTCCGCACTCAAAACCTGCATTACCGACTGAATGTAAGCAGATTGTGACTGAATATACTGGCCCTCGGTTTGCGCCAGTTCGGTACTTCCCGAAATGCCATTGTTGTATTTCACCGTGGTTTTGTCGTAAATTCTTTTTGCCAGGTCCTTGTTTTCTTCATTGTTTGTGTACTGTGCCACTGCATTTTCGAAATCGGCCACTGCCGATAAATAATCTTTTTGCAGGTTTTGTTCGGCAAGTTTCTGGTTATTGACAGCCTTTTCAAGGTCGAAACGGGCTTGCTTTACCTTTGCATTTTTCATTCCCCCGTTGAACAGAGGGATGGAAAGATTCAGCCCGATAAGCGACGACTTGAACCAGGGAGCACTGCTTTTAAACAGATTTGAATTGTCGCCGTAAGCCGTTTTGTTCCAGTTATAAAAACCGCTTAAGCCGGGCAGGTAAGCTGCTTTTTCGAGATCGAACAGTTTTTTCGAGACCTGCTTTTGGGTAACCGCCATCCGGTAATCGATATGCGAACTGTAATCGAAACCTGCCGGTAGGATTTCCTTTTTTACAAGCGGCATCAGATGGGTATCCAGGTCGTCGGTCAGTTCAATTTCCGAATCCATATCGACCCCCATTGCAAACTTCAGTACAATTTTGGAAACACGGATTTCCCGCCCGGCTTTCAGTACCTGATTCTCGCTGCTTTTAACCAGAAGCTGCATCTGTTCAACGTCCTGTTCTTCAACAAAACCATTTGCATACATGGCTTTGGTATCGTTCAGCAACTTCTTCGAATTCTCCAGATTTTCCTGCATTACCCTCAGGTTTTCACCGGCGATAAGCACCATGTAGTAGCTTTGTGCCACCGTGTTCCGGATATCGGTTTCCGTTTTTTCACGGGCTTGTTTTGCCATCTGCAGATAAATCTGTGCAGACCCGACCCCGACAATATACGAACCGTCGAAAATGAGCTGGCTAACCGAAACTCCCCAGTCCGAATTGTATTTCTGCGAAAAGGAAATGGGGTAGGTCGAAGTAACCGGCGTGCCTTCAGGTATGCCAAGATACGGCCAGTATTCTTCAGGAATAATAGCTACCGGCATAGGACTTTTCACCGGATTGATGTTTTTGGTGTAACCGGCGCTTCCGCTAAGTTGTGGCAAACCCATGGCTATAGTTTCCCACACCTTTTTCCTGGCTTTGGTTACATCCAAATCCGAATTCCTGACCACGTACGAATGAGTGGCCGCGTATTCCTGAGCTTCCGGAAGGGAAAACTTCAGGACTTCCTGCGGAAAGGCCGGCAGATTTAAAAACAGGCCGGCCAGCAGCAGGAGAAGTAACATTGGTTTAACTTTCATTCTGAACATTGTTTAATTTCTGTTTGTAGTATTCTAATCCTTTTTCAGTACATATTCCGTGTAAATGATAATCCATTATGTTATCGAAAAGACTTTCGCCGTAAATCTCATCTTCACTGAATATTCCGGTTGTGTGGTTGAATATCAGTAAAATACGGCCGACCAGAAGACGCGAAATGATATCGATGTTTAATTCGGCCCGGTATAAACCCTCTTTTATCCCTTGCTCGATAATCGAATAATTCTGCTGGTAAATTTTTTCTTTTTTGAATGCCTGCAGCTTTTCATTGATTTCGGGATATTGCCGTTTCAGGTCGAAGTCAAGATTGTTATTATACAGTCTCAGCATCTTCATCCCGTATTCACGGTACAGGAACAGCTTGTCAATGGCATTCAGGTCTTCCTGACATTCGAAATCGACCACCGGTTGTTTCATGTAATAGGCTATCGATTGCTTCACCAGTTCTTCCTTATCCTTAAAAAATTCGTACAAGGTTTTCTTCGAGATGCCCAGTTCAACAGCAACATCGTCCATTGTAACACTCCTGATGCCGTACCGGAAATAAAGTGTACCGGCATTTTTGATGATATATTCTTTCTTCTCTTCCATAATGGCCGCAAAAATATTGTTTTATAAAAAGCAGAAAACTTTTTTAATGTTAAAAGTTTTTTAAGTTTCTTTCAATAACAATATGCGGATATTTTTGTTTGACAACCAGTTCGTTTAAAAACGACCGGCAAAGCTATCGGAACAAAAAAAATTTACAGAGGAAAAATCGGTAAAAGGAGAAAAACAGGGAGTAACCGGGGTGATATGGGAAAGGAACCGACAATATTAGGACTCATGTTCCTTGGTTGTTTTTCGTTTATCCAATTCTTAAGCAGTCGTTCAACTTCCCGTCCACCTTTCTGTTGAACTGTCGCAAATTTTGCGACAACTGAATTTTTATCAAGTTCTCCTTCGCCAAAAATTTTGTTGATGTGTTTGCCGGTGTGTTTTGTCAGCAGATAAAAAATTATACGGAATTCTGAATTAATTATGTCCGTTTAATTTGTACTGCATCCGAAAATTTTATGGTTCATTTACAAATGCTCTTTCATAATCATCTTTGCTGATAGAGGTATTGTAGCCACCGACTTTCTCTTCGCCTTCGTGTTTGTTGATGCCTGCATATTCAAGACTGGCATCTTCGTAGCGTTTGAATTTGTAAACAGCATCGTTCATCAGAGCAGCATTGAACACGTTGAGACTTTTTAACAACTCAAAATCACGAACGGTTAAACCGGTTACTTTTTTGAACAGACCCGGTTCGAGCTGGGTAATTACATCTTCGAGACTGCGTTCCCTGAAGTCGGTCAGATACATAAACACCGGAATGCGTGTGGCAAATTTTATCAGTTTTTCCTGAATTTGTTTGCGCAGGCTTTTGTATTCTTTTTCTTCGTCGGAAAGCTGTGTTTTCTGTGTTTTTGTCAAAGCCTGATCATTGGCTTCTTTCTTTGCTTTTTTGACAGCTTCCGATTTGTTGATAATGGTTTCAATATCCTGATTAAGATTTCTGAACCCCTCAATACTCATCAGTGCGCTCATTGCTTCTTCGTTTGCCATTAAGCGGGCGAGTGTGCCGTTATCAACATTAACTAACAAAGCGCTTTCCCAACGCCTTGCCAAAAGTGTAGCCGTTGTGCCGCTCATAGCCATATCGAGAATGCCCGCCGCATCAATTTGTTTCATTGAACTGCCGTCGTAAGCCAAAACAGGCAGGAAGTTGATGAAGTCTTCCACGTTTTTTTCGGGATTGGTTTCGTTTACATTCAAACGGCAGGCGTAATCGGCAATTTGCCGTAAAGCGCGGTCGGGAGCAAAGTCAAACACATAGCATTCTTCTTTAAGAATTTCCGTTTTGTTTGGCGATTTGCTATCCGGGTTTTTGATTGTCCACGGGGTTTGTACACGAAAGGCAGCCTGGAAATAGGTTTCGGGACTGGATGAATTACGCAGCATAAAAATACCCGTCCACGGTTTAACGGAAACGCCTGTGGTCAGTTTTCCACACGAAAGCGTAATGGTTTTTGATTCCAACGGATTGCCGGTCATTGCATCGAATACGGGAGGCAAAGCATTTATACCAATTCCCGCTTTTGTTCCGGCTGCAACCACAACGGTATAGTCGTGATAAAACTTATTCTGCTGTTGTTTCAGCAAATTTGCCATTGCATTACAAGCTGCAACCGTAGGTAAAAACCAGAATGTATGATTCAAAACTTTCAACAACGGTGCGTGCGAAAAAGGCAAAGGCGGTTTTTGAGCTCCCATTTTCAGATTGTCAACGTTCGTTTCGGAAAAACCGCCACGAATAAGGTCAAGCCACTTTTGCACTTCATCTTCGTATTTGAATCGGGCAGTGCGCCCTTCGCCTTCCGCTGAAAAGAAAATATTCAAATCGAAACCGTCGAACTCGCCTCCAAGAGCTATTTGGCGAATGGAATCGGGTAGTTGATAGGTAAGCATTACCATTCGTGGCAGCATTGCATAAGGATTATCTTTGCCCTGCCAGTTTTCTTTTGCCCGCTGTTCGTCTGAATACGTCCAGTTGAAAATCTGTTCTTCGATAAACTCGCCCGAAGCTATGGCACGAAAAGGTGTTCCCGACAGATACAAATAATGGTTGGTGGTTATTGGAATTTCTTCTTCATCGAAATATTCGATTCCTTCGCCCTCACCAAAAGCTTGTTCCTTTTTATCCTCTGCTTCAAACAATTCCTTTGCCGACTCACGCCAGGCGCCATAATGGTATTCGTCGAAAATAATGCAATCCCAATTAATGGCGTGCACCCATTCGTTACGGGTTTTTATGCCTCCGGTGCTGGTGTTTTTTCCCAAATGGTCTTGAAAAGAGCCAAAACAAACAAATGATTTGTGTGGGTCGATATCTTCGTACTGCAAGCCATTGTGTGAAATAAACTGCCATCCCCTGAAATCGACGTGTGTCATTAAATCTTCTTCCCAGGCACTTTGCACGGCAGGTTTAAAGGTCAGCACCAATATTTTTGTCCACCCCATTTTTTTAGCCAACTGATAACTGGCAAAGGTTTTGCCGAAACGCATTTTGGCATTCCACAAAAAGTGAGGCGTTTTGTTTGGATTTTCTTGTTTGAAGCTATTGAAGTAAACCATTGTTTTTTTCACGGCTTCTTCCTGTTCGGGCCGCATAACAAAAGTGTTTATGCGGTTGTCGTCGGTTTGTTCACCGGTTTTGATTTCGTGAATGGCTTTGCGCAAATCGTTTAACGAGCATTTGAACCATTCGCCATCGGGATTGGCAAAGCCCTGTTTACGGAGCAAACGATGAATGTCGTGGTCGGTAAAAGAATTGCCGTCGCACTTCATAGCCGATTCTTCAAACACAATTTTATACGGAATGGCAGCCGTGCCCAACTGCTCTTTGATGCGTGTTGCGGCATCGCGGTCGGTATAGCCGATTTTAAGCAATCCTTTGTGCGTTTCTATACCTGTCAATTCGTAGGCATAAATGGTGGGATTGGCATCGGGACGCGGCGGGAAGAAATCTTTTTTACTCATAGTTTGGATTTACTTTGCAAATAAGAATTGGCTATTATTCAGGTATTTATATTATTTTTGGAATCATTGTGCAAATAAAAAATATTTTATTTGTTGTTAGGTCGTTTGTCCAATAAATCGCAATTATTTATTTGTTGTAATATTTGTTCTTTGCTTGGTAAATAAAGTTGATATTTACTTGCCAATATCGTATTGTTTTCTTTGGGTAAAACCAATTGAACCATCGAATCGTTTTTGTCGGCACAAAGCAAAATTCCGATAGTAGGATTCTCGTCGTCCTGCTTTTCAAAACGGTCGTAATAATTCACATACATCTGCAATTGTCCGATATCCTGATGCGTAAGTTTGTGCGTTTTGATTTCAATTACGACAAAACAACGCAATAAACGATTGTAAAAAACCAAATCGGCAAAGTATTCATCATCTTCAAGCAACAAGCGTTTTTGACGGGCAACAAAAGAAAAACCATTTCCCAATTCCAACAAAAAATGCTGAATATTGGTAATAATAGCTTGTTCAAGGTCTTTCTCGTAATAGGCGGCCTGTGGTTTTAAACCAAGAAATTCCAAAACCATCGGGTCTTTTATGATGTCTTTGGGATTATCCGGGGTTATTTCGCCTTTGGCAATGGCAAGCACTTTTTTCTTATCGGCACTAAACAAAAGCCGTTCGTAGAGCTGACTGTTTACCTGCCGTTCCAACTGTCGGAACGACCAATTGTTTTTGCACGATTCTTCGATATAAAATGTCCTTTTGTCCTTGTCGTCAATTCGTATAAGAAGCCGATATTGAGACCAGTTCAATTGCGAACGCAGTGTGTTCGCAATTGGAAACGTGCGATAAAACTGACGACAAAATTCCAACTGACGAACAGAAAAACCACTGCCAAACTCTTTGGATAATTCGGCAGACAAACGATTGGTTATGTATGTACCATAATCGGCACGGTCTTTTTCGTTTTGTTCTTCAACAAAAATACGTTCGCCAATATTCCAATACATAACAACACGTTCGGTTTCTACTGCCCGAACTGCATTGTTTTGGGCATTGAAAATAAGTTGCCGAATATCGTTTATGAAATTATTTGATATTAAATTGTTCAAATCTTTTTTACTCATAGTCTCTTAAATTATTTCTTGCTTGTTCGATGACAGCATACAGTTTTTGTTCGAGTCGTTTCATATCAGGAAGTTTTGTCAAATATTCGGCAACACGAATATTGCTTTTGTCCAATTGCAATAGTTCGATGTGCTCCTGATTTTTTGAGGCGCACAGAATTAATCCGACAGGAGGATTTTCGCCTTCCTGCATATCGTATTTTTCGAGCCAACGCAGGTAAAGCTCCATTTGCCCCTTGTAAGCAGCCTTGAATTTATCAATTTTTAAATCGATGGCTACCAAACATTTTAACTGACGATGAAAAAACAGCAAGTCGATGTAGTAATCGTCATTGTCGATAGTGATACGTTTTTGACGCGCAACAAAGGCAAAACCACTGCCCAGTTCAATAATAGTCCGTTGCAATTCAGAAAGAATGGCACTTTCCAAATCCTTTTCGGAATAAGTATCTTTTAGTCCTAAGAAATCAAGAAAATAAGGGTCTTTGAATACGATATCCGGTGTAAGTTTATTTTCGTTTTTCAGGCTTTCGAGTTCATTTTCAATGGTCGTCTCAGGTTTTTTACTGATGGCGGTACGCTCGTAAAGCATAGAATTGATGCGGTCTTCCAACGTTCGAGTACTCCATTTTTCAAGTTTACACATTTCGATGTAAAACTCGCGTTTTAGGGGGTCATCAATATAAATAAGTGTTTTTATATGTGTCCAACTCAATTGTCTCTGCACTGCGGAGACAATCTTAATAGTTGGAAAAGTCTCTGCAAAGCGGAGACAATGCCGCAACTGCTTTTCGCTCCAGCCCTGACCGTATTGTTCGGTCAATTGTTTTGCCAGCGAAGCAATCACTTCTTTACCATATTCGGCACGTTTATTCTGCAAAATGTTTCGATTGATGCAATCTCCGATGTTCCAATAAAGCATACTCATTGCCGAATTGACCACAACAGCCACCTGCAAACGGCTTTGCTCGATAAGTGTGCTTATTTCGCCGAATAATTGATTCTTTGCCAATGAATGTGCCGGATTTTCATTCATAACCTTACTCCTTTTTTGTTAGTTCCATCGGGCGAATCATACTTTCGATAAAAGCAATTTCATCTTCGGTTAAACCGTATTTGGTATAGAGTTTTTCGTCTGTCCAAGGTTCTGAAAAATTTTGGATAGGAACGAATTCATAAACACCTCTTCTTGTCTCTTGCGTTATCTTTTTTAGCGAAACCATGAAATGAAAAAACCTAGTGCTAATGTATGACAGCACATTTTCCATGATTTCCTCTGATTTGAAAGGACCAATAACAAGATAAGTTTCACTTGTACATGATGGGTTTTCAGGTATAAAGGGTTTTATTAAATCTGTTTTACTATCACCTGTTCCCACCGCTTTGGCAACGAATAATTTATGTTGATTCACCCAATCAAAATTTTTCTTTACATATTTTTTGTCGATATATCCAATTCCTTCTCTACGCCAACCATTATAATAAAAATTTATAGCACCGTCGAATGGACTATGTTTAAATTTAGGTTTAATTCTTTTCATGCTTCCCTCGACTCTTACATCAAATCCAAAAGGATCGTTGGCACTAATTAAATCAGAAAAACTCTTTTCTTTCTTAGCTTGGACTTTTTTCAATATTGGTATCGCTTCATTATACCTAATGAACGTAGTTGCTCCTTTTTCAAGTAAAAACCTTTCAACCTCTGAAGTAATAGCATCTCCTGTATGTGAACACACTTTGCATGTTCCTTCATTATCCCTATCCCATAAAAAGTAGTTCACGCCCCCTTTGATTTCTACTCCAGGGAAGCAGTATCTCGCATCTTGAAAATCGTGTATGATTCTAATTCTCTTATCACGAAGCATTTTCTCTCTAAACTCAGTTAGCTCACCAACTCGACCTCCGGCAAACCATCTTGCTGGAATAATCATAGAAATATATCGTGGGTTTAGCTTAATTGCCTGTTCTACAAATTTATGATAAATTGGTTTTGCACTTGCACCGAACCCTCCATCACTCAATTGGTAAGGCGGATTTCCAATAATAACATCGAATTTCATATTAAATATTTTTTCAGGATTTTCGGTATGAATAAAATTGTAGGAGTATGTTTCGAGCGCATCGTCGCGGTCGTACACTTCCCGGCTGGCTCCGCAATAGGTGCATTTGCCATTCTGCCAGGTGTGTTGCAGGCGTTGGTAACGGATGTTGCCCTGCGCGTTGTCGAATGCTTCGCAAACAGAGTATTTGCCGTCGGCTGTTTTGGAGCAATATAAACTGCGGCGCGAGAGCAGCGAGGTAAGTTCGGTGATGGCTATGCCGTAAAGCTGGCGGGTAAAAATATGGTCGCGCCGCTGCTGTTCGTCGGGTATCTGCTGTTCCAGTCCGTGCATCAGGCGTTTTGCCATTTCGCGCAGGAAAATGCCTGTTTTGCTCACGGGGTCGAGAAACCGTGCATCGGGATTGCTCCACAATTCGGCAGGAAGCAAATCGAGCATTTCGTTCACAAGCTTGGGCGGCGTAAATACCTCGTCGTTGCTTAGGTTGGCAAGGCACGAAAGTACATCGGGGTTGTAATTGGTTGATAGCATCATCGTCTGAACTGTGATTTATTTGATTTGTGGATTACCTTGATTTTTTTGTTTGAATGACTTGTTGGTCAGTCGTTTAAATTGCAATGATTTGGCACCAAAATTAATCAGAAGTCCGACTTTCAAATCGTAAGCTTCCAAATAATTAATAGCTTGCGCCAAATGCACATCGAGCAATTCCGTTACTGCTTTCAGTTCTACAGAAACAACACCTTGAACCAAAAAATCGACACGACGTGTTCCTATTTGCTGGTGTTTGTAATAAACGGGCATTTCGTATTCTCTCGAAAAACCAATGCCGTTCAAACTCATTTCAATTTCGAGTGCACATTGATATATAACTTCCTGAAAACCATTGTCCAATTCATTGTACACGGTCATAGCGCATCCGATAATTTCAGATGTAAGTTCCGAATATTTATATTCTTCTTTTATCATTATCTAAATCATCTAATCACAAAAATCATTGTTCAGACAATTTCAGGAAATGCACTAACGGATAATCTTTAACAGGTTCGTCAATAGCCGCGGGTTCTCCTTCGTCATTAAATAATGAGAACTGATGCGTTTTTTCAACCAAAAATTGAAATTTATAATCCCGCCGTTGGAGCATTGAGCCATTAACAGCCGTCCATTCCGAAAACACAAAAGATTCGTTGGTTTGTGGGTTCGTAAAAGTTAAGGCATCGCCCCAGAGTATGTTTCTTTTCAGCAAGAAACGCACACTGCGTCTGCATTCTTCTTTGCATTTGTCATCAAATAATGATGTATATTCGTTATCAAATATCTCAAACATTCTTTCCCGGCACTCCTGTGCATTGTCTTCTAAAATATCAACGCCGTAAATACTGGAAACGGCAATAACAGCATAACGTTCCCATTCGAACTGACTTTTTTTATAGTTCCGGTTAACTACGTCAAGTTTTCTTCTAAATACTTCGGCTAAAAAGTTGCCATTACCACAAGCGGGCTCAAGAAAACGTGATTCAATGCGTTCTGTTTCCTGTTTGACCAAATCAAGCATTGCATTGACTTCGCGTTTATTGGTAAACACCTCTCCATGGTCGGTTACTCGTTGTTTTGATTTTACTTGTTTATTATTGTTTGTCATCAATCCTTTTGTCCTTTCTACTTCCAAAAATAATAAATTCGTATGGGGACATCGGTAAAAAAACAGCTCTTTTACAAACTTTGATTGTATGGCTGTTATTTAAAAATCCCAATTGACTGTCAGGGCAAAATCATGGAGAAAAAATGAACAGATGCCGGTTTAAAACTTTGACAATATACATGCCTGTTTTGGTTCCGGCTTCATGTAACTTTGTTTTGTTCTAAAAACAAAAAAATGTCAAGCAATTTGCACCAGGTAAAAACACTTTGTTTTGTTTTCGATAATGAAAACAGCCTGATTTTGTTACAGCAGTATGGTTCAGGGGAATATGCCCATCTGCACTCGGGCATCGACTCCGATTGCATGTTTGCTGACGATACAGCCAGCTCGTGTATCCAGAACGTGGTTGAAAAAGCAGGAGTTGAGATTGCAGAATTAAAACCACGGGGGCTGATTAAAACCGTTGATTTAGCAGAAGGCGAAGCAACGATCTATTTTATTTACGAAGCTGAATATGTTCAGGGCGAACTTCAGCAAAATGCAGAAGGACGCTTAAAATGGGTGGATGTATTAAATATGTTCAACCTGGAATACGTGCCGTTTGTACAGGAAATAATTAAGCACCTGCTTGACGAAAACAACTTTTTCGAAGCCTTTTTCGAGCTGGGTGAATCCGGTGAAATTGTAAGCCGGCAGATTTATCCTGAATTTGAATAAACAATTACCGGCATACAAAAGCTAATCTTCAGGTCCGGGCAGTACGATTGCCAGAATAAGGTACAGGATAAGCATCAGCGGATTAAAAGCCGTGAGAACGCCATAAGCAACCCGGATAATCACCGGATCCATTTCCGGATTAATGTATTCCGAAATTCCTGCACAAACACCTGACAATGCGTGGTTCTTCGATTTTCGTAAACGTTTCATATTAGTTGTCTTTTGAAAGGTTAATGCCGATATGGCTTAATTTATCTATATCGTTAATATTGAAATTTCCGTAAAAAGAGACCAGAAAGTACATTCCTTCCGGATCATCATTTCTTATGAATAAATGAAATTCGGAAGCTTTTTTCTTGTTCCCGAGGAACCAGGCTTCAATATTATCTTTTTCTTCATCGTCCGGATCAATTTTACGGTAAGCTGACGGCAGCATCGCTATCGCTTTTTTCATAAACTGAGGCCCGCTTATTTCCCCTTTTTGCGGGTTATAGGAAAGAAAACGGATCTGGTTCAAATCGCCGGTAATGGTTTTATTCTGATCATCAAAATCGAGATTCACCACGTCGAGCATCGTTTTACTGAACGAAAACTGCGAACATCCGTCAGCCGTGTTAAACGAGTCGTAAATCCGGTCTGACTTACTTTGGGCTGAAACAATTCCTGAAATAAACAGGATCAGAAACGTAAGTGCTATTTTGTTCATCTTCATATGATTCCATTTTTAAATTTATTCTTTCAAAGCAAGTCCGTCTTCCGTCATCGTCCAGTATTTGCCACCCATGTCTCCATCCCATGTATTGTTCACATTCTCAATATCGTAGATAATCTGTACCAGGTTTTTATCGAGGTAAACCGATTTTCCGACCGGAATTTTTACCACAATGTCGACTTCCTGGTTTCTCCACTGGTCGTTTTCGCCCAGAGTGTAATACGGATCGAATGTGATAAGCGAATCTTTTTGCTGAAAGTTGTATACAATTGCCCCGGCATTCTGTTTCGCCTCATTCTGGTTTTTACCCCGCGCCTTTTTTTTCAGAACAACCAGAAACTGGTTGCCCGAGCTCTTTTCAATATCAAGGTGCGGATCGCCCAGAAGCATATCGTCGCCGTCTACCTTTATCATTTTCATCCGGTTCAGATCAATTTCGTAATTGGTATAATTCCGGTATAAATCGTCGCCTAACCCCAGAACAAGCGTATTGCAGTTCGGGCACCCGATTTCCGTACTGGTCGTTTCCGAAGCCTTTTTACTGAAGTTGTCAACCTGTCCGACCGATACAACAATAAGTGTAACCAAGGCAAGCAACCACACACCTACCGATGCCAGGCCAATCACCTTATTGTTTGTTTTGTACCTGAAAATCATTTTGGTACCTATAAACAGAATAGCCATCAGCGGAATAGCGGCCAGTAATACGATAGCAATTACTGAAATGGCTATTGCCCCCGGACTAACAAAATGATTGAACACTCCGGACATCTGGAAGTCAGGGCTCCAGCCCATTACAGATGGCAATCCCGACAAAAGCGAATGCCCGATCAGCATGGTACTGACGAAGCTAAGCAATCCGAAAAAACCGATTAAGACAAGTAATGCTCCGACAACTACAACCACTATTTTCAGGAAGGCCCTAAAAACATTGTATGCCAGTTCACCAAAGCGCGACATTCCTTCCTTCCCTTTTTCGTAAGCTCCAGGGTTCTTAAAACGCTGATAGCTTGCCTTCACATCTTTTACTTCTTCTTTTATCGACTTTTCGATACTCGAAACAGTTGCTTCTTCTCCCTTCATTTCAAGACGTTGGGCCGTAGTGCGGGCTTTGGGCACTGCAATCCACAGCATAAGATACAATACAAAATTGAATGGCCCGATAACGAAAAAAAGGACAAAAAAGACAATACGCAGGATTACCGGGTCGATATTGAAGTAAGCACCCATACCGCCGCAAACACCGCCCAGCACACGACGGTCGGGATCGCGGTACATACGGCGTTTTACCCGGGTTGAAGCGGCCGGAGCAGCAGTTTCTGCTTCACCTTCCCCGTCTTCCATAAAATCTTCCGGCGTTCCCATCCGGGAAATTACCTCATCAACCCACGGATCGATAATCACATCTCCGCCGTCTTTCATTTTTTCATTGAAAAGTTCGGCAATACGGGCTTCAATATCCTGTAAAATTTCTTTTCCTTCTTCACTCGCACCAAAATGCCGGTTTAACATCTGAAGATAATTTTGCAGCTTCTCGTAAGCATCTTCATCAATGTGAAAAATACTGCCGCTTATATTGATCGTAAATGTTTTTTTCATCTCTACTCTGTTTTTTCCTGTTGTTACTGATTCTGTTTTTTCTGAAAATTTTATTTATGCGTTTTAATTGTTTCCACAGCGTGAACCAGTTCGTCCCACGACTCGCCCAGTTCATTCAAAAATGTTTTTCCTTCATTTGTCAGTTCATAATATTTCCGTGGTGGTCCCTGGGTGCTTTCTTCCCAGCGGTAACTCAGCAGTCCGTCGTTTTTTAAACGTGTCAGCAACGGATAAAGGGTTCCTTCCACAACAATCATCTTCGACTTTTTTAAATCGTCGATAATGTCGTTTGCATAAAGGGGTTTCTCTTCGAGTACCAGCAGGATGCAGTATTCCAAAACTCCTTTCCGCATTTGTGCTTTTGTGTTCTCTATCTTCATTTTTTCCATTTTTTCTGAAGTCGGTACGTAGTTGCACTGTTTCAGGAGACAATATAAATTTCACGCTCCGAACAGTCTGTTTTCAGATTATATCTTCCAAATATTGTTATTCACCATCCAGTTTTCCAGATTCAGCTCCCGGTCACGTTCCGTCCGGATATTTATTGTCCTGTTTTCCTGACACCTGCTGTCTGTCATCCAGTCTTCGAGTTCCAACCCGGGATCAACATCGTAATGAACCTGATAGCTGAAATTGTTAAGAAACGCTTCACTGGTCATCCACGGTTCCAGCCCGAGGGATTTGTCTTTTTCATGGATAAAATTACAATTGAAAGTTTTTATCCCCACTGTACTCATCTTTTTTGCCGGGTAACCGGTATTGCTGTGAGAATCAGATCCTGCATCTGCAATTATCACTGTATTATCCTTTCCTGTTAGAAATTGTTCCCGGATTTCCTGGGCATTCACCGCAAAACTGATCAGAATAAAACTGATAATAATGGTTCCGCTTTTAAGAAGAATGCTTTTTGTGTTGTTGTTTTTTGTTTTCATGACTTTGTTTTCTGTTTGTTTAATTGTTTTCAGGCCTGAGGCCTTTTGTCTGTTCTCAAATTGTTTTCTATGGTTGTTTTTCTGTTTTGTCTGTAAGACGTTTGCTCTTTTATTTCGTTACAAAATGTATAGAACTTTTTTTTACCTTGAATTTTGTATTACAAATATATGAACAAAAAATAGTACTATGCAATACAAAATACTATATTTTTTTGAAAAAATTTCATGAAAAATTGTATTACACTGATTTGCTGCTATTTATGTCTTCGACATTTTTTGAAATTTATTTTTATAAGCATGTGCATATCAATGATTGCATGTTTAAGCCAACCAATAAACAATTCGGCAACGGTTGAGTATCTCCACCATATTTTCTCTGTGACTGCTGAATAATTGCAGAAATCTGTTAACAGGTCTCTACGGAATAGCGGAATAATATTTTATTCGAGATGAAATATTTGATAGTTTATAGAATGAAAAGTATTTTTATAGCGGGTTGAATGCACTCAATTTTTAAACAGTTGCGAAAGTTTTGAAAACATAAGGACATTCATCTCACTCATTCTGAAACAATAAACCTGAAAAAACTAATGAAAACCTATCTCAAAAACCTAAACCTGTTTCTGATTCTGGAATTAATTACATTTTCTTCTTCCGCGCAGATTTCAAAATCCGATATCGATAAATCTATTGATATTGCTTCATTAAAACATCCGTATTTGTACTTTACAGAAGAGGAAAAACCGGCTCTTCTGGAGCGCATTCAAAACGATCAGGAATGCAACGACATTTTCAGAGAACTGAAAGCGGAATGCACCATGCTGCTGTATATGCCTGTAGACCGGAATATTCCGGTTCAGGGAAAGAATACCCGCGCCGGGTGGACTGAGGCAGACCGTGACAATAAGTATGAAAATTATTACAAACTGAATCGGAGCAGTGCGTTTAAACTGGCTTTTTTGTACCAGATGACGGGCGAAAAGAAATATGCGGAAAAAGCATTCGAGTTTGCCGATGCTTTTTGCGATTTGCCTACCTGGACCCTGCGTCCGCACGAGTTTCCGGTAATCTATTCGCGGATCATGCCGTGGAATGTAAATGACGACCAGGTGAATTTTAATTTCGATCATCTTAATGGTGATTCCGGGAGATTGATGGCCGCGGTATACGACTGGCTTTATCCTGCCTTAACTCAGGCACAGCGCGACCGCATCCGGGGAGCCTTAATCGGGAAGGTGGTTACGCGTGTACGTGGCAATTACGAGTTTCACTGGTGGGCCACGGCTTACCGCTGCAACTGGTGCGGTGTCTGTAACTCGGGTGTGGGACTGGCAGGTCTGGCCCTTCTCACCGAGAATCCTCAGCTGACCGATATTGTTGCCGAATCGTACAACCGTATCAACAGCATGTTCAACCAGCTGGGCGTTGACGGCGGCTGGCAGGAAGGTGGCGGTTACTGGGCTTACGGAGTAGATGCATCTGTTTTTTTTGCCGATGCACTGAACCGGCTTACCCATTCGAAATACAATCTTTTCGAGAATGAGCGGTTAAAAAATAACCCGGCAACCTTTGCTTTATATATCTCCCTCCCGGGAAACAAGTCGCTGAATTTCGAAGATTCCCATGGAGACAAGCTGCCCGGTGATACATACCTGATCGACAAGCTGGCTGCCGAAACAAATAGCAAGGTAGCAATGTGGTACCGGGATGAACTTTTTGGTGCGGGAACCGATATTTTCGATATCATCTGGTCCAAACCGACAATTGAAGCTATGCCTCCGCAGAATGCGTCACGTCTTTTCCGCACCATTAACTGGTGGGTAATGCGGAGCGATTTCAAAAACCCGGAGAATGTGGTGGTTGCCGGTAAAGCAGGCAAGAACGACGATCCGCACCACGGCCATCTCGATATTGGGCATTTCGTGGTTTACTGGCAGAACGAATATTTTATCCGCGACCTGGGCAGCGGGGCCTACGATGAGAAGTATTTCGACGATATGCGCTGGAATTATCCGCAGGCATCAAGCGAAGGTCACAACGTAATTTTTGTGAACGGGGAGAAGCAACTTCCGGGTAAGCTGAGGAAGCAGCCGTACAATTACAATGTAGGAGGAGAAGTGCTTGATTTCCGGACATCGGAGAAGCAGGATTACGTGCTGATGGATCCGACCAATGCCTACCCGAAACAGGAGTTGAAGAGCTGGCGCCGGCATATCGTTCTTGATAAGCCGGTGGTTACGGTTGTTCTTGATGAAATAGAGTCCAGTCCGGATTCGGAAATCAGGGTGCGTTTTCATCCGGGAGTGGATTATGAGAAGAATGACCGTTTTGTTTTGCTCAAGGGAGAGAAGGGAAAAATGGCGTTGATTCCGGTTATGTTACAGAACTTTGACATTGAGCCCGGCAGACATGCCTGCCAGTTTATTAATGCGACCAGCGAATTTCACTGGGCCGGCTATTTTGACACGGTAATTCATTCAAAAAGTGATAAGACCCTGGTGGGTACGATTATATTGCCGGTAAAGGATGCCGGGGAAGCAGAAAGGATAGCCTCTTCAGCAAGAATGAAAACAGATGCATCGGGAAATGTATCCGTTTCGTTTAGCAAAGGGAAGAAGTACCTGCTGGAGTATCAGAATTCAGAAGGAAAACTGCTGCTGAAAAAATAGGTTGTTTCCTTATGAACAGTCGATAAAACAAATCCGGCATTCTCAACTATTTGAAGAAAACCTCCGGAAAAGTTTTCAGGACGGCAATTGCCGAAGTCAGGTGAAACTGTTAACTTTCGCACCTTCCTGAAAAAGGAAAAACTAAACTAAACCACTAATTATTATGAAACGAGTTATTCAACTTCTTGCAATTATTGTGACTGTATTGTCTGTACCGAAAACGCTTTTTTCCCAGGTTACTAAATCCGATATCGATAAGGCCATCGATATTGCTTCATTAAAACATCCGTATTTATATTTTACAGAAGAGGAAAAACCGGCTCTTCTGGAGCGCATTCAAAACGATCAGGAATGCAACGACATTTTCAGAAGACTGAAAGCGGAATGCACCATGTTGCTGTATATGCCTGTAGACCGGAATATTCCGGTTCAGGGAAAGAATACCCGTGCCGGCTGGACTGAGGCGGACCGTGACGACAAATATGAAAATTATTTTTTGCTGAACCTGTATAACACATTCAGACTGGCTTTTCTATACCAGATGACAGGCGAAAAGGAATACGCGGAAAAAGCATTTGAATTTGCCGACGCTTTTTGCGATTTGAAAAGCTGGACCATGCGTCCGCATGAGTTTCCGGTAATCTATTCGCGGATCATGCCGTGGAATGTAAATGACGACCAGGTAAACTTTAATTTCGATATTTATAACGGCGATGCAGGGAGACTGATGGCCGCGGTGTACGACTGGCTTTACCCGGCTTTAACCCAGGCACAGCGCGACCGCATCCGGGGAGCCTTAATCGGGAAGGTGGTTACGCGTGTACGTGGCAATTACGAGTTTCACTGGTGGGCTACGGCTTACCGCTGCAACTGGTGCGGTGTCTGTAATTCGGGAGTAGGCCTGACTGGCCTGGCCCTTCTCACCGAGAATCCTCAGCTGACCGATATTGTCGCCGAATCGTACAATCGCATTAACAGCATGTTCAACCAGCTGGGCGTTGACGGCGGCTGGCAGGAAGGTGGCGGTTACTGGGCTTTTGGCATGAAACCATCTGTTTTTTTTGCTGATGCACTGAACCGGCTTACCCATTCGAAATACAATCTTTTTGAGAATGAGCGGTTAAAGAATAACCCGGCAACTTTCGCTTTATATATCTCACTTCCGGGGGGCAAGTCTCTTAATTTTGAAGATTCGGGCGGGAAAAAACTGGTCGGTAGTACATTCTTGATTAACAAGCTGGCTGCCGAGACAAAAAATCAGACGGTCGCCTGGTACCGGGACGAATTTTTTGGTGCGGGAACCGATATTTTCGACATTATCTGGGCCAGACCAGACATGGAGGGTACGCCTCCGCAGAATGCGTCACGTCTTTTCCGTACCATTAACTGGTGGGTAATGCGGAGCGATTTCAAAAACCCGGAGAATGTGTTGGTTGCCGGTAAAGCAGGAAAGAACGACGATCCGCACCACGGCCATCTCGATATTGGGCATTTCGTGGTTTACTGGCAGAACGAATATTTTATCCGCGATCTGGGCAGCGGGGCCTACGATGAGAAGTATTTCGACGATATGCGCTGGGATTATCCGCAGGCATCGAGCGAAGGACACAACGTAATTTTTGTGAACGGGGAGAAACAAATTCCGGGAAAGCTGAGGAAGCAGCCGTACAATTACAATGTAGGAGGAGAAGTGCTTGATTTCCGGACGTCGGAGAAGCAGGATTACGTGCTGATGGATCCGACCAATGCCTACCCGAAGCAGGAGTTGAAGAGCTGGCGCCGGCATATCGTTCTTGATAAGCCGGTGGTTACGGTTGTTCTTGATGAAATAGAGTCCAGTCCGGATTCGGAAATCCGGGTGCGTTTTCATCCGGGAGTGGATTATGAGAAGAATGACCGTTTTGTTTTGCTCAAGGGAGAGAAGGGAAAAATGGCGTTGATTCCGGTTATGTTACAGAACTTTGACATTGAGCCCGGCAGACATGCCTGCCAGTTTATTAATGCGACCAGCGAATTTCACTGGGCCGGCTATTTTGACACGGTAATTCATTCAAAAAGTGATAAGACCCTGGTGGGTACGATTATATTGCCGGTAAAGGATGCCGGGGAAGCAGGGAGGATAGCCTCTTCAGCAAGAATGAAAACAGATGCATCGGGAAATGTATCCGTTTCGTTCAGTAACGGGAAGAAGTACCTGCTGGAGTATCAGAATTCAGAAGGAAAACTTTTGTTAAAAAAATAAGGGCATAAGACTATGAATTTGCGGCATATTTTATTCATCGCATTTTTGACGGTACTTTTTTCGTCTTGTGAAGAAAAGAGTATAACTCCCGGAGAACCGCGGCTGGGGGGCTGGGATTACGAATGGATGAAGATGGTCAGGAATGATTTAAATGCCGGGAACAGTTATTTCCGTCCGGCTTATGACCGGTTGATAGAGGATGCAGATACGGCGATGTCTGAAGGCGCATTTTCAGTTACTTACAAGAAGATGATGCCGCCGAGTGGAAATAAACACGATTACATGAGCATGGGGCCGTATTGGTGGCCTGACCCGGAAAAAGAGAATGGTTTGCCGTATATTCGCCGGGATGGGGAAGTGAACCCGGAAAGAAATGAGCTGGACAGCTTCCAAAAAAATAAAATGATTGATGGAGTGCGCTCATTGTCAATGGCATGGTTTTTTTCAGGAGAACATAAATATGCCGAAAAAGCAGCCGGATTACTGCGGGTTTGGTTTTTAAACAAAGAGACCCTGATGAACCCTCATCTGGAATACGCACAGGCAATCCCTGGCATTGCTCCGGGGCGTTTTATCGGTTTAATCGATGGCGCTTCTTTTCATACCCTGGTCGATGCCATTGCCCTGCTCGAAACATCCGGCGTTTTATCTTCTGATGAAAAAGATGGGCTCAGAACATGGTTTAAAAGATATTTCAGATGGCTGGTGGAAAGCGACCACGGGAAAAGTGAGGACAATTACAAGAATAATCATTCGGTGGCTTACGATCTTCAGTCTTCGGGCATTGCTTATTTTTTAGGAGACGATGATTTTGTGGCGCGAAAAGCAAGGGAACTGCCACGCCGGAGGATAGACCCGATGATTGAAGGAGACGGACGGCAACCTGAAGAATTGATCCGGACAAAAGCTTTTGGCTACTCGGTTGCCAATCTTGGTAACTTTTTCGGAGTAGGAGAAAAGGGTTTGAAAGTAGGGGTTAACATTTTTGGCTATGCCAATCAAAAAGGAGGTTCCATACAAAAAGCACTGGATTTTTTAGTTGGTTATATCGGACGGGAGAAAGGCTGGCCTTATCAGCAAATTGCAAATTGGGAAGCTGTCGGGAACCAACTCGGGCTGGTGGTGCGAAGTGCAGCGCTGATTTATAAAAACGGGAGTTATCAGAAATTATGGGAAGATACCTTTTATGAAAGAATGAAAAGCAACTGGAGCTTGCTTGTTATCCCGGGAATTCATGAGAATTAAGTGATTAATTTAGAGAATAATCTGTAAAAATATTGAAAATGAAGATCTGGAATTTTGGAATTGTTGGGGCAGGAAGCATAGCTGATTTTCATGCCAAAGCTGTAGAGAGCCTTTCTAATGCAAACCTGGTCGGCATTTGCGGTACAAATCAGGAAAAAGTAAAGACTCTGGCTTCAAAATATTCATGCAAAGCATTTAATGATACGACAGAAATGCTTCAGTCACCGGAGATCGATATAGTTTTAATTGCCACACCGAGCGGTGCACATTTCGGGCCGGCAGTTGAAGCAGCCCGCTGCGGGAAGCACGTGTTGTGCGAGAAACCGCTGGAAATAAGCCTTGAGCGGATCGATGAGATGATTGCAGCACATGAGAAGCATCACACACGGTTGGGCGGTATTTTCAACTACCGGTACAACGAGGCGGTGCAGGTACTGAAAAGGGCAGTTGATGGGGGCCGGTTCGGCACCATAACCAATGCATCGGTATATGTCCCGTGGTGGCGCAGTGATGAATACTACCAGAGCAGCTGGCGCGGCACGTGGTCTCTTGACGGAGGCGGCGCCCTGATGAACCAGTCCATCCACATGGTCGACATGCTTCAGTACATGATGGGCCCGGTGGCTTCATTGTGTGCATATACGGCCACACTGGGCCATCCGCAGATCGAGGTGGAAGATACGGCAGTCTCTGTTTTGAAATTCAGAAACAAAGCCCTGGGAATGATATACGGCACAACGGCATCGTATCCCGGACAATTCAGAAGGCTGGAGATAACCGGGACAAAGGGGACCGTTATTATGGAAGAAAACAGTTTAAAGGTTTGGCAGTTTGCCGAAGAGCTGGCTGAGGATAAGGAGATAGTGAAGAAATACAGCATGGTCGAAGGCGGCGGCGGAGTGTCCGACCCGATGGCAATCCCCTTTGAACCACATGCAAGAAACATAGCAGCCTTTATCCGGTCAATAGAACAAAACCGGCCTTTTGAGATAGACGGCAGGGAAGCGCGGAAGTCTGTTGAAATAGTCCTTGGAATCTACGAATCGGCGAAGAATCATCACGAGGTTTTCTTTTCAGAACGAATTTGATCCGATGTTCCCGGATACACAATATCATACAGATATAAAATAGTTATAATTTGCATCCATCCAATTCTGATTAAACAAAGCATAAAATTGGATTTTGTTCCATTATTCGTTAACTTTGCTTCGTGGATAAAAAACGACAATTGATATATTTCAAAGAGTATTTCCGGAATTTTTTTGACAAACAGACCGAGAAAACAAAGGACAAAATTGACTATGTACTTTTCCTTGTTACGGTTGCTGAAAAAATCCCAGGAAAATTTTTTGAGCAAATAAGCGGAAACGATGGATTATTTGCAATTCGCATAGAGTTCGAAAGTAATATTTTTAGAATATTTTGCTGTTTTGATAAAGGAAACCTTGTGGTGCTTTTCAACGGATTTCAAAAAAAGACACAGAAAACGCCTAAAAAAGAAATTGAAAAAGCAATGACAATTATGAACGAGTATTTTGAGTTACAAGAGAAAGGAGATTTAAAATGAAAAATATAATGACATTTGACGAACATCTGGATAAAAGGTACGGTAAGATTGGATCAGAAAAACGCACCGAATTCGAGATTAAAGCAAAAGCATTCGCGATAGGTGAAATTTTAAGAGATGCAAGGAAAGAGGCAAACATGACTCAGGAGGAACTTGCAACCAAAACAGGGACAAGAAAAAGCTTCATATCCAGGATCGAAAATGGGCATAGTGATATTCAGTTATCAACACTGTATCGATTGGTTGAGATCGGATTTGGTAAAAAAGTATCCTTGACAATAGGATAAAAAGAAAAAAACAACCGGCACATACATTTCGTAAATTGCATTGCGGCGTCTGGTGCAGGTTGTCGCCCCGGATTCCCGCCTGATTGTCTTCGTCCTGCGGACGGACAATCATCCAAATCAGCAATGACAACTTACAATTTACCGTAAACAATCAGCAAATACAACAGGGTCACTTCTCCCGCTATGAAATAGTTTTGCTAATTTCACCTGAATTTTAAAAACAACAAAAATGTATAAACAATCGACCAACTATCTGATTTTTTTATTCCTTTTCGTGTTTGCTTTTTCGTCCCCTGCAGATGCACAAAAAGGAGATAAAATGAACACGCTGACAAAAAAAGAAGTAAAGGAAGGATGGGAACTTCTTTTCAACGGGAAGGACATGAATAACTGGGAAAAATTTAAGGGAGGTGAAGTAACCGGATGGAAAATAGTGAACGGCGAACTGTACAATTCAGGTAAAGGTTCTGATCACGGAGGTGATATAATTACCAAAAAGGAGTTTGAAAATTTTGAACTCACACTGGAATGGAGAATTGACCCGCAGAGCAATTCGGGGATATTTTATCATGTACAAACAGGCCTTACCGACGCCATTTACCAGTCAGGGCCTGAATACCAGCTACTCGACGACAAAGGCTGGCCCACACCGTTGAAAGCTTACCAGTATACCGGCTCGAACTATGCAATGAAAGCTCCCCACGATGTAAAACTGGCACCTGTCGGCAAATGGAACAAAACCCGGATTGTTGTCAGAAACCCGCATGTTGAACACTGGCTGAACGGCAAAAAAGTAGTGGAATACGACTTGTGGACAGACGAATGGAAGGCTGAAAAAGCCGCAGGAAAATGGAAAGATGCTCCTTACTACGGAATATCGCCCAAAGGACATATCGGGTTGCAGGATCACGGAGGGTTGACCGTATTCAGAAACATGAAAATAAGGGAATTAAAATAACTCATGCTGCATAAGCGAAACGGAGACCGTCTTGAATACTTTTCAGGACGGTTTTTTTATCCTTGATAATGAATCGGATGACCTGTTTTTTAATTTGTACTTCAGAAAATCAAATGAATTAGGTTTTTTTACTACATACATTGTATTGCTAGGTAATATTTTTTAAATTTGTTGTATCAATAAAATTGCGAATGGAGGACACATATTTCATTTCCAGGTGGAAATCTCAGATAAAGAAAGGCCTGTTGGAATATATTATCATGCTGATTCTGAAGTCGAAGCCTTGTTATGGTTATGAGCTGATTACAGATATTAACCGGTTTGCCGGGATGGAAATAGCAGAAGGTACTATTTATCCCCTGTTAAACCGTTTGAAAAAAGAAAATTTATTGAAATCGGAATGGATTGAAATGGAAGTAGGCATTCCCCGGAAATATTATCAGCTTACAGAAGAAGGGGTTACCAAGCTGGAAGTCATGCATGAATATCTTGAATCATTAAATTTGTCAATCAATCAATTGAATAATATAAAAGGATAATCATTTAAAAGTAATGAGCACTGAAAAAGAGAAATATATTATGGCCCTTGATCTTGGAACATCGGTTGCAAGTGCGATTATTTTTAATCACGACGGCGAAATTTTTTCAGAGGCCTCAAAAGAATTCGAACAATCGTTTCCCAGACCCGGTTGGATTGAGCAGGATGCTGTCGAACTATGGTATTCCATAGCTTCGGTTGCTTACGATGCTATTTCAAAAGGCGGTCTTACTGCCGGCGATATTGCGGGCATCGGAATTACCAACCAGCGCGAGACCACAATCCTGTGGAACCGCGAAACCGGTAAGCCGATTGCAAACGTAATTGTCTGGCAGGACCGGCGTACTTCACATATTTGTGACCGGCTCAGGGAACAGGGCCTGGAAGAAACGATAAAAGAAAAAACCGGTTTGCAAATCGATGCCTATTTTTCGGCAACCAAAATCATGTGGCTTCTCGATCATGTAAAAGGTGCCCGGGAACTTGCCGGACAAGGGAAACTGGCCTTCGGAACCGTCGACTCGTGGGTCGTCTGGAAATTCACCAAAGGAGCATGTCACATTATCGATGTTTCGAATGCCAGCCGTACCATGCTTTTCAATATCAATACACTGCAATGGGACGAGCAGCTGCTTGATATGATGAACATTCCGGTAAGTATCATGCCCGAAGTCCGGTCGTCAAGCGAAGTATATGCCAGTACCCATCCTTCGGTGCTGGGCCAGGCAATTCCTCTGGCCGCGGTGATCGGCGATCAGCAGGCCGCACTTTTCGGACAGCAATGTTTCGAAAAAGGTATGGTAAAAAACACTTACAATACCGGTTGCTTTATCCTGATGAATACCGGAAACCAGCCGGTTTTCTCGAATCACAGGCTGATAACGACTATTGCCTGGAAGATTGGCAATGAAGTTACCTATGCTCTCGAAGGAAGCGTTTTTAACGGAAATACGGTTATTCAATGGTTACGCGATGGCTTAAACCTGATTGATTCGATAGAAGATATTGAGAACCTGGCAAAATCGGAACCCGACAGCGGTGGCGTGTTTATTGTCCCTTCGTTTACCGGTCTGGGAGCTCCTTACTGGGACCAGTATGCCCGCGGTACTTTGTTCGGACTGAACATGGGAACCACCGCCGGTCATATTGCCCGGGCAACACTCGAAGCCATTGCACTCCGTTCTGCCGATGTGATCAAAGCAATGGAAGCTGACATCGGTATTGATATTCCTGAAGTCAGGGTAGGCGGAACTTTTCTGAATGATACCATGCTTCAGTTCCAGGCCGATATATTGGATCTGCCTGTGGTACAGCCGGTACGTACCGAGATGCCTTCGGTAGGGGCCGCCTGTCTGGCCGGTCTGGCTGTCGGCTTCTGGAAAAATATAGAAGAGCTGAAAGCACAGCACCGGATTGCTAAAGTATTTCATGCAAAAATGGAAAAAGAAAAAGTAAAATATTTTCTGAAATATTGGAATAAAGCTGTAAATAAGTCACTTAGCTGGATTGATCCATTGGATTAACCAGGCAGAAGGAATGGCAGGTTTTGTGTCTGCCGTTTTTTTGAATTTTATACATCGTTATACGATGTATCTTGTAATATTAAATACATACCATTAACGTCATGTATTCTATAGTCACACAAAATAAACAAACAATGCAAAGAGAAAAAATGTTACAGAAACTTGAGAACCATCCCGGTGAGTGGGATCTGGTGATCATCGGCGGCGGTGCTACCGGGATTGGCGCTGCAATAGAAGCGGAAACCCGGGGTTTAAAAACATTGCTGCTCGAACAGTTCGATTTTGCCAAAGGCACGTCGAGCCGGAGTACCAAGCTGGTTCACGGAGGTGTACGTTACCTGGCACAGGGAAACGTATCGTTGGTTATGGAGGCCCTGAGAGAACGCGGTCGCATGAAAAAAAATGCTCCTCACCTGGTAAAAGACCAGCCATTTCTTATTCCGAATTATGCCTGGTGGGGAGTCCCGTTTTACACGATTGGTCTGATTTTGTATGATATGCTTGCAGGCCGGTTAAGCCTCGGCAAATCAAGGCCGGTTTCAAAGGCAAAAACCCTGAAAAAAATTCCGACTTTAATTCCTAAGAAATTATATGGAGGCGTAATCTATCACGACGGGCAGTTCGACGATTCGAGGATGGCCGTCAATATGGTACAGACTTTTGCTGAAAAGGGAGGTGTAGCCATCAATTATATGAAAGTTTCGAACCTCCTGAAGAATGACGGGAAGATTTGCGGCGTAAATGCCGTTGACCAGGAAACCGGGAAAACCTATAATATCAAAAGCAAGGCAGTGCTGAATGCTACCGGGGTTTTTGTCGACGATATTCTGAAGATGGACGATCCGGCTACCCGTGAACTTGTTCGTGTAAGTCAGGGTGTTCATTTGGTTCTCGACCGCGAATTTGTACCAGGCAAGTATGCAATTATGATCCCGAAAACCAGCGACGGACGCGTACTTTTTGCCGTTCCGTGGCACAATAAAGTGGTGGTCGGCACAACCGATATTCAGAAGAAATCAGCCGAAATTGAACCGGTTGCACTCGATCAGGAAATCGATTTTATTCTGGAAACAGCCGGCCGGTTTCTGGTAAAACCTCCAACCCGTGCCGATGTGAAAAGTGTTTATGCAGGTTTGCGTCCACTGGCAGCTCCAAAAGGAGAAGGCAAAAGTACCAAAGAAATTTCCCGCGGACATATTATCGAAGTGTCGGACTCGGGGCTGGTTACCATTACAGGCGGAAAATGGACAACATACCGTCAGATGGCACAGGATGTTATCGATGTTCTGAAAAATAAATTCAACATGAAAATTGAAGAATCGCATACCAGCAACTTCAGGATACATGGCTATAAAGAAAATGTGAATCTGGACGATCCTTTCTATTTTTATGGTTCAGACGAAGAGAAGATGCTCGCCCTGGTTAAGCAAAACAAAGAACTGGGCGAAAAAATAAGTGACAGCCTGAATATTATTAAAGCGCAGGTGGTCTGGAGCGTGAGGGAGGAAATGGCCCGCACCATTGAAGATTTCCTTGCCCGCCGGACAAGGTCTCTGTTTCTGGATTCGAAAGAAAGCGTACGCATTTCGCCGGTAGTGGCTGAAATTATGGCCGGTGAATTAAAAAAAGACAGCGCGTGGATAAACAGTCAGCTGGAGGATTACAGGAAGGTAGCTCAAAATTATATTCTTCAGTAAGCGTTTTAGTTTCAATAGAAATGATTTAAAAATTATAACTTAACAAGCCGGTTTTGCAAAGCCGGATTTTACTATACTAACAACCAATATTTATGTCTGACAAATTAATTCTGGCCCTCGACCAGGGAACAACAAGTTCGAGGTCCATCCTGTTTAATCATGCAGGACAAATTGTTTCATCAGCCCAAAAGGAATTTGAGCAGATTTATCCCAAACCCGGATGGGTGGAACACGATCCGTTTGATATCTGGAATACACAGGTAGAAACGGCAAAAACAGTTATCAGGCAACACCCGGAAGCAGAAATTGCGGCCATCGGAATTACCAATCAGCGGGAAACTACTGTTATCTGGGACCGGGAAACCGGGAAACCGGTATACAATGCCATTGTATGGCAGGACCGCCGTACCGCAAAATACTGCAATAAGCTGAAGGAAAAAGGATGGTCGGAGAAAATTCAGGATAAAACAGGTCTGGTGATCGATTCCTATTTTTCGGCAACAAAAATCCGCTGGATCCTGAAAAATGTGGAAGGTGCCATGGAAAAGGCAAAAGCCGGCAAACTCGCTTTTGGCAATATCGACAGCTGGCTGATCTGGAACCTTACGAACGGGAGGCAACATGTGACTGATGTAACCAATGCCAGTCGCACCATGATTTTCAACATCAAAACACTCTCGTGGGACGAAGAATTGCTCGATCTGTTTGGCATACCCCGGGAAATACTTCCGGAAGTGAAATCGTCATCAGAAATTTACGGGTATGCCCCCAACGATCTGTTTGGCTCCGAAATTCCGATCGCAGGTGTTGCCGGCGACCAGCAGGCCGCTACTTTCGGGCAGATGTGTGTAGAGGTGGGTAGTGTGAAAAACACTTACGGAACGGGCTGTTTTATGATTTGCAATACAGGTAGTGAGCCGGTAAAATCGAAAAACAATATGGTTACCACCATTGCCTGGCAAATTGGCGGAGAGACCGTTTACGCGCTGGAAGGAAGTATTTTTGTGGGCGGTGCCATCGTTCAGTGGTTACGCGACGAGATGGGGCTTATTTCAAGTTCTTCGGAAGTAGAGCAACTGGCAGGAAGAGTACCGGATAACGGCGGCGTTTACCTGGTTCCGGCCTTAACCGGACTGGGAGCCCCTCACTGGGATCAGTATGCCCGGGGTACAATTATTGGCCTCACCCGTGGCTCGAATGCCGGTCATATTGCCCGTGCCGCCCTCGAAAGTATTGCTTTTCAAACCTGCGATGTATTAAAGGCAATGGAGGCCGATCTCGGTTCGGCGATCACTGAGCTGCGGGTTGACGGTGGCGCTGTTGCCGACAATCTGCTGATGCAGTTTCAGGCCGATGTGCTGGGAGCCCCGGTTTACCGTCCGGTGGTAATGGAAACAACAGCGCTGGGTGCCGCTTACCTGGCCGGACTGGCTACCGGCTACTGGAAAAATATCGGTGAGATTAAAAATCAGTGGTCAGTCGATCGTTGTTTTACAAGGAAAATGGAACCTGAAAAAGTAGAAAAGCTTTTAAAAGGATGGCGGAAAGCCTTGTCCCGTTCGATGAACTGGGCCGAAGACGAATAAAAATGTTCAATCAAACCTAAAATCAATATTATGAGTGAATTTTGTGCAGAATTTATCGGGACAATGGTTCTGGTACTTCTGGGAAACGGCGTTGTTGCCAATGTTGTTCTGAAAGGAACAAAAGGAAATAGCAGCGGCTGGATCGTAATAACAATCGGATGGGGACTGGCCGTATTCATGGGTGTGGTTATTGCCGGGCCGTATTCAGGTGCACATCTTAATCCGGCGGTAACGTTCGGCCTTGCACTTGCAGGTAAATTCCCGTGGATAAAAGTAGGTACATTTATTTTGGCACAAATGCTTGGCGGCGCTTTGGGAGCTTTTCTTGTCTGGCTTTTTTACCGCCATCATTACAACGAAACAGAAGATCAGGAAGGAATACTCGGAACATTTGCCACCGGCCCTGCAATCCGGAAGCTCCCCAATAATTTTTTCAGCGAAATGCTCGGTACTTTTATTCTCGTTTTTGTCATTTTTTATATTGAAGGTGCAAATATCTCATGCAACACCCTTCCTGATGTGAAGATCGGATTAGGCAGTGTCGGCGCGTTACCTGTGGCTCTTTTGGTTACAGCGATCGGTCTTTCGCTGGGCGGTACAACCGGATACGCCATTAATCCTGCACGGGATTTATCGCCACGCATTATGCATGCTATTCTTCCGATAAAAAATAAAGGAAACAGTGACTGGGGTTATGCCTTTATCCCGGTTGTCGGGCCAATGGCAGGAGCTGCACTGGCTGCGGTTTTGTACCTGATGTTCAGCTAAACAGCTTTTACGGCAAAACAGAATTAACAGGAAAGGCAACTTAACGGCCGCCTTTCCTGTTTTTATGTTATAACCATTTAATATACATAAAATCCTGACGATGCGGTAGATTCGGGTTCTTGGCATATACCCTGATCCCGTAATTGTAAGCTCCGGGATCCATGATCTGAAGGTCCAGATTATAGGTGCAAATTGAACCTTCAACCTGTCCGACTTCAAATTCAACGGCTTCCAGCAGATGAGGAGAACCGTTGTCTTCCCCGTTTTCGGTGATAACCATTTCAACACCCACTTCTTCTGTTTTCAAATCCTTCAGGTCGAGTACCACCTTTGCCGGATATTCTTTCCCGATTTTCAGGGTATTGGTAAAACCATCCGTAATCTGAACGTCTTTAACTTCGATTTTACCCCATCCGTTTGCAATTTTGGTTTTCCACAAAGCGAGTTCGCGGGCCAGCTTGTAATCGTCACGTTTCAGGTTGGCTGTCCGTTCTGACTGCGGATTGTAGTAACGTTCCCGGTAATCGTTGATCATACGCGCGGTGGTGAAATACGGTGCTACTTTGGCAAAGGTATTTTTCAGGTAAGACACCCATTTTTCAGGAACGCCATGAATATTACGGGTATAAAATTCAGGAACTATTTCCTGCTCCAGCATGTTGTAAATTGTTTCTGCATCAAGCTGGTCCTGGTAATCCTGAACATCGTAGGTACGTTCCTGAGGAAGCGACCAGCCTGCATTTTCGCGGTATCCTTCACACCACCATCCGTCGAGTACCGAGAAGTGGAGCGTGCCGTTCATCACTCCTTTTTCGCCACTGGTACCCGATGCTTCCAGAGGCCGGGTCGGAGTGTTCATCCAGATATCGACGCCCTGAAGCAGCATTTTTGCCAGGTTCATATCGTAATTCTGTACAAAAAGGATTTTTCCGATAAATTCGGGGTGTTTCGAAATGTCGACGATCATTTTTATCAGATCCTGTCCGGCTTTATCTGCCGGATGGGCTTTCCCTGCAAAAATGAACTGAACCGGCCGGCTTGGATTGTTTACAATTTTCGAAAGCCGTTCGAGGTTCTGGAATAACACATGGGCCCGTTTATAGGTCGCAAAACGACGTGCAAAACCGATTGTCAGTGTATTGGCATTCAGCTTATTCAACACTTCGCTTATCAACTTCGGGTTTTCGTGCCGTTTGATCCAGTTGGTAGCAAAACGTTGTTTCACATACGCAATGGTTTTCATCCGGAGCTGTTGCTTGGTGTTCCAGATTTCTTCGTCAGGAACAGTGTAAATATTGTTCCACACCGAAGCATCCAACTGATTTTCAGGAAAATCTTCCCCGAAATATTTTTGGTGAATCTGCCTCCATTCTTTGGCAACCCAGGTTGAATAGTGAACTCCGTTGGTTACATAACCGATTTTCAGTTCTTCAGGCAAAAATCCTTTGTATAAAGGTTTCAGAATTTCTTTTGAAACATCGCCGTGCAATTTGCTTACACCGTTGATTCCCTGCGAAAGACTGCAGGCCAGGTAACTCATATTAAAATGATCTTCTTTCGGATCAGCTTTTCCAAGGGAAACAAATTCATCCCAGCTTATTCCCACTTTAGCGGGATATTTTCCCATGTAACGTATGAACAAATCATCGTGGAAAGCATCGTGACCGGCAGGTACCGGCGTATGCGTGGTAAACAGGGTCGATGAGCGGACTATTTCACGGGCCTCGGCATAAGTTAATTTTTCGGTATTCACGTAATTGGAAATACGCTCGAGACCGATAAAAGCTGCATGGCCTTCGTTGCAATGATAAATGTCGGCATTGTATCCCAGTTTTTTCAGGGCCCTGATACCACCAATACCAAGTAAAATTTCCTGTTTCAGACGGTTTTCGTTATCTCCGCCATATAAATGATGAGTAACGGAACGGTCGCCGTCGGAATTTTCTTCAAAGTCGGTGTCGAGCAGGTACAGTTTAACAGAGCCAACCTCAACTTTCCAGACGCGGGCTTTCACCATACGCCCCGGATATTCCACCTCGATATGCACCCAGTTGCCATCGCTGTCGAGTGCCGGCTGCACCGGAATTTTCGAGAACTGTTGTGCCTCGTAATTCGACATTTGTTCCCCGTTTATCGAGATCGTCTGTTTAAAATATCCGTACCGGTAAAGCAAACCCACGGCCGTGAGGTTTACCTTTTGGTCGCTGGCTTCCTTTAAATAGTCGCCGGCCAGTATTCCAAGTCCTCCCGAGAATATTTTTAAGCTGTCGTGTAATCCGTATTCCATGCTGAAATAAGCGATTGACGGGCCTTGCAGACCTTTACGTTCATTAAGGTAATTACAGAACAAACTATAGGCGTATTCCAGCTTCCCCATAAAGTGAGGATCATTTTCCAGTTCGAGAAAACGCTGGTAGTTCACTTTTTCGAGCAACACGATTGGGTTATGTTCACATTCTTCCCATATCTCGGCATCTATTGCCTGAAATAATTCGCGAGCTTCATTGTTCCATGCCCACCAAATATTCCGGCTTAGTTCTTTTAAAGGACTAAGTTTCTCAGGAATATTCGATTCAACAAAAAGTTTTTTCCAAACAGGGCTTTCCATAGAGGCTTGTTTTATAAATCGTACATCAAAATTTTTTTCCATTCCCATTTTTCACGTTTAATTTAAACAATGCTTATCCCTTTCTGCTTTTGGTCTAGTCATTGTCCTTTATTCGTTCATACAAAAGAAAATAAAAAATGTTTCATGCTGAAGATTTTCCGGGAATATTGATTCCCGTCTTTTGATAATTAACGATTTTCTAATTAAGGATAGTCGTTTTTCGACATTTTTTTGTCATCCGGTAATATTGATTTCTGCAGACATATTGTTTGATACTCAGTTGCTTATTACGACTGGAAAAATAATTTTAAAAAAAATAAAAGAGCAGGGTTACGAATAGCTCAAAAAAAGAATAAATAAATTATTCATCTTGGGGGGGAGCACTTTGTGCTTTAAAGGTAGGATGACTTTGTATAATGGACGAAAAAAGTACATAAGTTATGTTACCATTTTTTATGCTGCAAAATGCAGTTTGTGTCAAAAAAAATGACACGGAACAGATTTTATTTAAAGGCGATTGTTTGACTTTTCACCTGCAGAACACAGAAAAATTTTCATGTTCGGAAGTATTAAATGCACAACCTGTTTTGCGTGAATGTTTTATACAGGTTTACCGGAAGTGTATGGTAAATTTGTGTAAAATCACAAACGTAAGAAAGCATGAAATACACGGAAGGATAGCCTTTTCCGAAAGATACGGACAGAACAATACAGCTCAGCTAAATAATTGTAGAACTGGAGTAAGTCTGTATCACCCAACATGTTTTTCCCTTTTTAATTAAAACAGAATTTATTCCGATACACTTTATTAACAGATATTTATCTGGATGATGTGCGTCAGAATACGTAATACCATTTGAAGTGACAAATACCTTCTCCGTACACGAATCGTTTCGCACGTTAAAAGAAAATAAACTCCGGACTTTTTTTACCGCTTTCGGTGTAGCCTGGGGAATTTTTATTCTGGTTTTGCTTATGGGCGCCAGTTCCGGGTTGGAAAAAGGAGTTATCGGATTGTTACAGGGTTTTTCCCGGAATAGTTTGTGGTTCTATGGCGGGCGTTCTTCTGCCGAAAAGGGAAATAATACCCGTACAAAACCTGTGGCTTTTAGCAGGGAACTTATCGACCGGTTGGAAAAAAATTACAACGGAATCGAATTTATCAGTCCTGAAGTGCAGGTTCCTGCTTCGGTTTTCTGGCGGGAAGAAAAAGTAAATGCACAGGTTAAAGCAGTTGCTCCTGATTACTTTCATATTAAAACATTGCAAACAAGCCAGGGTCGGTTGTTTACCGGCAGGGATAACGCAAGGAAGCTGAAGGTCGCCCTTATCGGAGAACAAATAAAAAAACAGGTGTTTAAAAAGGATGAGCCTGTTACCGGGCAGGAACTGCGGATCGGGAACAGCTATTTTGTGATCGCCGGCGTCCTGAAAGGAGGAACGGTGTTTTCCCAGGCCGACCAGAATGTGGTGTTTGTCCCGTACCTGTCTGCTTTAAACTGTCTGGATATGAGCAAAGAGTTCAGCGTGTTTGGAGTGGCTTTAAAAAAGGGGTGCAAGTCGTCAAAAGCCGAACAGCAAATAAAGAGCTATCTCGGGAAACAACTGGCATTCGATCCCCGTGATACCAACGCTCTTTATGTTTTTAATTTCGACCAACAGGTAAAATCGATAAATAAACTGTTCAGTGGATTAAACATGTTTTTCTGGTTCATCGGGATATGTCTGCTTTTAAGCGGGATGGCCGGGGTCGTCAATATCATGTTTGTACTGGTAAACGAACGTACCCGCGAAATAGGCATACGAAAAGCCCTTGGGGCCAAAAGAAAACATATCCTGATGATGATACTGACAGAATCTGTTACCATCACTATTCTTGCCGGTATCCTGGGAATCATTCTGGGAACAGGAACGCTGTACATTCTTGAATATGTGCTGAATACGGTAATGGGCGATGATTTCCTGATAAAAGAGGCCAGCGTACACTTCGGGACTGTTGCAGGTGCCCTTTTTATCCTGATTATGTCAGGTCTCCTTGCCGGAATTATCCCGGCCAGCCGGGCTGCTGATATTGAACCGATTGAAGCAATAAGAGAAGAATAAAAACAAATGTATATGATAAAGAAAAATCTGGTAAATATTATTTTGGTTCTCCTTCTTTTAGGAACTGTATCCCTGATTATTTGGAGAAGTACAACAAATTCAGAGCGGATTCCCCGGTTTTTACTGGGAAAACCATCCATCGGCGTTATCGTTTTAAAAGACAAGGTTGCCGGGAAACTGGTCTCGGCACAGGAAGTTGAGATAAAATCCAGTGTGTCGGGAATCGTTGAGAAACTATTCGTGGAAACGGGTGATTCTGTTCGGTCAGGTACACCCATTGCGCAAATTAAGCCGGCCCCTGAACCGGAAGAACTGGAAGATGCCCGCCAACAGCTTCATACCTGTGAAATTGAGCTTGAACTAAAGAAAAAAGATTACGAACGGAAATTATCGCTGGAAGTAAAGGGAGGCGTCTCAAAATCGGAAGTTGACGAGGCAAAAGGGAACATGGAAATACAAAACCTTGAATTTCTGGCAGCCAAAAAAAAATTAAGGTTATTGCTTGAAGGTTACCTCGACAAGGACAGGAAAGAAGATAACCTTGTGCTGAGTACAGCCAATGGTATTGTTATTGAACTTCCTGTAAAGGAAGGGCAGTCAATAACCAAACGCAATACATACAACGAAGGTTCCACTATTGCCCTGGTCGCCAATCTGAACAAGCTGTTATTCAAAGGCGAACTAACCGAGTACGAGATTAACAAAATAAGGACAGGAATGCCTTTAACCCTGTATATAGGCGCTTACGACAATTTAGCGTGCACGGGACGGGTACTCCGGGTGGCGCCACAGGCCAGAACAGGTTCCGAACCGGTTAAATTCGATTTTGAAGCGAGCGTCGATTTCCCTTTCGATTCGCTGAAAGTACATACCGGTCTGACTGTCGTTGCGGAGTTTGTTACCGGGAAAACCGACAGTGTGCTCTGCGTGGACGAGAAGTACCTGCATTACAGCGGCGATTCCATCTATGCCGTTACAGTCGATTCGCTGGGAAAGCAAAACAAACAACTGGTTGTGCCAGGTATTTCCGATGAAACAAAAACTGAAATAAAAAGCGGCCTTGATCTGACTGACCGGTTAAAACCGGTTGACTGGCAGTAGCAATAAACCGGATAAGAAACAAATGAAAGCGTATGACATACAAGGATTTTTTAGAAAGAAAGGAATACCTGCAACAGCTTATTGAAGCAGGTAATACAGGCACTGCCGGCGAACTGGCCCGGAAACTCGGCATTTCGCGCCGGACACTTTTTTATTATTTCAACTTACTGAAAACCGACAGCTGTTGTGTTAAGTTTTGCCGGCAGCGAAGAACATACTATTTCTGCCGCGACGACACAACAGATTGCTGAACAGGTGTTGCGATTTGCAATCGCAATTATTATGCAACGGCATACGAAAGCTGCTAAAAAGCTCTCTTAATGTTAATATTCTGGTCTGTTGTTCTAATATTCTGCATCATACTCATATTGAACAGGGGTGGTTCATTATTCGCAGCACAGAATAGGACAGATTTATTGACGAAAATTACTGATATTTTAATTTTTCGTCAATAAGACTTATTTTTGCATTAAAAAAGAATGGTACAGAGAGAAACATATTTAAGCAAATTAAGACAACTTAAAGACCAGAACTTAATAAAAGTCATTACAGGCGTTAGGCGTTGTGGAAAATCAACTCTTCTCGAAGCCTTTAAAGATGAACTATTATCAAGTGGTATTTCTGGTGAAAATATCGTATTTCTCAATTTTGAAGAAAGAGAGAATTTAGATTTTACGGATTGGACTGCCTTATACGATGAAATAATAAAAAATGTAAGCAGTGACGAAAAATATTACATTTTTCTGGATGAAGTTCAATTAATCAATGATTTTGAAAAGCTTATAAACAGTCTGTATACGAAAAAAAATATTGATTTATACATAACTGGTTCAAATGCTTATCTACTTTCAAGCGAATTAGCGACACTTTTGACCGGCAGATATATTGCAATAAATATTCAGCCGTATTCATTTAAAGAATATGTTTTGGCAAATAATGATGAAAAAAATACCGACCGGTTATTTCGTAAATACATTAATGATAGCTGCTTCCCTGAAGCAGTAACCCTTTCTAAAAATAATCAGGATTTAGTAAACGATTACCTTCAATCTATTTATGATACAGTTATTATAAAAGACATTGCTCAGCGAAATAAATTGAGAAATATTCATAATCTACAGCGGATTGTTAGTTTTTTATTTGATTCGGTTGGTTCTTATGTTTCACCAACAAATATTGCAGCTGAACTCAATAAAAATTCGACTAAAAACATATCACACAATACGATTATTAAATATCTGGATTTTCTTACTCAATCGTATATTCTTTACGCAGCCCCGCGTTATGACATAAAAGGTAAGGAGTTGCTCTCAACAAATGAGAAATATTATGTAGTTGATTTAGGATTAAGGAATATCACGGCAACCAATAAATATGATACTGATTTAGGTCACAAACTTGAAAATGTCGTTTATTTCGAGCTATTCAGACGTGGAGGAAAAGTCTATGTCGGGAAGCACAATGACAAAGAGATTGATTTTGTAGTGCAAAAACCAAATAATGAAAGAGAATATTATCAGGTTGCCTATACCGTTAATGACGAAAAAACATTCAAACGGGAAATTTCGGCATTTAAGAATATCAGAGACAACTATCCAAAGTATTTATTGACACTTGATTTTGATAATACAAGCATAGACGGTATCCAAAAATCAAATGTAATTGATTGGTTACTACAATAAAATGAAAAGAAAAACTAATGCCAGTACAACAAAGGTTTTGTATAAGTAATGGCAGGCAAAGTGCTAAATATCAAGGTTGGTAGTCCGTTCAAACTGCGTAGCGGTTTGAACGGAAAATACCACGCAATCTGCCACTATTCGACCAATTTACCGATATAGGGAATTTTGTCGTGCACCTCTTCGCATTTAATACGTGCCTTTTTGTTCGTATCTTTTTTTCCTGTTTCGATATCGCAATGTTAAAAAATGTTAAGAAAAGAACAGTGCAGACCTTTTGCACTGTAAACACTTTTCTTTGTTAAGAAAATATTTTCACCATTTTAATTTAAACAACCATGAAGAATTTTATCCGGATAAGTATGTTGGCCTGCCTGCTGTTGGCCGTGTTGATTGTAAAAGCCCAAACGGACGATTACGATAACGATATAGCCAGATACCTGCAGATTAGCGGGGCGACAGCTACCTACGACGTAGTGTTCGACCAAATGAAAGGCCAGTTGAAAACGATGAAACCGGCCGTGCCCGACTTTTTATGGTCAAACCTCAAAACAGAGGTATTCGATAAGGAAATAGCTGAACTTACCAAACAATTGGTGCCGCTCTACAAAAAGCATTTTACCCACGCCGAAGTAAAAGAACTGATCAGCTTTTACGAAAGCCCCCTGGGCAAAAAGCTTGCTACCGAAACCCCTAAACTTAGCCGGGAATCCATGCAACTGGGACAAACCTGGGGCATGGGCCTTATGGGCAAAATTGATGGATGGCTGAAGGAAAAGGGGTATTGATAGATAACTTTATTAAAAAGTAATAAATAATGAAAAAAGTAGATTTAAAAGAGATGGAAATCCTTAGTGGTGGAGATCTTTTAGATGGTGCATGTGCCATAATTGGCTTTGCAGATCTTTATACTGCAACATATGCAACTCTTGCAAAACTTGGCGTCAGAATTGCAACTGCCTCCGTTTCTGGATGGGGTTTAATTGCATTAGGTGTAGGGACAATTGCATGTGTAGGAAGACAAATGGAGTTATATTAATCTGTAAAAAGGAGGCTATTCCCGAGATATTATATACGTTTTAGAATTTGAAAAATCTCATAAATGGCTATTTGTAATATATATTAGGGAATAGTTTCTTAAAAAATAATATGTATGAAGAAAGTTTTATTAATCATCTTATTTATTTTAGTTCAGGTGGGATTTATTATTCCATTAATCTTTGGTGATTTATTTTTCATTAAGAAGGAATATATACAGGTAATTGGATATTTAAGTTTTCTTGTAATTTTTCTAATATTAAAAATGTGGAAAAAGAAATAAAAATTTCAAATATCAAATTGTTATTTATCCTGTTATTGTCATATATCTTGCTATCTGTTCTTAATTCTCAGATTGTTTTAACATATGATGTTTTTGTAAACAGTTATATGTCACTTCCTTCCGATGTTATTCATAGGTTTTATCTCTTTGAGAAGAAATTTGAATTGTTTACTTATTTATTGGTTCCTATAGTGGTTGTTGTTAAATTATCTGTTTTAGCAATAATGCTTTTTTCTGGGACCCTGTTGCAGGGACTTGATTGTAATTTGAAATCAGTTTTTTCAATAACAATTAAAGCTGAATTTGTAAATTTATGTTATTCTTTTGCAATCATGTTAGGGTTATGGTATAATAAATCTAAAATTGATTCACAATTTTTAACGGATTATTATCCATTCTCGTTGCTCTATTTATTTAAAAATATTTCAATACCTATTTATTTGAAAGAGGTTTTACGAGTTGCTAATATTTTTGAAGTTATATACATTATATCCTTATCTTATTTCTTGAAGACAGAAACTGGTATGTCTTTTAAATATAGCTTTTATAAGATATTCTCAATTTATTTCCCTCTATTATTGCTTTGGGTTACAGTAATAACATTCATTTTTACTGCTTTGTAAGTATGAATCGCAATTTGAAAGTGTTGATTTTATGTGTGGTAGCGACATTTGTTTTTACTACTTGGGCACTAATATTGAATTTTCATTATTTTATAAGAATTACCCTAATGCCAAAATTCCTATTTATAGGTTTAAATAACAGCATATTTGATAGTGATATACTTGATACAGATAGTTGTATTTTATTAATATTTTTCAACACCCACTGTGACTTCTGCCAATTCGAATTAAAAGAACTAGAGAAACGGATACCTGAATTTAAAAACACTGAATTTGTATTGGTCTCAGCCGAGCCATTGGATACACTGAAAAAATTTAATAAGCAAACTGATTTTTATTTGTACCCCAATACCGGGATATATCATTGCCCGTACGATACATTGCAAAAATATTTTGGCAAATTGGTTTCGCCTACCACTTTTATTTACGGTACCGACCGTAAATTAATCCGACAGTTTAAAGGGGCTACTTGTATTGACAATATGCTGAATGTTGTAAGACAGGCACAGGTAGAACAAGATTCATTATCTGAAAAAAAGTCCTATTGATGAATCGCAAACAAATCACCCGTACCTTTACCCGTCAGCTCGACCAGTCGGACTGTGGGGTGGCTTGTTTGTTGTCGGTGCTGAAATACCACGGGGGCAGCAAAAGCCTGGAAAACCTTCGTGAACTGAGTGGTACATCCAAACAGGGTACGACACTATTGGGCCTGTACCAGGCCGCTCATCAGATAGGCTTTAAAGCAGAGGCTTACGAGTGCGACACAACGGAATACCTGCAAAAACAAACGCAACCGTCTATTCTGCATGTGCTTATCGATAACCGGCTGAAACATTACGTGGTATGTTATGGTTTCGAGAATGGGAAATACCTTATCGGCGACCCGGGGCGGGGCATCCTCGAACTCAGCGAAGCAGAACTCTCTGAAATCTGGAAATCGAAATCACTACTGGAACTCATCCCTACCGGGGAACTGGAGCAGGTACGGCAAATTCGTAAAGACAAATGGGCGTGGCTACGTTCACTCGTAAAAGAAGATGCCGGTCTGCTGACAGCCATTTTCGTGCTTGGCTTGGTTATCGCTATACTTGGCATGGTAATGGCCGTGTTCTCCCAAAAATTAGTTGACGACATCCTGCCTGCCAAAAATACTGAGAAACTTGTCGTAAGCCTCGTGTTGGTCAGCATCTTGCTTACCGCCCGTGGGGGTATTGGTTACATGTCAGGTTTCCTGGGCATCAGACAGGGAAAAGATTTTAACAACCGTCTGATTGGCCGTTTTTTCGAAAGCCTGCTATATCTTCCAAAATCGTTTTTCGATAACCGGCGTATCGGCGAACTGGTTGAGCGCATGAACGACACTTCGCGTATCCAGACTACCATTGCCATGTTAATAGGCGAACTGCTGAAAAACTTTTTGTTAACAGTAACCGGTGAGGCCGTACTGTTTGCCTATTCTCCCCTCTTAGGCGCCTTATCGCTTGTTTCATTGCCTTTGTTCGGGGCAATTTCGTGGCGTTACCACAAACGTATTGTTGCCGGCCAACAGGAAGTGATGGCGGCCAATGCCCACAAATCGGGCAATTATGTGAATTCCATGCAGGGAATAGATGCCATCAAGGCCAACCACAAAGAAGAAAGTTTTGCCTCGCTGAACCGTTTGGTTTACGGTCATTATCAACAAAAAATATTTAGCCTCGGTCAGGTCGGCATTTCATTGCAGTTAGCAGCCGAGATAGCATCGGTCGCGATTACCATCACCTTGGTTGCTTCGGGTTCATGGATGATTATTGCCGACAAGCTGACCATCGGGAAACTGATGGCCGTGATGGGTATCAGCAGCAGTATATTCCCGGCTATTGTAAGCCTGGCCTTTGCCAACATCAGTTTGCAGGGCGCTAAAGTAGCTTTCGACCGCATGTACGAGTTTTCGTCTGTCAGGCCCGAATTTATTGAGAAAGAAACAACAGAAAACCCGGAGCTGATTAGTAATATTTCAGGCATCGAAGTAAAAGGGCTTTCGTTCCGGTTCCCGGGGAGGAAGCAACTTCTGAAAAATATTTCGTTGCAACTGAAACAGGGTGAAATGGTTGCCCTGCTGGGCGAAAGCGGTTGCGGAAAAACGACGTTCCTGAATATACTGCAACGCTTTTATGCCCCGGAACAGGGAGAGATACTGGTTAACGGTCAATCCCTGAACAACATGACAATTTCCGGATGGCGGCAGCGAACAGGGGTTGTGCCGCAGGAAGTTAGTTTGTTTAACGGTACTTTAATCGAAAATATCAGTTTAGGTACAAGCCCAGAAGAAATGCAGCAATGTGTTAACTTTTGTATGCAGTCCGGCTTTCATTCTTATTTTATGGAATTTCCGCAAAACTACGGAACTTTGCTGGGCGAGCAGGGGATTAATATTTCCGGAGGACAGAAACAACTGGTTGGGCTGGCACGTGCATTATGGAGAAAACCCGAATTTCTGATCCTGGACGAACCCACTTCAGCCATGGACCGCAATGCCGAAAATTTTGTGCTCCGCCTGCTTAATTCGCTTAAAGCAAATACCTGTATTATTTTGGTTACCCACCGTATCAAAATAGCCCGGTTTGCCGACCGGGTCTATATTCTTGAGAACGGGCAGGTGCAGGTACATGGGAACCACGATGAACTGATGCAGTCGGAGAATCTTTACAGTTTAAGTTTTAAGGAATTCCAAACCAATATGAATTGACTCTTAAATAAAATGACTTTTATGGAATACAGGAAAGATTTGTTAAAACAAAGGCAAAAGTCAAAACTTGGAATTGTTATCGGGATACTGTTTTTTGTAGTGGCCGTTTCCTGGATACCAATTCGTTTATTGGATAAGCACAGCATCTCTGTTTTTGACTGGCTTTACTCATTGGGTTTCTTTTTGAATGGCGTATCTCAGGTGATGACCGGACTGGGGTCTTCTTTCGAGCGGGTAATAGGTAAAGCCTTTATCAATATTGACGGACAATCGTTGCAAATAAAACTTAGTGCATTTAACAGGGAACAGCTTATTCGCTGGAGCGAAATTGAATCAATCGAATATAAAACAAACTGTTTTATTTTCTCCCAAAGCAATGCAGCCAATTTTGTCTTCAACCTGGGGCGTCTCGAATATTCGACAACACAAGAGATTAAAACGATAATTTGTGAAATCGCGAAACGAAAGAATATTACGGTAAAAAAACAACCATAAAGGCCTGTTGGGTATTAGGTTCGTGTGTAAATTTAAATGAATTGGTAACTAATGAACAGTTTGGCAGGAAGATATATCTATTATTACGGGACATCGGTTTTGTCCGCGTTTTTTATCATCCTTTCTTTTTGCGGTTTCAGTTCTTTAGGGGTGTTTGCAGGCTTAATGCTTTTGGGTTGCCTGTATTACCGGTTGCGTAATGAAAAAAGGTTGAAGCTGCACCCGGTTGATGTGGCAGTTATAGTTTTGGTACTGTCCGAATTTGTTTCCGGTTTGTTCAACACGCCAAGCCTGTATGCAAAAACATATCTGTTCGGTTTGCTTTTTAATGTCCTGCTTTATTTTTCTATTCGGGCCTTTCTGCAAAAAGAAAAACAGGAACGCCTGTTCTTCGTGGTACTGGCCTGTTTTATAATCCTGTTGGCTTTACCGGGGATTGGTTCTTTCTTTTTCTTTCGTTTTACGATTGAATACGAAGGGTTTACCGGTCTGGTCAATTTCAAAAGCCTTTTTACCCCGCTTGGTTTTTTGCTGAACGACTGGGCAACCATCATGCTGTTATCGCTCGCGTTTGTATTAGTCGCTTTAAGCAGGTCTCGTTTCAATACAATTTGGTTCTGGGTATTCATTTCAGGCACTGGCCTGGTAGTGATGAATATAGTCTGTTCATTTTCGCGCGGGGCTTACCTCTCGTTGTGGCTGGGGATTTTAATTTTTTTAGCATTAGGTCTTTTATTAAAAGTAGTGCCGGGAAAAAAGATGTTGTTGTTTTGCTTCGGGGCAATTTTATTGCAGGGATTAACGGCATTACCTGTAAAACAGGATTTTTTGTCCACCGCCGGGATGACAGGCACTACTTCCCAGTCACGTAGCGTTGAAGGACGTATGGAATTATGGAAAATCGCCGGGAAAATTATCGGCGAAGCTCCTTTGGCAGGTGTGGGCAACGGGCAGTTCTCCCTGCATGCTTACCAGTACCTGGCCCGACATGAAGATGCGGACACTACCACAAGGTCTACCAATTCGTACCTGCAACTGTTGGCCGAAAAGGGGATTTTTGTTTTTTCGGTTTGGGCTGTATTTATGGTTCTGTTGCTGCTTACTTTATTCCGGAGAATCAGGAAAAACCCCCGGGATGGATTAACAGAACTGCTTGTTCTCTCGGTTTTTATCGCGGTATTGTTTCGCGAGCTTAGCTTTTCCACCTTTTTTGAAGAACAACAAATGCAATCCTTGTTTTTTGTATTAGCAGGCTGGGTTGTTAACCTTGACAGGAAACGCGTTATTCGTTTTCACCTGTCAAACCGGGTATGGATGCCGGGGCTTATCCTTCTGTTTGCATTTTCCTCGGGCATATTAATCTTGTTTCAACTGGCCGGAAAAAGGAATGACCGGTTTATCGAACAATATCAGCAAGGCGATTATCCTGCAGCCCTTGAATCCATTTCCGCGGCAATCAGGTTCGATGCTGAAAGCCCGTTGTTGCTGGCTAATAAGGGACTCCTGCTCGCAACCATGGCACAGGCCGACAGTACGAAAAGCGGGACAAGCGGAAATTCATTGGCGTGTTATCGCGAGGCCGTGAAAAATTCACCTTTCGACCCTTACCTGCGGTTTAATCTTGCCTGGCTGTATGCAAGTGCCGGCAAAACCGACAGCGCCGACTATGAACAGGACAAAGCCTGTGAGTTGGCAGCCAATACCGGCTTGTTCCGGCTCGGGTACCAACAGTCGCACCAAGATAGCGCACCGGATTGGAAGAATATACAAAAGGCCGTTCGTTTATCACCGGGGCTACTGGATTCTCCATTCATGAAAAGTCTGCAAACACGTTATCCCGGAAGTTTTGATTCTATCCCGGTTCATGTAATTGATAGTCTGGAAGAAAAATTAAGAAATAACAACAGTCCGATACTGGAAAGCCGGCTGGCCAGGATTGTTTTACAGGCTGGTGATACCTCACGTGCAGCCGGATTGTTTGAAGGAGTAACCCGGCAATTACCCAATTTAGACCGTCCGTGGTATTATCTTGGTATGATAAAACTGGCGCGAAACGATACCCTTTCATTTTTACGGTGCCTGAACCGGGCTGCTATACTCGACCCTCACGATTATTGTTACCCCCTGGCTTTAGGCAACTATTATTATTCGAAAGGACAGAAAACGGATGCAGCATATTACTATCAAAATGCACTCGTGAACTATGCAAACATTTATACGCACCATGCGCTGATTGCCCCCAGGTGGTACGGGTACAAAACCCTGCCCGGCAATATACTTCCGAAGGGATGGCTGGAACAAATCAGCCCGGCACCGGATAAAACTGCTGTTTGTATAAGGCTAACCGGATTATTAAAAGAACTGGGGCAGAATGAAAAAGCTTATTTATGGGAGCAATACCGAACCGGGCAAATCTCTGTTGGGGAATTGCTCCGCATAGAAAGATATAAATGAATCGTGAAAGAATAGGCTGAAATTTCAGATAAAATAAATTATATTGTTATGAAACAACTGATAATATATTATTTGGCAATCTGTTTGCCTTTGGCAGGAATTGTATACTGCATAGGTAACAGCAAATTATTTGTTGTGCTATTGCTTATCTACCGCCCCGTGGTTGATGCTCTCCGGTTAATTGATAAAGGCGTTCTGGAAAAGAAAAAGTGGTGGACAATGCTTAGTCCATTTGCACAGACAAAATGGTTTTGCGAACTGTACTGGAAATAAGATGACGTTCCGGGAAATTTAAAACACAGAGGCAGGGATGTGTAAAAAGCTCTGTTGGCTCTGTGAATCAATAATTTATATTTATCATAAAACGTGGATTTTTACAGCCTCATTAGTTTGCAATTAAAAAGAAATGAAAATGAAAAAACAACCTGTTGCATACAATTATTCTGCCTGGCGGGTCGAACAAATTATAGGAATGTCCGGAGGTATATTGCTATTAGGCGCGGGGGGTTACATTTTAACCCGGCCGGGGAATTCGATACTTGAAACAGGTCCCGCAATTTTTGCTATTGTCTTTTTTGGTACGGGCCTCTTCTTTATGTTTCGTAGTTTGTTTAAACCCGGAGTAAAAATGCAAATGTTGTGTTCCTGCTTCAGCTACAGGCTCTTCCGGAAGTATGGCAAGCCATGGTTCGTGGTCATTCAGGGAGGGCTGATCGCGTTTGCGCTGATCCTCGTATCTTTTATGGCATATATAAAATACAAAAGTACGGATCACCTTTTGCCCGTTTTGGTATTTCTGGCCGGGGCATTTATTCCGGTTATGCTGCTTTCCGGAATTTACCGGCTGAAAAAAATTGAATATATACTTAGCACAGGAGAACCGGTGTATGATTTATATGATGAAGCAATAAAAAACAGAACAGATGATGAAACTGCTGAATAAAATAATCCTTCCTGCTTTACTGCTGGTTGTCGTCGGGTTGATTACCTGGCACAGCCTCAAAAACCGCGAATTGTTGCCGCCACAACATACTCTTGAATATGCTTTGCAACTGGCTGGGAAGAACCGTTCTGAACTGGAAAAAGTACTGGAACATTACAGCAGGGATAAAAATGATTCACTGAAACTGCGTGCAGCAAAATTTCTGATCATGAATTGCGTGTACCATGAGTCGCAATCCTCTCACTTTGAGGATTCACAAGGAAATGAAATCAGGTTTTTTCCTCCTGATTACAAAACCAGTGCAGAAGCATATTCAGTCAGGAATTCATTATTTTCACACGCGAAGTGTATTTCAGAAGTAAACCCGGATTGGCGGGTTATCAGTTATGATTATTTGACAAGACATATTGATGCCATGTTTTCAGTTTGGCAGTCGACCAAATGGCGGAAACAGGTCGGGTTTGACCGGTTTTGCCAGTACCTCCTGCCTTACCGGGCATCAGCAGAACCAATAAGCAGTTGGGCAGCCGCACTCAATCAGAAATACAGGTCATGTATTGATACTGCTACCGGTATAATCGACAATGCAAAAGCAATTAACCATGCACTGGCCGGAGATATTAAATACAACCCTTGCTGGAGCGCCAGTATCAGCATTCAGTCGGTACCAGATATGTTTACCAGTGAAGGCGGCATGTGCGATGATCTGGCAATGTATAGCGTTTGTGCCATGCGTGCCTGCGGAATTCCGGCTACTATTGATTTTACAATATGGGCAAGGATGAATAAAGGGCATTGTTGGGGTGTGGTATTCGATGAACAGGGAAAAGCTGTCAGCTTTGGGGCGGGAGAACAGGATCCCGGAGAACATATAAAAGTGTTTTCATGGAAATACCATAACCTTGCTAAAGTTTTCAGGACTACTTTTCAACCTGACGAAACAGGATTATGGGCCCGGGTGAAAGACATTTATTCCATACCGGAGCTTTTTCGTCAGAAAAATGTGATGGATGTCACTTCGGAATATGTTCCCGTTTATGATATCGTTTTGCCAATAGATAATTCGTTGCTGACAAGCGACAGTTTATGCTATTTATGCGTGTACAATGTAAAGAAATGGGTCCCGGTGCAATGGGCCCTGGTTAATAACGGGAAAGCCGTTTTTACAGATATGGGAAGCGATATTGTGTATATGCCGGCAAAATATGAAAAAGGTTTATTGTCACCCCTTTCAGTACCCTTCATTTTTGACAGCGACCAGCAAATTAAATATTTGGACGGGAATGGGCCTGGTAACCAAACCGTGCGGATTGAAAAAATTATCCGTGGGATTGGAGGCGGTATAAAAACAAAACAAAAATATCAGCTATTCAGGTGGGAAAACCAGGATTGGGAATTTGTCCGTGAAATTGAAGTTTTGCCTGATACAAGTATTATCGTCAACAATTTAACAAGCGGGTATTTATACAGGTTTGAAAATGGATCAAGAACGTTTACAGCAGAAAACAATGAAATTTGCTGGTGGTAGTTCCCTCAAATTACACCCACATCGTTCAATATTTAAATGAAAAGATATGTGTCTTGGGAAACGGTAGATGTAAATATACACATGATGTTAGCCACCATATTGACCGAGAAATTTAAAACATGAGTAATTATGAATATTAGTCACGAAGATTTTCAAAAAGCAAGACGGATTAGTCGGGCAATTCAGGAACATCTTGAACAAATTAACCAGGATGGTCTTCGAAGCACCGACATTTATCCACTATTAGCGAAGAAAGGATTAGTTGAAAAAGACAGGCATAATGGTTTACATTTCAGAAAATTTTTAAAACGCCTAAAAGAAAATGATTTGTTAAAATTAATACCTCAATGCCAGTATAGAACAACTAAAACTGAATTTCTTGAGTGGTATTTTTATCGTTCGCGAGTGAATACATCAAAAAATGAAACATTACAAACAGAAGAAAGAAATTTAATTGTTCCGGATATTAGCGAAGATGGAATCAATGATTTAATTGAAAAGGCAAAACCACATGTCGCCAAATTACCAAAAATAGAAAAGGCAAATCTAACACCCCAAATGTTAGAGATAAGGTTAAATTATCCCCGGGCTTATGAAAAATGGACTAAAAGGGAAATTGAGATTATGACCAAGGCATATAAGAAATTTAATAGAATCGATAAAGTTGCAGAATTACTCGAAAGACAACCAAGTGTGGTTCGTAAAAAGCTGACTAATTTATAATTTAAAAAATACAAATACTCCGATAATAATCGCCGTTTATGAAAATGTTCAAGACCTATCGAAGAATTAATTTATATGTTCTCAATTGATGAATTAATGCAATCAAACGAAATTGAAAGAAAAATATGGTGGGTAAAGCAAATTAACCGTTCAACGCCTGTTTTTACACCCAACCGTTAGAGATAGATGTACAAAAAACTAATTCACGTCATAATTCTGTTTGTTATTGCCTTTCCGGCAAAAGCACAATTGTTTGAAGCAGGTGTTTCCGGAGGTTTAAATGCAGCCTGGATGAGCAATATTTCGCACAAGGGATACCAGGTATATCAATTTCAGGGAGGGATTTTCTCACAAAAGAAGTTAAACCAGCAGAATACTTATCTTCGGCTTGAATTCAGGTATTCTCCTGAAGGAAACCATAATTTTAGGGAAACAAAGGAACAATGTTGTAAGCGCCAATATTTACTATACTTTTTGAACAGTCGCCCGACAATAGCAATTCGATTGTCCGGATAACCGGGGTTTAGATAGAAGACAGCTGGCTATTTCGGTTCGGGGTCATCTTCCGGGAATTTTTGTTCAGTCATAAAATACCGCATTTCTCAATTTCCTTTAATTAAAAGAAGTTCACAATAAGCAGGACAATGATCGGAGAATTTTACCTTGCCGGTTTCAAAAGCGGAACCGGGAATTTGAAGTTTTGCCCGATTCGAGCATTATTTACCAGATTGGAATGAGTTAGTACAAGAATTATTTGTCTCGCAATTCTGAAAACTCACGACAAATTAAAGACATCGCGTAATTCTTTGTTGCTCAGGTTTCCTATCCAGTTTTCGCCGGTGGCGACAGTCATCTCGGCAAGTGCTTTTTTCTGCTGGATCATTTCATTAATTTTTTCTTCAAATGTGTTTTTGGTAATAAAACGGTGTACCATTACATTGTTTTTTTGCCCGATACGGTAGGCACGGTCTGTGGCTTGTGCTTCCACGGCAGGGTTCCACCAGAGATCGTAATGAATGACATGGCTGGCAGCGGTAAGGTTCAGCCCGGTACCTGCGGCTTTCAGCGATAAAAGGAATATTTTGTCGGCATGGTTTGTCTGGAAACGTTCCACCATTTCCTTACGCTGGTTTAAGGTGCACCCGCCATGATAATAGAGTGGTTCACTATTGTAGCGTTCGGTAATAAAATGATGAAGCAGCCTGGCCATTTCGGTAAACTGGGTAAAAATCAGGACTTTTTCGTTGCTTTCGGTAATGCTGTCAAGTTTGTCGAACAGAAGTTCGAGTTTGCCGCTTAGCGAAGCATCCATTATCCCGTTTTTAAGAAACTGGGTCGGGTGGTTGCAGATTTGTTTCAGGGCGAGTATCATTTGTAATACCAGTCCCTGCCTGACGAAGAGCGATTTCTGGTCTGCCTGGCTGATTCCTTCGATTTCGTCCATCGCCTTTTCCAGTGTTTTTTCGTACAGGCTTGCCTGTTCTTTGGTCAGCGTGGCAAAGCTGTCAATCTCAATTTTTTCCGGGAGGTCCGAGATAATGCTTTTATCCGATTTCAGACGGCGCATCAGGAAAGGGGCGGTTACTTTTTTCAGCTTCTCAGCCGTTTCCCTGTCGTTTAACTGTTCGATCGGGTTTCCGTAGGTGTCGGCAAATTCTTTCGGGCTGCCCAGGAATCCGCGGTTACAGTAATCCATAATACTCCATAATTCGCTTAACCTGTTTTCGACCGGGGTGCCGCTCAGGGCGATGAAATTACCCGATTTTATCGATTTAACCGCTTTGGTCTGTGCTGTGTTCTGATTCTTAATGTTTTGTGCTTCGTCGATCACCATGGAGTGCCACTTCATTTTTTTAAGCAGAAGGGCATCGCTCCGGGCTATTCCGTACGAGGTGATCAGTACATCGTAGTTGTTTAAATTTTCTAAATCGCGTTGCGGGCCGTGGTAAATCTCCACATTTATTCCGGGTGCAAATTTCCGGAATTCCGACTGCCAGTTGGTCAGCAAACCTGTCGGGGCAACAATCAGTATTTTTTCTTTGTCGAGAAGACCTTCTTCCTTGAATTTAAGGACTGTCGTTATTACCTGTAATGTTTTTCCAAGTCCCATGTCATCGGCCAGCACCGAACCAAAGCCGATCCGGGTATTGCGGTATATCCACGAGAAACCCCGTTGCTGATAGGGACGTAGCTGGGCATGAAGTCCTTGAGGAACAGGAATTTCTTTAAATTCAGTAAGCTCCTTGATGAGTTGTTTTACCTCGTCGCCGACCACTACCTTTGCCCCGAAGTAATCGCCCGAAAGCGCTGTCCGCAACATTTGAAAAGCCGACATTTCCTTTGATTGCGAAAAATGTTTGTAAAGCTTTTCAAGGTCCTCTTTTTCTACATAGATGTACTGGGTCTTAAATTTTATCAGACCTTCCGATTTCTGAAGGAGTTTTCTGAACTCTGCTTCATCCATTAATGTATCGCCCACAGCGACCTGCCATTCGAAATCGAGTAGTTTGTCGAGCCGCAGAAACGATTTTCCGGTTGTTTTATTTTTGATTTTGACGCTGGCCCGTGGTCTCAGGATTTCCTGCAGCGATTTGGGCAGCAAAACTGAAATATCGAGTAACAGGATGGCCGGGATCATCTGCACCAGGAAAGGCGTGAAAGTCTGGTTGTCCATAATCATTTCCTGTTCGCCGTTCGAGTTGATATAGTCGTCCAGACCGGAGATAAAACTGCTTAAATGTGCGAGCGACTGTAAAATTCCGAAACGCTGGTTGCTGTATTCATCCTGCATGAGTATATTCCTTAGACTGACAGGAGATTCCAGCTCTTTCCCGGTGACATTTACCGTTATCCTGAACCTGTCGTCCTTCATCTCTTCAACTACCAGCATAGGCTGATAGTCGCCCTGTGTAAGGTAAAATTTTTGCAGCCACGACATGATGCCGCCTGCCAGCGATTCTTCGCCGGGACTTGAAAACGGGTAACTTTCATTTTTGAAAAACAGTCGTTCAAAGATGTCGTCGTTCAGGTTAAAACTGGTTAAACGAACAATCTCTGTAATGAACAGCGACAGCAGGTTAACAGCCCTGTCCTTGTTTATTGGTTTTTGTTTTTTCCTTTCTTCGCCTGTAAACACATCCGGTGGAAGGATTTGTTCGAGCTGTTCTGCCAGCTTTTTCACTTCTTTGCACAGCAGGGCCGGAAGCCAGCGTACGGCAAAATTTTTATCGGGTAACTGTACAATTTGCGGCACAATAGCCCCGTTGGCAACTAATTGCAGCGAAGTATGCAACACCGTATGCAACGAAGCTGTCGAAGGCTGGTAGTCGTATGTTTTGGAACCCTGTATCTGCGATAACTGCTGTAAAAATTCAGCAACCGAATATTCCCGGTCGTTAATAAAAACCTTGGCATTCAGCGACTCGTCGAGCCGGATGCTGTTTGTAGCATGATAACCGATGTGTTGTTCTTCGGAATACGCTCCCGCGAAAAAGGCCGGCAGTGCAATTTTCCCGTTTGCAGCTTTCCGGGTATTTTTTACAATGCGGTTCAGCACCGTAAGGTATTTCTCGCGGAAATCGCCTGATGATGCGGTATAAAAAACCGGGTTAGGCGAAAGCAAAGCTGTGAGCGACTCGTGTATGGGAAACAATTTTGAAAAAGAAAGTTTCCGGTATGCGTTTTCCGGATTGTATTCCATCTCCTCAATGCCTGCTTTTTCAAAATAAAGGCTTTTAATATTCGGAATTTCAATGTTTTGCCTGTTGATAACCAATCCAAGTTTTTCCAGTTCCGCCAGCAAATCGACATTGTGCAGCGAAAACACCAGAAACGGATTGTTGTCGATCTCGGCAGAAACTTTATAAATTACAGAAGCAAGATGCTTGCACGGGACAGCCCAGTCGGGGCATGAACACTGCATTTTCAGGTCGCTCCATTTTCCGGGAAATACTTTCAGCCCGCACTTTTCAGCAAGTTTAAGCACAAGCGGATCGAGTTCGCGGTTCAGTAACTTGGAGATAATTACCGGGTGAGTGGTTATTTCCTGCAGAAAATTTCCCAGTTCAGGGTCAAAAAACGGGGGCAAAATAATATCGACATTATACGGACGGGGACGCGATCCTTTTACTTTCGCAGAGATGTGATTCCCGTCAATTTTAATTTTCTCAACAGCTCCTTTTCTTGCGTACGAAGCCCCGCGGGGCAACCGGTTGCTGTAGTCTATATTGTTCAGTGAGTTCAGCCATTGTTCACCCCACCATGTTTTTCCAAACGATAAAGCCATAAAAATTCGGTTTCAGGTAATAAATCAGCCGAAAGAAACCAAAATATTGTTGCTCCCCCAACAAATAAAGCATTGTTTTATAAACGTACATTAAGAATTTTTCCATTCCTGTCTTTTGTTAAAATTGAATAATGATTTGGCCGGTTATTCGGATGAGTGAAAAGTGTTAAGGAAGAATTGAATCCGCACAAACCTTCGGAATGAAATTCCCGGTTGTTTCTCTCGGTGAATTTATTTTCCTTTGTTTGATCAAACCTGAAGAAAACCGACCGATGACAAGGGCTCCTGAAAAGACAGATAAAATCTGGGGTAAGTTCCTTGAAGGGGACAAAGAGGCGTTTGCCGAAATTTACAATGCCTTTATCGACGATTTGTTCCGTTACGGCACCAAACTTTGCAGCGATGAGGAATGGGTAAAAGATGCCATTCAGGAAGTATTTCTGGATTTGTATCTGAACCGGAAAAACCGGAAAATACTTCCTGAAAACCTGAAGTTTTACCTTATCCTGGCCCTGAAACGAAATCTGATCCGTAAAATTCAGAAAAACAGGAAAAATGAAAACCGGGATATTTCTGAAAACGATTTATTTGAAGCCCAGTATAGTTTTGAGGAACAACTTATTTCAGAAGAATCGGCTGCCGAGAGGAACGGTAAAGTGAAGCAGGCAATCGAACAGCTTCCGCGTAAACAGAAGGAGGCTGTTTATCTGCGCTATAACCAGGGACTTGAATACGAACAGCTTGCTTCAATACTGGATATTTCGGTTGAATCGGCCCGGAAACAGATTTACCGCGCAATGAAAACAGTACGTGATTGCCTTAATGGTAAAGGGTTGCTTCTGTTTCTGTTGTTAAAACGCGGGCGCATTCCCGGAATGTCTGATAATTCTGTTTTTAACTAATGAGTTAATTCACAAACAGGGGTTGTGGCAGCAACTATTCTGTGTTTGTTGCAACTTAGACGGAACAGCCTTTTATTTTTCCCGGACAAAAACCTTATCTTTAATAACCTTAGTAGAAATAACGACAAGTATTTTAAAAACCTTATTCTTTTATTTTCCATGCGCATAGAATATAATAATTTATACACACATTTTGTATTCACGACACAAAACCGGTTACCTGTTATCTCGGAGAAGAACCGCGAACGGATAGAAAAGTACATTACGGGAATTGTAAACAATAACAGTTCAAAACTTTATGCTATTTATGCAAATTCCGAACATACTCACTTTCTTATTTCCCGGTCGCCGACAATTTCGGAACAGGAACTGGCAACTCTAATTGCCAATAGTTCAGAAAAATTCATTAATCAGAATCATTTGGTTGCAGGAAAATTCAACTGGCAACAATCGGCTTCTGCATTTTCCGTTTCGAAACACGATGTTGACCGAATTTGTAAATACATTTTAAATCAACCGGAACATCACAAAAAGGAAAGTTTCGAGGAGGAATATCAGGAATTTATAAAACATTATCAGCATACAATCAAAAAATAGAATAAGGTTTATTTTTGGCGGCAATCATCATGCTAAGGTTTAAAAAAAGATAAGGTTAATGCTATTCTGTTTATAATTTATATAGTGACATAACTTGTTTATAACAAACTTGTTATACTATAAATAGTCAACGAGACCATTTACTGTTGATCAGGAGAATCCTTTCTCGTGTTCAGGGTGACAATGTCAGGTTTGAGACGGGACCATAAAAAAAAGTCAAAAAAAATTGTCCATGTTTTAGAAGCTGGTGCCCTTTTATAGAAAACAGATCAGTAAAAATGGAACGAATAAGCCAGTTTCTCGAAAACCAGCAATTCATCGACTGGGTTTTTAATCCGGCCCAGGATTTGGATTTGCAATGGAAGATGTTTCAGGAAAACCATCCTGAAGAAAAAGAAAATTTGTTGCTGGCCCGGAAAGTCCTTCAGAAATTCAAAACGACAGACAAACAACTACCGGAACGCGAGAAGGTTATTTTATTCTCAAAAATACTTGCTGAAATTGAAGAGGAACAGCATTCTTCAGCTAAAATGCGGAGATTGTTCACTTTCGTGCGGTATGCCGCTGTTGCTATCCTGTTCTTTTCAATCGGCGCGTTGTTGTTTTATCAAAGGAATTTTGCCGATCCTGATTTGTTTTTGCAAAATACCGGCGACAATGCTCTGCTCAGTCGCACCACCCTTGTCAGGGCCGGCGGTGAAACAATCGAACTTGCTGATAACAAATCTGTTTTTAAGTACAAGACAGAAGATAACAAACTTGTTATAAACGATTCAATCAGGCTGCAGAGGAACATCAGGCCCGACCGGAAGAACATGAACCAGTTGAACGTACCTTTTGGAAAAACATCGACGGTAATACTGGCCGACGGCACGAAAGTATTTTTAAATGCCGGAAGCCGCCTGGTTTATCCTGAAATATTCTCAGGAGAAAAGAGGGAAGTTTTCTTGTCGGGCGAAGCATTTTTCGAAGTTCAGAAAGACAGCCGTCACCCGTTTATAGTAGCAACTACCGATATAAATGTGGAAGTAAAGGGAACGAAGTTTAACCTTTCGGCATATTCGTCGGACCCTGCTTACGAAACAGTTCTTACCGAAGGGAAGGTGCGGATACGCCAAAATCATGCAGGAATTTTCAGCCAGGTTACAGACCTTGCCCCCAACCAGATTGCATCATACAACCGGTCGCTTGGTGAAACGGAAGTAAAAGCAGTGGATGTTGAAAATTACATTTCGTGGAAAGACGGAATTTTTAAGTTCGAAAGCAGTGAATTAAGCCAGGTGGTGCGGAAACTGGAGCGGTATTATAATGTCAGGGTACATTTTTCGGGTCCGGCAGTTAAAAACCTTAAAATTTCAGGGAAGCTTGAACTAATCGACAACTGTAACCCTGTTTTCGATATACTGGCAAGTACTGCTTCAGTAAAAATTAATAAAACAGGGAACGACGAATATGAGATAAGAAACTGAAAAAAAAGAGCCGGCTAGTGTCCCCACACCTTCCGGCCCAAAAGTTAAATTAAATATTGCTAATTATTTAACGGTTTAAATTTATGGAAAAAAAGTTTAAAAAGCCTTTCCCTCCTAACAGGGAAGTGAAAAAAAATTGGAGAAAAATGAAACTTACACTTGTCTTTACTTTGTTGGTTTTGGTGACTTTCGGGAAGAGTTATTCACAGGGAACGAACCTGTCGCTCAATTTCAAAAACGCCGATATCAGGGAAGTACTTCAATCGATTGAAGACCAGACAAACTACATCTTCCTGTATAAGGACGAAATCTTCGACTTCAGTAAAAAGTTTTCAGTTGACTTTGAAAATAAGAATTTCGAGGAAATACTTAATGCTATTTGCCGGCAGGCCAATGTGGACTATGAAATCCGTAACCGGCAGGTTATTCTAAAAGCAAAATCAGATCGCACGGGCAATGAATTTGCCATGGAAAGTAAAACCGTTTCCGGCAAAGTAGCCGATTCTTCCGGCGCTCCGTTACCCGGTGTTACCGTGGTGGTAAAAGGAACTACAAACGGAATTATTACCGATGTGGATGGAAAATATACACTGAATAAGGTGCCGGGAAATGCAACACTGGTGTTTTCGTTTGTGGGGATGAAAAGCCAGGAAATAACGGTAACCGGCAGAACTACGATTGATGTGGTGATGCAGGAAGAAACAGTTGGCATTGAAGAGGTGGTGGCAATCGGGTATGGAACGGAAAGTAAAAAGAAACTTACCACCTCCGTTGCAAAATTTAAAGCCGACCAGATGGAAGAGTTGCCTATTACCAATATAGCTGACGCTTTCTCTGGACAAATCTCAGGGGTATTGGCTGAAAACGGTGTCGGTACGCCGGGATCTTCACCTGTAATCAGGATCAGGGGCTATGGTTCCATCAATGCAGGAAGCGAACCTTTATATGTCATTGACGGGATGATGGCCAATTCGGAACAATTTGCCGCATTAAACCCGAAATCGATTGAAAGTGTTGACATTTTGAAGGATGCCGCCGCAGGGGCAATTTATGGTTCACGGGCAGGCAACGGCGTTATTCTTGTAACCACGAAAAAAGGAAAATCAGGAGAAGCCAGGTTCTCTTTCAATGCAACATACGGGGTTCAGGAAGTAACCAATAAAGTTGATGTGCTGGACCGTGATCAATGGTTATCGCTTGTAAGAGAAGCATACAGTAATGACGGCATCGATTTGCCCGACTTTTACAACCGCGATAATTCTGAATTTGCAAATACAAACTGGCAGGACGAAATATTCAGAACATCACCCTATCAGAATTATCAGTTGTCAGCTACCGGAAGCAGCGGCAAAGTTCAATATTATATTGCAGCTAATTATCTTGATAATGAAGGAATTGTTTTGACTACCTATTCCAAAAATTTTTCCTCGAATGGGAATTTCGATGTAAAATTAAACCCAAAACTTACTGTAGGTCTTACCTATAATGCATCGCATACAAAAGAAAGGGTTAATGAGTCGATGTCAGGATTCGGGCATGGCTCAGGAGGATATGGAATTTCAGGAGGTATTATCCAGCAGGCATTATGGTTCGCTCCAATCATTCCGGTATATACAGATAACGGGGACTACGGACAATATATGCAGGGCGAATTTGCTAATTACTTTACAAAGGGATATGCCAATCCGGTTTGTAACCTGAAGGAAACCCATGACACGTATTCAAAAAATAATATCATGGGACGGTTGTACCTGAATTATGAACCGCTGGATGGGCTAAGTTTTAATACAAGCCTCAGCGGTACTGCTTATTCCTATTACCGGGAATGGTATGTAAGTCCTTATCTGGCAGGAAATAATAGTCCTTATGCCAATTTTTCAAACCCGGTATATGAAAAGATAAATTCAGGCCAGACAAATGGGATGACAAGTTCATATACTGCCGATGCATATATTGAGTATAAACGCAGAATCGCAGACGATCATCAAATTGACGTTATTGCAGGATACAGCAGGCAATACACCGGGAGCCGCAGTACTACGGCCAAATCGAGTGCCAACGACCGGGGAACATCCAACGCCTTGGATCCGATCGACGCTTATGATAATTATTATCAGCCTAATATTTACGGGGCAGCATTAGTGCTGGGGAGCGGCAGTTATGACGAAAATGCTTTTGAATCGGTATTTTCAAGGATAAACTATTCTTATAAAGATAAATATATGTTTATGGCTTCGATACGCCGTGATGGTTCTTCCAAGTTTGCTCCCGACGAACGCTGGGGCTTTTTCCCTGCCGTATCAGGAGCTTGGCGTATTTCAGAAGAATCGTTTATGAAAGATGTTAAATGGGTTAACGAGCTGAAACTGAGAACAAGTTACGGAGTATCGGGTAACGACCAGTTCGGCAACTACGCATGGCAGGGAACAGTAGATTACAGTGGCCTTTATACGTATGGTACTACCGATTCGGGAAGTTCAGGGACAGGAAAAACATTGGTCCCGTCAACTATTGAAAACAGACATCTGAAATGGGAAACCAACACGCAGATTAATATCGGAACTGACGCAAGCTTGTTTGATAACCGGGTAAACCTTACCGCCGATTATTTTATCAAAAAAACAAAAGATATGCTGCTTTACCGAAGTTTACCTTTGGAAAACGGCATCACTTCTTCCCTTTTCGATAATATCGGGAACATGACAAACAAAGGAATTGAGCTGGATTTGAACACAATTAATATAAAATCGAACAATTTTTCATGGACCACGAATCTCACTTTTACAAAAATAAAGAATAAGGTATCAGATGTATTTACATCTACCGGAGAGATACAATATAAAGCAGGAACGTCAGCCTCTGGTTTCGGTTCGGCAATCCGTATTATCGAGGGACATCCTATGTTTGAAATCTATTCATACAAAGTACTCGGCACTTTTGAAACACAGGAACAACTCGACAGTTACCCCCGGGCCAACAATGCACTTATCGGTGATGTGATGATTGAAGATTACAACAAGGACAAACAGATTAATACCGATGACCTTCAGCCCATGGGACATGTCCTTCCTGATTTTACGTATGGTTTGACAAATACTTTCAAATTTAAAAATATCGATCTTACTGTTGTAATCGACGGGAGCCATGGCGCTTCGAAAGTTGTTTCATGTCTTCGCCAGGCGGCCTTAATGCGTACGGCCGAGAATACACTTCAGTCGTTTTATGACGACCGTTACCGGCAGGGAGAAACAGGTCACCACATGGCATATGCTTCAACAAAAGCTACAGGCGCCCGTCACTGGAATATGTCGTATTTTATATACGATGCTTCTTATACGCGGATTAAAAATGTGGTTTTAGGTTATAACCTGCCGGAAAGACTGTGTAACAAGTTACTGGTTAATGGTTTGCGGTTCTCGGTCGGAGTTCAGAACTTACACACTTTTACCGACTATCCTCTATATAATCCACAAGCGAATTCGTATAACGGGGAAGCAGGAACTGCCCAGTTCGGAGTCGATGTAGGTGAATATCCTCTGTCCAGAATCTATACAATTGGTGTTAACCTTACTTTTTAATTCAAAAAATACAGTTATGAAATACATTAACCGATATTTAATAATAATACTTCTGGTATTTGTCTTTACAGGTTGCAATGATAATTTTCTTGACCGGACAGACCCGGAAACATTGAGCTATGATAAGTTCTATACTACTGAAGACGATTTTCAGGCGGCATTAAATGCCTGTTATTCTTCATTAAAAGATCAAGTCGAGAATTTGCTGACATTTAATGACGAGATGACTGATAATGTTTTTCTGCATAGGTATAATGCAACAAGCGATCTTTATTATTTCGACCAATGTAATGTTCCTACCAGTTCATCCACAATCAAAGATTTCTGGGGGGCCTGTTATTCTTCAATTGCGTATGCTAATCTGGTGATTACACGAATCACCGGCTCGGAAGTATCTGAAGCAACGCAAAAGGTTTTTACTGACGAAGCAAAATTTATCCGGGCTTATTCCTATTTTAATCTTGTCCGCATTTACGGTGGCGTGCCAAAATATGAAAAGGAAATTACAGATCTTAATGAGGTATATGAAGTAGGCCGCTCTTCTGTTGAGGATATTTATGATTTTATAATCAGCGATTTGACGGATGCAGCAGATATCGATTCAGAAAGGACTTCGGAACAGGCAGCAGAGGCAAAGGGGAAAGCAACATCGGATGTTGTTAAAGCCCTTCTTGGAAAAGTTTACCTGCAGCAACATGATTACAGTAATGCTATTGCCACACTCTCCGATCTTATTACTAACAGTGGCCTTTCTCTTGAAGAAAATCCTGAGAATTTATATGATGCCGACGACCCGTATAATAATAATGAAACCATGTTGGCCATTAATTATGAAAGGGTTTCCGGTCAGTCAAGTCCTTTTACCAACTGGACATTACCTAAGTTCTCATCAGGAATTCTTCCGAATGTTACATCAAGCGATAACGGAGATGGAGAATATAACATAGAACCCTCTATTCTTGCTAAATTTTCGTTGCAGGATAAACGGCGTTCGTTAATAGATTCTGCGGATATTACGGTCGGAGCTGACGTCATCAGGTATTATTATACCAAAAAGTATTTGGATCTGGAAACTACATCCGCAGGATATTCGGCTGCCGATTTTATTGTGCTTCGTTATGCCGATGTTTTGCTGATGTATGCCGATGCTTTAAATCAAAATGATCAGACATCGGGTGCATATACGTATATCAATGAAGTAAGAAGCAGGGCCGGGCTCGGTCCGCTGCCCACGGGTTATACAAAGGATCAGATGAACGATGCTCTGGCAAACGAACGGCAGCTGGAATTTTTTCTGGAAGGAGACCGGTGGTTCGACTTGTCGTACAGGGGAATCGATTATCTGGAGAAAACACTTAACAGTTTCTTCCCTGATTCTTATAATACTACTGATGCAAGTATTGAAGATTACGAAGAATTGTTTCCTTTGCCGGCCGATGAGGTTGATCTGAAACCGGACGTGCTGACGCAGAACTCTGGCTATTAGCATAAAGCAGAAAGCGGATGTCAGAAAAAATGGTTTTAAAGTAAAATTGTCCGGAATTTTTCCTGGAAAATCCGGGAATTACTTTATCCTGTTTTTTGGCGTCCGCTTTTTTAATATGAACCGGAATGAATGCCGGATTTGCAAAAAAGAACTTTATATTTACCGGGAATACGTACGTAATACGCACAATGAGTTAAGCGGGGAAGAGTTTCTCTGCTGATATTAAACCAATAACCTTTTTTACCATGAATAAAGTCATTATTACTGCCATCGTTTTCTGCTTTTCGCTGAGTCTGGTTTTTGGCCAGCCGGCTACCAGCTTCGTCAATTTGTTTATCTGTACTGCAGGCGATCACGGGCAACTCGATCCTTCGGCCACAGTACCCTTCGGAATGATAAAACTTGGTCCCGATACCGATCCGGGAAATCACAGCGGATATGACTTTAATGCCGGCAAAATATCGGGATTCTCGCATAATCGTATGGGCGGAACAGGATGCAGCGGGGCCGGTGGCAATTTAAGGATACTTCCGTCGGTTGGCGGTTTCAGCAACAGCGAGGCTTTTATTAAGGAAAGTGAGGAAGCCTCGCCGTGCTATTATTCGGTAACATTTGCAAACAAAATTAAGGCTGAATTAACGGCAACGAACCAGACAGGTTTTCACCGTTATACTTTCCCCGAATCGGACAATGCCTGTTTTATCGTCGACATTGCCAGTTCGTTCGGCGGAACCATTTCCGCTTCAAAAAAAATGATTAATGCACATGAGTTTTCGGTTACCGTTTCGGCTCAGAATGTTTGTGGCATCGGGCGATATACTTCCTTTTACCATGTGTGGTGCAGCAGGGAACTGACAGACAGCACGATGTTTGACGGCAAACTGGTTTTTAAAATGAAAACCAAAAAGGACGAGCAGGTGCTCTGGCAGGTAACAACTTCGGTTATAAGTACGGAAGATGCCAAAAACGAGTGGGAGAGTGAAACCCGGAAATCCGGATTCGACGAGGTGAGGGAAGCAGGACTTGAAAAATGGGAAAATTTGCTTTCGAAAATAACGGTTGAAGGGAAAGATGAGTATAAAACAATATTTTATACGCACTTGTATCATATCTTCTTAAACCCGGTGAGATCGGAAAACCGGTTGAAGGAATTCCGGGCATCCAATGGCGAAATTCATACGTCAAAAGGATATGTCCATTACGATGGCTGGTCGATGTGGGATAATTTCAGAAATAAATTCAGTCTATATCCCCTGCTGATTCCGGAAACAGCAAAAGACATTGCCAATTCGCTGGTCGATTTGTATAAGTACGGAAAACCTTTCTGGGCCGGGTTTAATGAACCTGTTCCCACGGCAAGGACTGAACATTCGGTTGTTACCTTACTCGATTTCTACAGAAGGGGAATAACTGATTTCGATATTGAACCGGTTTATAAAAATCTGACTACCGAAATAAATAACAATTTCAGCGACACTCCCGATAAGAAACTGGAACTTTCATACGACTTCTGGGCACTTGCCAGGTTTGCACAGATACTTGGTAAAGACGGGGATTACAAACTGTTTATGCAAAAAGCAAAGGAGTATGAAAAAGTCTGGAAAGAGAAATTTCTTGTTATGAACGATAAATCGGACATTATGCACGGCGATGGCTTATACGAGGGCACGGCATGGCAATACCGGTGGCATGTTCAGTTCGATATTCCGGGAATCATTAACCTGATGGGCGGAGAAAAAAATTATACGGATCAGCTGGAATATTTTTTCGACAACAACCTTTACAATCATGGAAATCAGCCGGATCTTCATGCCCCGTTTATGTTTAATTTCGGAGGAAAACCCTGGCTTACCCAGAAGTGGGTGAATATGATACTTACCAAAGATATGTTCCAGTGTTACGGGACTCACGAGAAGTGGGAAAAACCGTATTACGGCAGGGTTTACAAAGCCTCGCCCGACGGTTATATTGCTGAAATGGACGATGACGAAGGAACAATGTCCGGATGGTATGTGATGGCTTCCATGGGACTTTATCCGGTACTGGTAGGCGATCCTGTTTTCCAGCTAAGTACGCCGGTTTTCGATAAGATAACCATACATCTGCCCGGCAAAAAGGATTTCGTTATAAAAACAAACGGGCTGAGCGACCGGAATTTTTATATTCAGTCTGCAACACTGAACGGAAAAACATTCAACCAGAGCTATATAAAAAACGAAGATATTGTTTCCGGCGGAGTGCTCGAATTTAATGTGTCGGATACACCCAACAAAAGCTGGGGAAACTAACATTCTCCTTTGTATTCCGTTTACCAGAAGTGGAGGGTCCCGCTTCTCTTCAGTAAATCGATTTATGATGGTCTGAGTTTTAATAACATCACCTTAAAACTAACCGGAATGAAACATAAACTGACTGTCTTATTTTTGCTGGTATTTATAAGAGGAAGTTTTGCAGAAAGTAAGTTTCACCTTGAAGATTTTGCAATTTCATTGGAGCAGATAACATCCGGGCCCGGTCATATATGGGTTAACAGCGGATATACTACAGTGAATCCAGAGTACCATACTGTTATGGGTGTGAACGAATTTTATTCACCTCCCTTTGCCGCAAAAAATTTCCGGATGAGACTGAATATAATCGCAGATTCTGTAACAATTACCGATACGGGAAGTTATGGCAAAGGCGATGTGGGGCTTCTTTATGCAGGCGGAACGTGGTTCCCGCACAAGATTGTCCGCCGGGGAACGTATCATCATCTGAAAAGCGGACGTTTGATTTCGTTGGGTGTAAGATCCGAACTTATTCCGGTGTTCGGGAAACCGGGTATTATCGGGAAAGTAAGTATTACAAACCGGACCAACCGGCCGGTACCTGTTAAAATAGTTCCGGATTTGCAACCAGGTGCTCCGTCGGTAATTCCTCTCGAAAAGTGGGGATTCGGAGCTCCCCGGTCAAATGCTCCCGAGGCAGAACCGTCTTCGCCAAATACCTGGACAAATGGACTGACTACGATTATCCTTTTTCAGGAAAATACAGAAAAAATTGTTTTACCCGGTAAAACGCTGGTCTCCTGGTTTTCGGTTTTGCTGAACAGGAATGACGAACGTATGCCTGTCAGTTTCAATGCAGAGGAAATGGAAAAGGCTTCAACACATGCCTGGGAAAAACGGTTGGCAACATATACAAAAAATGTCCCTTCTCTTGAGAGTAATATCAACGGATTGGATGATTATTACAGACGGTCTGTAATAAGCGGACTGGTTTGTATCTGGGAAAATCCGGCATACACACTGAATCCTTTCCTTTCGACATGCGGAATGGACGGGGGAGGAACCTGCGCTTATATCTGGGATATTGCAGGTTATGTTCCTCAGATGGCAACGTTAATGATGGACACGGCTATTGTTCGCATTGCAAAAAAAATGGGCAGTATTGATCTTGGTCAGTTTTATGCTTACACCTTAAACGGAACCGGAACGGGAGTGAAATATTCGTATAGTCCATGGGCGTTTACAAGTCTTGTTTCCACAATTTTCAAATTTAAAGGTCCTGAAGAGGAGCTGTTTGCTACAGCAAAAAAGCTGGTTCTGGATAACGAAAACCAGCAGAATGAAAATCATCTTATTGATTACGGGCTACAGCACAACCTGCTTGAAATGCGCAGTACCGGATGGGAACATATTACAGTAAGTCCCAATGCTGAAAGAAGCTGGTGCTTAAGGCAACTGGCAGAAATGGGTGAATGTATGAATTGCCCTTCCTCCGAATGTGAAAGCTGGAACAATCAGGCTGAAATAATCGCGCAGGCTATACAAAAGAATCTTTGGGACGATAAAAAAAAGTGGTTTGCCTCTGTTTATCCGGATGGATTTAAAGATTTTGTTTATTCCATACAGGTTTACGATGCGTTGCGGGCCGGGGTCTGCACTCCGCAAATGGAAGAGGCACTGATCTCTCATCTCAGGGGAGGAGCTTTCCTCGGAGATTACGGAATTACCAGCATTTCAAAAGAAGACAGCATTCATTATGAAGTGCTGGACACCGACTGGTCGGGCGGTGGAGCCTATGCCGGCGACGGACCGCAGTTGGCCCTGATTATGTATGAACGGAATAAACCGGAACTGGCATGGGAGATTTTAAAACGCCACTTCTGGATGGGAAAACATTTGATTTATTACCCGCAGGAACATTTTGCAGATAAACCCATGAGCCCTGATCATAAACGGGCGAATGTGGTATCAGGTCTGGCCGGGGCTGAGGCAATCCTTTTCGGGCTAATTGGATTTCAACCTCAATATGACGGAAGTTTATTCATTAATCCGCACCCGATTGATAAAGGGGAACTTAAGATAACAGGGTTCGGATACCGGGGCAATAATTTTGACATTGAATTATCGGAGAAAAAAATGAAAATATACAAAAACGGCACAATCCTTTACAATGGAACGACTAAGTCATTAAAACTTTTATAATAATTTTTGCGTCTTGTAACCGGAAGAGGTTCGTTCCCATTTGCCTTGTAGCTTTCCTGTAATTTTGAAGAAGTAACTTATCCGAATAATTAATCATTCAGTTTTCATATTAAACTGTTTTCAATGATTAATTCATCGACTTAAATATTTTCGGTATTCTCGGAAGGCTGCAATTACCGGAGCGCCGCTTCCGGAGAAAAAAATTGACGGTGTAAACATTCTTCCTTTACTGAAAGGCGATAAAGATGCAAACCCGCGTGAATGTTTGTTATAGTCTTTCCGTTACTTCACTGTAAAATATATACCGGGATGTAACCGAATATTTTTTATCTTGTCCGGAATAAACCAACATTAAAACTATGACCGGAATTTCAAAACTGTTCCTTTTCCCATTTTTCATTTATAAGAAAAAAAAGCCAGTAACAATTTTTTGCATGATCCTGCTGTTATCGGGTTTTTCAGCTTTTTCTGTTCCAATCGATTGGCAGAAAATAAGTTCGGTAAGGGATGTATGTGCGGCATATCCTGAAAAGATGGAGTATATTTTTCAGAACCTGAATTTGGATTACCCCGGACTGGAAAAAACGAAAACCGCTTTTGAAAGCGGAGAACTTGAGAAGGCCTGCGAACTGTTGCTGGAATATTATCATCAGCCTGAAAATAACAGGCTTGGTAAAACCGCGAAACCCGAACTTTCAGCATTGAATATGGCTGCGGCCGATTCTATTCTTGAGGATGTTTATACTTTTTACCTGGTTAAAGGAAAAGTTCCCCGCCAGGATGACGGACACCTGAAATGGGATTACAAAGGTCCGGACGATGACATTGAATGGGCCTGGGCTCTCAACCGGCATCATACGGCGGCAGCATTGCTTCCTTTTTTCTATGCAACCGGCAATCCGGTGTATGCAAAGTACATCGATCAGTTCATTAAAGACTGGATTACAGCAAGCTGGCCTTACCCGGCAGTAAAAAGCAATACTGCTATGTGGCGCGGACTGGAGGTAAGCTTTCGCGAAAAAGTATGGGCCGGGGTCTTTTATGGTCTGATGAATTCCGGCTATCTCAGTCCGGCTACACAGCTTTTAATTCTCAGCAGTTTGCCCGACCATGCCCATTATTCCCGTAATTTTCATGGCGGGGGAAACTGGCTCACGATGGAAATGTCGGGGCTGGCTACTGTGGCTGCTTACTGGCCCGAGTTTAAACAATCGGGGGAATGGCTCGGCTATTCTGTGAAAACCATGACCGAAAGCCTGAAAGAACAGGTTTATCCCGATGGGGCCCAGACGGAACTTACTTCACACTACCATTATGTCGCGCTGTACAATTTCAGATTGTTCACCGAAATTTGTGAAAAGGCAGGGAAACAATTACCACTATTTTACACCGAAACGCTTGAGAAAATGTATAACTATCTGGCATGTACCATCCGTCCCGATGGCTTTGGCCTGCTGAACAACGATGCAGACCGGGATAACAATACGAATATGATTATGCAGGCTGCGGAAAAATTCAACCGCGACGACTGGAAATATATTGTTTCGAACGGTGAAAAAGGAGTTCGCCCCACCGACGGGCCTTCATATATTTTCCCGTGGGCAGGTCAGCTTATTTCGCGCAGCGGGTTCGATAAACAGGCGCAATGGTCGTTTTTTGACATCGGTCCCTGGGGAACCGGACACCAGCATAGCGACAAACTGCATCTTTCTGTTGCCTTATGCGGCCACGATTTTCTGGTTGATGCCGGACGTTTTGCCTATCAGGGTGAGGTAGCAAAAAAATTCCGGCAGTATGCCACCGGCAGCAAAGGGCATAATGTTATTCTGATTGACGGGAAAGGACAGGAACCGGGGCCGAAACTGGCCGGTAAACCGCTATCCGGAAGTCAGTATAAAATAACCCCTGATTTCGATTTTGCCCGAGGTTCGTTTAACCGGTTCGGCGATCTGAAAAACGTAAATCATACACGTTCGCTTTTCTATGTACGGGATAACTTCTGGGTGGTGGCCGACAAAATTGAAACGGACCAACCCCGCGAAATTGAAGCATTGTGGCACTGGCATCCGGCCTGTACAGTGAAACAACTACCCGGAGGAATAGTCTCGGCCGGGAATGAAGCAGGGAAGCTGGAAATTATCCCGGTTGGCAAAACCGACTGGACAGTAAAAATGGTGAAAGGACAGGAAACGCCTGAAATACAGGGATGGTACAGCAGGGAATACAATGTATATGAACCGGACGATGTTTCAGTTTATTCAGGCCATATCCGGTCGGATACTACATTTGTATGGCTGCTTTTCCCGTCATGCGGGACACTGCCGGAGGTGAAAGCTTCCCTTGTTGTCCGGGACAAAAACAAAATAACGATGAAAGTTGTAAACCCGGAAAAAGGAGAATGGATGGTAACAGTGCCTCTGTCAGACAGCGGCAAAGCAAAGATGAGTTTTTCCCCTTTCTGAATTTTTCAATTCGAATCTGGCTGGAACGTTACATAGAAAAAGATAACCCGTCTGTAAAGTTTTTAATAATTTTGTCTGCATCGTTTTTCAGGTTAAATTTATGCCTTAAACTTAAAATGAAGAAATGAACTGGCTGGTGAGATTTACTTTTTCTTTTTTCCTTTTTTGTCTCTTATTTGTGGATCCGATGATGGCACAAACGAGCAAGATTGACAGCCTGAACAATCTCATCAATGAACAGAAAGGTGAAGAACTTGTTTCCACATATCTTAAACTTGCTAAGGAATATCTGAATATTTCACCGGATAAATCAATTGAAATAGGGGAGAAAGTCCATCCGTTGGCGATTCAGTATAAAAACAGGGAACTGGAATGCCAGGCAAAGCTCACAATCGGGTCAGGAATGATTGTTAACGGAGATTTTGTTAAAGGGAAAAAATACATTGATGAAGGCCTGCAGCTTGCACGTAAAATCAATAACATTGAACAAATCTGTGCCGGTATAAATGCACAGGCTGTATATTACATGAATACAGGTGACTACGAAAAAGCCATCTCTCTTTTTTATGAATGTGCTGACGAGGCAAAACTTGGAAAACTTGAGCAACAGGAAGCAATGGTCCGCTTTAATATCGGGGCCATTCTAACCAGCAAGGGAGAATGGTCAAAAGGGTTGAAGGAATTTAAATATGCCCTGGAATATTTCAGAAAAACAAACAATAACCAGTATATAAGCCGGACATTAACGAATATAGCTGTAAATTACAGCTCGTGGGGCGATTACAAAATGTCGCTTTCTTATTATGAAAAGGCACTTACGCACCTCAGATCGACGGGCGACCGGATTGTTGAAGGTTCTGTTCTGAATAACATCGGCGAGATATATAAAGATACGGGCGATTATGAAAAGGCTTTGTCGTATTACCAGCAGTCACTTGATATTGCCCTGGAATTTAAATCGAAAATGCAGGAGGCTGTTTCACTTGTTGGAAAAGGGGAAACCTACTGGTTGTTAAAGGAATACGACATGGCAGAACATTACTCAAATGAAGCCCTCCGTATTTTTACAGAAATGCAGATGAACGAAGGAATTGCAAGGTCGTATTATATTTTAGGAGAAGTTTCCTGTGCGAAAGACAAACCTTCTGCTGCTCTTGATCTTGCTTTCCGGAGTAAAGCGCTGGCCGATAGTTCAGGAATAAAGGACCTTCAGGAAAAAGTATATTTGCTTATTTCGAAAGTATATGAAAAAAACGGGAATGTCAGCCAGTCTTTTCATTATTTCAGAGAGTATTCGGCAATAAAAGATTCGCTTTTTAATGAAAAACAAAGTCAGCAACTTGCACAACTCAGGTCCGAATTAGAACTTCAGGATAAGGAAAACCAGATCGGAATTTTGCAGAAAGACAACCAGATTAAAGATGTTGAGATAAAAAGGCAACGCAATCAGGTGCTGGGATTAATCATTGGCATGATATTGCTGGCCGTATTATCCGTCATGGTTTTCAGACTGAATAAAACAAAGAAAAAAGCAAATGACCTGCTGATTGTAAAGAACAACAAAATTCTGGAACAACATAAGGAGCTGATTAAGGTAAATGAAACAAAAGACATGTTCCTGTCTATTATCGGGCACGATTTAAGAAACCCGATCGGAGCATTTAAAGACATGCTTGATCAACTGGCCGATTATCCCGAAATGTTTCCCGAAGATACACGGAAAGAAATAATTAACGAATTACGCAAAGAAGCCGCCAATACGTATTTTCTGCTCGACAATATGCTCTTCTGGGCAAAAAGTCAGCGTAATAAATTACAACTGAAAAAGGAACATTTCCAGGTGAATGAAGTGGTGGAAAGCAACATCTTGCTGAATTCACGCTTTTCAGAAAATAAAAAAATAAAACTGAATTTTTTGCCTGAAAACAATTATACTGTTTTTGCAGATCAGAATATGGTTTCACTGGTCTTCCGGAACCTGATTTCAAATGCCATAAAATTTACACCTGAAAACGGCAGAATCGATATTGTTATAAAGAAAAGGGATAGTGAATTCATTGAGGTCAGTGTGATCGATAACGGGGTTGGTATACCCGGGAACATGATTCACCAGTTATTCGACAAACACCATCCTGTATCGACTTATGGCACAAACAATGAAAAAGGCTCCGGCCTGGGTCTGATCCTTTGTTCGGAATTTGTTGAAAAGAATGGCGGTATGATAACAGTAAACAGCACTGCCGGCAAAGGAAGTACCTTCCGTTTTACCTTGAAACTGTATAAAAAAGGTTAGAACAAAAACTCTGCATATTCCTTTTCGCTGCCAGTGCGGCATCATTGAAAAATGCAGGCCGTATAATTTGTGCTGAATGCAGTTTCCCTGAAACTTCCGGATGTCAATGTGACAGGATTTTCCTTCTGGAAACAATGTGAAAACATTTTTTATACCCGCTTCTTCCTTTTTCAGGAAGAATGTTTTTTCTTTACATTCAGGGCTTATTAATGAATTAATGTATTGGAAAAGAGATTTTTATGAAAACATTTTTTACTGAAAAGTCTGACAGGTCTCTTCCCTGTTTGGGAGGTAAAAAATTTTTTGGTTCGCCGTTTGATAAAACGTTTTAACGGTAAAATTGCAGGTTTCCCCGAATAAAGGAGGAGATTCAGCAATAGTTTTGAAATATTTGTACAACAATAATTTGGTTAAACAAAAAAACACACGCACATGAAAAAATCCTGGATTATTCTGATTGTTATTGCACTTCTGGTGATTATCGGTTACTCTTCAATAAAAAATTCATACAACACGATGGTTTCGCTCGAAGAAGGTGTGAGCGCCCAGTGGTCGCAGGTTGAAAATGTTTACCAGCGCCGGGCCGACCTGATCCCGAACCTTGTAAATACAGTAAAAGGATATGCTACTCATGAACAGGAAACGCTGGAAGGGGTAATCGAAGCCCGTGCAAAAGCGACCTCGGTTAATATCAATCCTGACAAGCTGGATGCACAGTCGATCCGTCAATTTCAGGACGCACAGTCGGGTTTGTCGTCAGCATTAAGTCGTTTGATGGTTGTTGTTGAAAAATACCCGGATCTGAAAGCTAATCAAAACTTTCTGGATTTGCAGGCACAACTGGAAGGAACCGAAAACCGGATAGCTGTTGAACGCCGTAAATTCAACGAGTCGGCTCAAAATTACAACACTACAATCCGTAAATTTCCTAAAAATATAATGGCAGGTATTTTCGGGTTCGAAAAGAAAAATTATTTCGAGGCAGAAAAAGGTTCGGAAAAAGCTCCGACTGTTCAATTTTAATGGCAAAAACAAAAATGAACGTACGAAATTTTTTCAGTGAAACAGAGAAGAAACAGATTGTTGAGGCAATAAAGGAGGCCGAATTAAACACATCAGGCGAAATCCGCCTGCATGTGGAAGGCCCGTGCAAAGCCGATGTTCTCGACCGTGCGGCTTATGTTTTCAAAAAGCTGGAAATGCACAAAACCGCACTTCGGAACGGCGTACTGTTTTACCTTTCTGTAAACAATAAAAAATTTGCCATTTTAGGCGATGCCGGCATTAATGCCAAAGTTTCTGAAAACTTTTGGGATGATATTAAGGACACAGTTCTTGCCTGTTTCAGGGAGGGCAAATACGCCGAAGGCCTCTCAAAAGGTATTAAAATGGCCGGCGACAAACTGAAAAGCGAATTTCCGTATCAGAAGGATGATGTGAATGAATTACCTGACGAGATTTCGTTTGGAAAAAGCAAGTAAGTATGAAGAAAACAGTTATATCGATAATTTCCTTTTTTATTGCAGTTTCCCTTTTTGCACAGGATATTCCGGAAAGGCCGAACCCACCGCATCTGGTGAACGATTTTGCAGGAGTACTTACAGAACCTCAAACCGAACGGCTTGAAACTGAACTCGACCATTTTGCGCAGACAACGTCGACACAAATAGTAATTGTAACTGTTCCGGCTCTGAACGGATACGAAGCATCGGATTATGCAATAAAGCTTCACGAGAAGTGGGGTGTAGGTCAGCAGGACAAAAATAACGGCATCGTGGTTCTGTTTAAACCCAAAACAAGCAATGAAAAAGGGCAGGTTTTTATTTCAGTCGGATACGGACTGGAAGGAGTTATACCGGATATCGTTGCCCACCGCGATATTGTGGATTTTGAAATGATACCACGGTTCAAACAAAATGATATTTTCGGCGGATTGTACCATGGGACAAAAGTTCTGATGGATCTGGCCTCAAAAGAATATACGCCTGAAGAATATCACCAGGCCGTAAACGACAAACAACCGGACGGAATTTTCGGCGGAATTATTTTTTTCCTGCTGATATTTATTGTTTTTCCTCTCTTGTTCGGCCGAAGACGGCGGTTTTATTCGGGCGGCAGTAGTCTCCCCTTCTGGATTGCCATGGGACTGCTGGGTTCCGGAAGAAACAGTCATTCCGGTTCGTGGAGCGATTTTTCAGGCGGAGGTGGCAGCTTCGGCGGATTCGGTGGCTTTGGCGGTGGATCTACAGGTGGGGGAGGTGCCGGCGGAAGCTGGTAAAAGGAGTCACAGCTGAAGTTCCCTGTTTCCGTATTTATTATCTGAAAGCTGAATAGTAACCTAAAAAAACAAAATAGGTGTAAGGGAAAAACCTTACACCTATTTTTTATAATATATTCAGATCCTGTTCTGTAGAAAAAATTCAGGATCGATTTCACTAAATCAAACTTTTGCTTTATGTGTGGTTTTGATAATTACAGCAGCAATTTTGTACGGATCACCGTTTGATGCAGGTCTTCTGTCTTCCAGACGTCCTTTCCATCCGGCTTCAATTGTTCCTACAGGAATACGGATAGAAGCGCCACGGTCAGAAACACCATAAGTGAAATCGTTGATTGATGCAGTTTCGTGTTTCCCTGTTAACCGTTGATCATTGTATGCTCCGTAAACAGCGATATGTTCTTTGATGTTTTTACCGAATTCTTCGCAGATAGCAGTAAATACAGCTTTATCTCCACATGTTCTCATCAAACCATTTGAGAAGTTAGCGTGCATACCTGAACCATTCCAGTCCAGATCTTTTCCCAGTGGTTTCGGATGCCATTCTACATATACACCATATTTTTCAGCTGTTCTTTCCAATAAGTAACGAGCCACCCAGATTTGGTCACCGGCGTCACAGGCTCCTTTTGCAAAAATCTGGAATTCCCACTGTCCGGCAGCTACTTCGCCATTAATACCTTCTACGTTCAGGCCAGCTTCAAGACAAAGGTCAAGGTGCTCTTCCACGATTTCACGACCGAAAGCATTTTTTGCACCCACACTGCAATAGTAAGGACCTTGAGGAGCAGGAAAACCACCTTTCGGGAAGCCTAACGGCATTTTGGTTTCCATATCCATCAGAAAATATTCCTGTTCAAAACCGAACCAGAAGTCTTCATCTTCTTCTGTAATGGTAGCTCTTCCATTTGTTACATGCGGAGTTCCATCCGCATTCAAAACCTCAGTCATTACCAGATACCCGTTTTTACGGTCAGGATCAGGATAAATGGCGACCGGTTTCAATAAAAGGTCAGACGAACCACCTGTTGCCTGTTGGGTTGACGATCCGTCGAACGACCAGACCGGACAATCTGCTAATTTTCCACTAAAATCTTTTTCAATCCTGGTTTTTGACCTTAAGCCCTGGGTTGGGTTATAACCATCCAACCAAATGTACTCGAGTTTTGCTTTCATCATGTTCTGTTTTTATGTGTTAATCCTTATTTATTGCAAAGAATGAATGCAAAAATATAATATTTTGACATCCATTCGAAACTTTTAGAATTTTATCCAAAAAAAAATTAAGACAAATTTTACAAATGATAAAAACAAAAGAAGTGATACCCTTAAATTTTAAATAGTTTGTGAGAAAAAATGTATTAATTTCAGAAATTACCTCATAAAAAAAGTACCTGTTTGTTTTCAAATCATAAAAGGACAGCAACACGGCACTGATTTTTTAAAAGATCACATAAAATGGCAACAGTTCCGGTTCAAAAGAAACGTTGAACAAATTTTTGGCTGCACGTACAAGAAGTGGCGCTACTACTTTAACTTGCGATAATTATCCCACTATGAGTGGAATGACGGCATTGCAGATGGACAATTACAAACCCGTATTGAGTTGTGGGGAGAAAACGGACGGGAATTCTTCAACAACAAACGTTGAAATATTCCGGTTGACCGTACCGGTTCGTCTGTTCACTATACTAAAGTTACATATAGTGTTGCCGATATGACCTTACAGATCCCTGATGACTAAATGTTATACAATAATTTGTGTGAACAGAACTAAGTCCGTGTTGCAATAAATATGGAACAAATCTTCCGGTGGTATAACTGATTGAAGATCAGCTCCTGCTATCGGGAGGTTTGTTCAGCTGTACAAAAACCGTTTAATGTTTTTTTTGGGAGTTTTCTCAAATTCCTGTTCAACCAGTTCTATACGTGAAATGTGTTCGTAGCGGGGAAGTTCCTTGTTCACACGCAACCGGTTTTCATCCATCGCAGCAAGTAGCTGCTCGCCGGTAAGCAAATCTGCCTGTACGTTTTCCTTGTCAGGATAAACCAGCGCAACCAGTTTCCCGTCGCGGTCGATTACTACACACTCTGCCACATAAGGTTGATTGGCAAGTTTGTCTTCCAGCTCTTCAGGGTAAATATTTTGTCCGGACGGGCCAAGTAACATATTTTTACTCCGTCCCCGGATATAAATGTAATTGTCTTTATCGATCACACCGAGATCGCCGGTATGGAGCCATCCTTCTTCATCAATTGCTGCCCGGGTCGCTTCTTCGTTTTTATAATAGCCGGACATTACGTTTTCGCCTTTCACCAGTATTTCACCAACAACATTATACTGATCTTCCGAATCAATCTTTACTTCCATACGGTCGACCAGCTTCCCTGCAGATGCAGGTTTGGTCGTATTCCATGCATCATACGAAATCAGAGGTCCACACTCGGTCATTCCGTAGCCAACAGTAATCCGGAACTTTATTTTGCGGAAGAAGATTTCCACGTCACGGCTAAGCGGTGCACCGCCAATCACAATCTCAAAAAAACGGCTTCCGAATGTTTCAGTAAGCATGTTATTTACTTTCTTTTTCAGGATTGAGGAAATGCCCGGAACAAACATAAGCAGTTTCATTACCGGTTTTTCGAGAGTAGGCTGAATGCGCTTCCTGTATATTTTTTCAATAATAAGAGGAACCGACAAAATAAGTCGTGGCTTTATCTCACTGAAAGCCTGTGTAATAATCTGTGGCGTAGGTGCTTTTGTCAGAAATGTAATATAGCACCCCATTGTAACCGGGAATAGAAATTCAAACAGCAACCCGAAAACATGGGCCATGGGCAGGAAAGAAACGATACGGTCGCCGGGTTGCAGGGGCATGTGGTCCTGTGCATAAATGATATTCGACAACAGGCTGCGTACAGACAACATCACTCCTTTGGTAAAACCTGAAGTTCCTGATGTATAGGAAATTATACAAATATCTTTTGCGTCTGGTTCGTCAAGTTTAAAATTTTGAGGATTTACTTTTCCTGCAAAATCAGTTTTAAAACATTTTTCAGCCTTTTCATTCAGCGATTTATCACGTGTAAACAACAGCCGGAAATCAGAAAGTCTCAGTATGGCCCGGATACCGGGAATTTTTTCTTTTTCAATTTTTTCGAGCAGAAGTTCTGTCCCAAACAGTATTTTCGATTCTGAATGATTGATAATATGGTGAACGTCATCGGAATTAAAATCGGGCAAAACAGGAATTGCAACTGCTCCGTAACTGATAATGGCAAGAAAAGAAATTCCCCAGTTTGATGAATTCCGTCCGAATATCGCAACTTTATTCCCCTTTTGTATCCCGCTTTCACGGAAAAAACAGTGTATATTCCTGATAATCTGTGCTACTTCTCCATAAGTATATGTTTTTCCCTGAAAATCAGAAAATACGGGTAATTCCCAATTTTTCCCGAACGAGTCAGTAAACAGTGCAATTAATTTTTGATTATTCATGAAATCCGTATTACTTGATATTTATCCTCTTAAATCATAATTTAGCAAAATAACGTTAATCTGTTTATCAGGTTACAAATTGAGGCTGAAATTAAAGAAAATCGGCTAATTTTTTAAAATTTAAGATTTTTCTATATTTGTTGCCATATCATTTACAAGTAAGAAAGTTATTTTGCATGTTATCAGTCATTTATTCACGTAAATAACTTGATTACAAAATCAGATATTAACACTAAAAACAGATTTATGAAAAAATTTTCACTTGCTCTATGTGCAACTTTCTTTGCCATAGGAGTATTTGCTCAGGACATCCAGCTTCACTACGACTTAGGAAAAGATCGCAAGCTGTTTACTTCTACGGTTGAAATGTTCCGTCCCGACAAGTATGGTTCTACTTTCTTTTTCATTGATATGGATTACAGTTCCAATCCCCGTGATGTCGATAATGGTGTTTCCCTTGCGTACTGGGAAATTGCCCGTGCTTTCAAATGGAGCGAAAGCCAGTTCCTTATGCCACGCGTTGAGTACAACGGAGGTACGATGTCAGTTGGAGGTACTAATTTTATTCCGATTGAAAACTGCTGGCTGGCCGGGGTTGAACATACCTGGGCTTCGTCCGACTTTTCGAAGATTTTGACGTTGCAGACAAACTACAAATACATTAAAGATAAAGAAGATGTTTCGTTCCAGCTAACTGCTGTATGGACAGTTAAATTATTGAAAGATAAATTAGTATTTGATGGCTTTGCCGATTTTTGGAAAGAAGATATGTATTGGGGGACAAAAAAATTCCGTTTTTTAACCGAACCTCAGATATGGTATAACTTCTGTTCTCATTTTGCTGCTGGTAGTGAAATTGAAATAAGCAGTAATTTTGCCGAAGATGGAGTCCAGGTAAACCCCACCCTGGCTGTAAAATATACCTTCTAAAACTAAATCCGAATGTTAGAAAAATTTTTCAAACTAAACGAACATCACACAACGATACGCACCGAAATAATAGCAGGTATTACTACCTTCATGACGATGGCGTATATTCTGGCTGTTAACCCCGATATTCTGAGCGCAGGCGGGATGGACAAAGGGGCTGTTTTCACAGCAACGGTACTGGCATCGCTGATTGCCACGCTGGTAATGGCCCTGTATGCCAAATTACCGTTTGCCCTGGCACCCGGTATGGGATTAAATGCATTTTTTGCTTATACCGTTGTCATCGGAATGGGACATTCATGGCAGTTTGCCCTTACGGCCGTTTTCATCGAAGGATTAATTTTTATCCTTTTAACTGCCTTCAACATCCGCGAAATAATTGTAAACTCAATTCCGAATAATATGAAACATGCAATTTCTGTCGGAATTGGTTTGTTTATTGCCTTTATCGGATTGAAAGATGCCGGTATTATTGTCGATAATCCCACTACTTTTGTATCGCTGGGTAAAATTACCGATATAACAAACAATGCAGGTGCTATTGTTGCTTTAACCGGTCTTGTTATTACCGGTGTTTTACTGGCCCTGAAAGTAAAAGGAGCTTTGCTGATCGGCATTTTAGCCAGCACCCTGTTGGGAATCCCGTTCGGAATAACCATTCTTCCCGGTTCGTTCGAAGTTACTCCTCCCTCGCTTAGCCCGGTTTTTTTAAAGTTCGAATGGAATAAAATCTTTTCACTCGACATGGTGATTGTCGTCTTCACTTTTTTGTTCTTCGATATGTTCGACACTGTAGGAAGCCTGATCGGGGTTATGTCGAAGGCCAACATGCTTGAAAAAGACGGAAAAATTCCGCGTGCGAAACAAGCCCTGATGGCCGATGCCATCGGAACAACGTTCGGCGCTATGCTTGGTACTTCCACCGTAACAACTTATGTTGAAAGTGCGGCAGGTGTTTCCGAGGGCGGCCGAAGCGGACTGACCTCTCTTACGGTTGCAGTTTTATTCCTGTTTGCCCTGTTCCTTTCGCCCATCTTTTTAATGATTCCCGGGGCAGCTACAGCTCCTGCACTGATTCTGGTCGGCGCCATGATGATGACTCCTGTCAAAAATATTGACTTTGAAGATTTTACTGAATCAATTCCTGCTTTCCTTACTATTGTGATGATGCCTTTGGCTTATTCTATTTCCGAAGGAATTCAGTTCGGTATACTTTCGTTTGTTATACTGAAACTTTTAAGCGGAAAATTCAAAGATATTTCCATTGTTACAGCTATTCTCGGAGTACTTTTCCTACTGAAATTTCTGATATAATTCCGGTTAAAACAGAAACACATAAAACCTTATTCTGAGCTTTTTCAGGGTAAGGTTTTATGTGTTTCTGTGCTTTTTTTATTTGAAATTTGATGGCACAGCTTTTGTTTTTATTCTGACAGGATGCTTTTTATTTCAAAAGTTACCGGTTTTCAGAACCAGTTAGTTCAATATAAACCTGAAAGGGTACAAAAGAAAGGGGGTCAGATTCGTCGCTCCCTTTCTTCGTCTATGAGAAATTTTACCTGATTCTGCTTTTTAATGAGAGACTACGGCTGCATTCTAAATTGAATATTACCAGAACAGATGAAGAAAGACGGAAAGACGAATCTGATGCATAGACCAAATCGACTATAAGTATCATTCAGTAATTTTTTCAGCGGAAACATTTGATAATGAAAAAAGCGGCCTTTTCAGACCGCTTTTTCTATGCTTTGAATTGAATTGATTATTCTACAATAGCTTTGAATTTAGGATCTTCAAAGTATTTTGCAAATTCCATATCTGTAGCAATTTTTGCCTTCAAGCTCGGTTCCATTTCAACAGCCTTTTGTAAACTTTCGTACATCAGGTTTTCTTTTGCTGTACGTGCACCAATAATTGCTTTGAAGTATTCTTTCATATAGCAATTCTCCCAGGTGCAGCTTTCAAGAGATTTAAGTGCACCGTTGTTGTCACCTGCAAGAATTTTTGCCAGACCAACATTCGGAGAATCAGCACCACCGAATAATTTAACTGCTTTTTCGTATTCGCCTTTTTTGATGGCTAAAATACCCAGGTTGTAGTTAACTTCGTCACCGGCACCGGAAGCAGCTCCAAAATAAGTTTCGGCTTTTGCAAGGTCTCCTTCATACAGAGCAACAGCACCTAAGTTATTTTTAATAATAGGTTCGTTGTTTTTCAGCTTTTCAGCTTTTTCGAACAACCCTTTTGCATCGGTATAATTTTTTTGTTCTACCAGCACCAGACCGGCATTGTTGTAACCTCTCCAGTCGTCAGGATAAACCTTCATCATTGAATTGTAGATGGACAATTGTTTGTTTTTATCCTGAGTTAAAGTGGCAGCATATAATAATTCTGCAGGATTTAAAGAAGCAGGATCAGATTCAGCCAGTGCAGCGATTTCTTCATCTGTTTTACCAATCAGGTCAACATTGGCAGTAATTTTTGCCCGGCGCAGTTTTGGCAGAACATCCTTGGCTAAAGCAGTAAATGCAGCTGAGAGATTTTTGATTTCACGTTCACGAACTTCAGGATCACTGTACATTGAAAGAACGCGAAGAATCAGTTCTTTATCCTGAATAGTTGATTTTTCCATCAATTCTTTAAAACCGTCCCAATCTTCAGGAGTAAATTTTGCTTTTAATTCAGCATCTATTTTCTCTTTTTTCATCGTACTTTTCATGAAATCAGAAGAAGTACCTTCACGTTTTTCTGAAAGTTTGCTGTTCCAGTCATATTCACCGTCAGGTGATGCATAAGCGGAAATTTCAATGTCTTTCAGTTTTTTACGATCAGCATCATAAGCGTCTTTCGTATATTCTTTCAGTTTTGAAATATCTTCACCTTTCAACTCGCTTCCACGAACATACGCACTGTTAATCAGATAGTGAATGTCGGCAGTGTAATCATCAGGAACGATTCTCTGGAACGGGTCAATATTCGGATCGTATTTTCCGGTTGTATTGGGCTCTCTTCTTACACCCAGAATCGCAGACGGGTAATTCAATACCAGCGTAGATGTTGCAATTACACCATCAGCAACTTTAATAGGATCAAAGTCAAGGCTTTTTACACCTTTCGATGCTGTAATTCTGATTTCAAGGTCTGACAATCTCATGTCGTCGGTAAAATCTTTGTTGTCTTTGTATGAAAAGTTTCCGCCTGTTGAATACGAAATTACTTTGTTGTTGGCATCAACTTTCTCACCCTGTAAGGTTACCGGACTAAGAGCAGTTTCACCACCTTTGTATTTCAACACAGGAGTTGCAACAAGCGTTGCTTTTTTGTTGAAATATTTTGCAGGGAAAACGCCGTTGATTGCAACGTCAACTTTTCCGGCATTTGCTTCAAGAATTTCAGGGGTTACCTTGAAGTCAATTTTATCAGCATTCTTCTTCATTTTTTTCAGACCTGCACAACTAGATAAAAGCAATGCAGCTAATGCAATAGAGGCTAGAGGTTTACAGTTAAATTTTTTCATATTGAAAGTATTAAGAAATTGAATTTATAAATTTCAGTTAATGTCCACAAAATTAAGAATGTTTTAAATAAATAAAAGGAAACAGGAAATATTTTAACCTAATAGGACCCTGTTAATTCCTCTTTTATAATCATTTTTTAAGATTGCATCCTGAATTAACAGGTAATCGTCCCTATTATTCACAAAATCAATATTGTTCGTATCGATAATTACAATCGGGAAATCTTCCTGCTGTTTAAAAAAACTGAAATACCCTTCTCTTATTTTTTCAAGATATTCCGGGGCAATATACCGTTCATATTCACGCCCTCTTGATTCAATATTCCGAAGCAATTTTTCAACATTCAGATGCAGGTAAACATACAAATCCGGCTTAGGCATTTTGTCGTAAATAATTTTAAAAAATTGATGATAAAGCTTGTATTCATCATTCTGCAGTGTGTTTTGTGCAAAAATGAGCGACTTCATAAAATAATAATCCGAAACAGTAAACGAACTGAACAGATCGAAATTCTGCAATTCACGGTTCAACTGGTTATAGCGTTCAGCCAGAAACGACATTTCAAGAGGGAATGAATATTTGTCGGGCTCCCTGTAAAATTTAGGGAGGAAAGGATTTTCAGCAAATTGTTCCAATACCAGTTTTGCATTGAAATCTCTGCTGAGCATTTGCGCCAAAGTTGTTTTTCCGGCACCGATATTTCCTTCTATGACCAGATAATTGATATTCATTATTGAAAAAATCCCGAAAGCAATAAGTTTCGGGATATTAAAATTACGATATTCAAACGATATTCGAAAGTGCAAAAGAAATTTACATTTTCATTTCCAGATGATAAAAGAGGAATGACCATAAATCGGTGTATTCATCAATTACTTTGGCTGTCGGTTTTCCTGCCCCGTGTCCGGCTTTTGTGTCAATACGTACCAGAACCGGGTATTTCCCGGCATTGTATTCCTGTAAACGGGCAATATATTTAAATGTATGTGCCGGTACTACCCGGTCGTCGTGATCTGCTGTTTCTGCCAGTACTGCAGGATATTTTCCTCCTTTAATAATTGTATGATAAGGCGAATATCCATACAGGTATTCGAACATTTCCCTGCTGTCTTCACTTGTCCCGTAATCGCCGGCCCAGGCCCATCCAATGGTAAATTTGTGATACCTGAGCATATCCATTACACCGACAATGGGAAATGCTACGCGAAATAAATCAGGACGTTGGTTCAGCACTGCTCCGACGAGCAGGCCTCCGTTCGAACCGCCCATTATCGCCAGCTTTTTGCTCGATGTATATTTCTGATCAATAAGGTATTCTGCCGCTGCAATAAAGTCGTCGAACACATTTTGTTTATTCATTTTTGTACCAGCCAGGTGCCATTCTTCGCCATACTCGCCGCCACCACGTAAATTAGCGACTGCATAAACACCGCCGTTTTCGAAAAATGCAAGCCGTGTTGTCGAAAATGAAGGGGTAATGCTGATATTAAACCCGCCGTAAGCATACAACAAAGTCGGGTTATTGCCATTCAGCACCAGTCCCTTTTTGTGCACGATGAACATTGGAATTTTTGTGCCGTCTTTACTGGCATAGAATTTCTGTTCCACTTCAAAATCGTCGGGATTGAATTTTACCTCCGGACGGTAATACAGGCTTGATTCTTTGGTGCTAAGATCGAACTTGTAAATTTCACCGGGCGTATTAAACGAAGTATAATCATAGAAAGCGATCATATCGTCTTTCTTCCCTGAGATTGAACTGACTGTACCAATTCCGGGCAAATCAATGTTGTAGCAAAAAGTACTGTCATAATTGAAAACCTGCATTACACTATGAGCATCTTTCATATAAAGGGCAACTATTTTCCCGCCGATAAGAGCGGCTGATTGCAATACATTTTTCTGCTCGGGGATAACTTCTGTCCAGTATTCTTTTCCCGGTTTTTTCAGTTTAAATTTTACCAGTTTGTATTTCGGGGCATCGCAGTTGGTAAGGGCAAACAACTCGTCGCCGTTATTTCCGATCACATTGAAATCATTTTCAAAAGTGGTGACCACCGGCACCAGTTCCCCTTTTTTGTCGTTCAGATCTTTTACCGAAAGTGCATTTCCACTGGTGGTTTCCGACATTGAAATAATCAGGAAACGGTTATCGTCGGTCACCCCGGCATAACAATTGCGTTTGGCGTGTTCCTTGTCTTCGTATATCAGTTTATCGCCGGTCTGGGCTGTTCCCAGTTTATGGTAATAAACCTTTTGATATTCGTTGGCATTCGACAATTCGCTGCCTGGCACGGGTTTATCATACGCACTGTAAAAGAACCCGCCGTTGTATGAATCGACCCCTGAAAATTTTACCCATTCAATATGATCGTTAAGCAGTTCTCCTGTTTCCAGGTTTTTTACAAAAATTTCGTTCCAGTCGGAACCCGAACGGGCGATTTTGTAAATCAGGTATTTACCGTCATTGGTAATATCAATTCCTGAAAGGGCGACAGTCCCGTCTTCCGAGAGTTTATTCGGGTCGAGCACTTCAACCGGTTCATCGCCAGAATGTTTTATTTCGTATAAAACGCTTTGGTTTTGCAATCCGTCATTTTTAAAGAAATAGTAATTTCCGGCTTCTTTAAACGGAGTCGAGTAGCGCGGGTAATTCATCAGTTCGGTAAGGCGTTTCCGTATATTATCGCGATACGGAAGTTTTTCAAGATAGGCAAAAGTAACCTTATTCTGGGCCTTTACCCATTCTGCAGTCTCTTCCGAATTGTCATCTTCAAGCCAGCGGTAAGGATCTTCAACCACAGTGCCGAAATAGTTATCGGTAACATTTACCTTTTTCGTCACCGGATATTTAATTTTCTGATTTGTACATGAAACCATAAAAACAAATGCGAATAATAAGAATACCAATTTTTTCATAACAAGATATATTTGGTTTGTTTTTCAAACTGTTAATGTCCTGCTATTTGTATAAAAAGGAAATGCAGAATTACAGGTTTATAATAATTTTCCGGAGGTACGAATTCTGCGGTCTTTAATGCTTCCCCATATTTGTGCAGTTAACAGGCCGAGAGCAAACCCCGACAGGACAAAGTACCCGACAGCTTTCCATAAAATAATCCATCCTAAAAGGAATCCGAGCAAGCTACCCGCCAGCATTCCCCAAAATGAATAGTTGTATGTGAAAAAATAAGGAGGGAAGAAACCATGGGCCTTTCGCTGGTGTTTTGACATCTGACCGATAAGCCGGTCGTATTTACTCCGCAGTGGCCCCGGAATATGAATTGCCTGGTCAATAACCGCAACAACTGACTCGATTTCAGGTTTCAGCTTCTGACAATGAGCACAGGTCTTTGAAAAATCATCGGTGCGTTTAATCATCCGCTCAAATTCAGCAATTCTGAAAAACCGAAGATCATTTTCTTTGGTTCCTTCAAGTTTGGAACGAAGTTGACTGACTGTATGTTCTGACCACTTTCCCATTTCGTTGAAAAATAAGATACAAAAAAATGCCCCGTTTACGACGAGGCATTTTCACATGAAATATAATTTTTAATTTCTGTCTCTGGAATATCTGCGGTCGCCACGGTCGCGGTCACGTCTGTCGCCACGCCTGTCTCCGTCACGACGCGGAGGACGTTCTCCGGCTGGCTTTTCGACATAACCTTCCGGCTTTGGTAACAAAGCTTTTCTCGAAAGTTTTAGCTTGCCGTCACGTTCCAGTTCAATCAGTTTTACTTCTATCTCGTCGCCTTCGTGCAGCACGTCTTCTACACTGTTGATGCGTTCCCAGCTGATTTCCGAGATATGGAGCAATCCTTCTTTTCCGGGTAAAATTTCGATAAAGGCACCAAACGAAGTAATTGATTTTACCTTTCCTTTATAGATTTCACCTTTTTCAGGAACTGCAACTATTTTTTTCAGGCGGGCCACAGCATCGTCCAGTGCATCTTTGTTCGGGCCTGCAATTTGTACCTTCCCGTAACCGTCTATTTCCTCGATAACGATCACTGTTTTGGTTTCTTCCTGGAGTTTCTGAATATTTTTTCCGCCAGGGCCAATAACCGGACCGATCATATCTTTCGGTATCTGCATGGTTACAATACGCGGTACATTCGGCTTAAAGTCAGGACGCGGCTCACTGATAACCTCCATGATTTTGCCTAAAATGAAGGCGCGGCCTTCTTTGGCCTGCTGCAAAGCTTTTGCCATCACTTCATAAGAAAGTCCATCCACCTTGATGTCCATCTGGGTAGCTGTTACTCCTTTCTCGGTACCTGTTACTTTAAAGTCCATATCTCCCAGATGGTCTTCATCGCCAAGGATATCGGAAAGAATGGCGTATTTCTCTGAATCTTTATCAGTGATAAGTCCCATTGCAATACCTGAAACAGGACGTTTCATTTTTAATCCGCTGTCGAGCATACACATGGTACCGGCACAAACGGTTGCCATTGATGAGGACCCGTTTGATTCAAGGATGTCGGAAACAATGCGTACCACGTACGGGAAGTCTTCAGGAATCATGCGTTTCAGTGCGCGGTAAGCCAGGTTTCCGTGCCCGATTTCGCGACGGCCAACTCCTCTCGGAACTTTAGCTTCCCCTACACAGAAGGGCGGAAAATTATAATGTAACAGGAACTTTTCAGTGCCCTGTACTGTTACACCGTCAATAATTTTTTCATCGAGTTTGCTGCCTAATGTGATTGTTGACAAGGACTGCGTTTCTCCCCTGGTGAAAATTGCTGAACCGTGAGCTCCCGGTAAATAATCAACTTCTCCCCAAATCGGACGGATTTGCGTGGTTGTACGGCCATCCAGACGAATGCCCTCATCCAGAATCATACGGCGCATAGCTTCTTTTTCCACATCGTGAAAATAACGTTTGATCAGCATGGCTTTCTGAATGAGATCAATTTCCTCATTCCCTTCATTTTCAGCAGTATATTTTTCAATGAATTCTTCACAAATAGCATCGAAAGCAGCCATTCGCTCCTGTTTATCCTTGATCTGTGCTTTTGCCGTTTCGTAGCACTTTCCGTAAGTAGCTTCCTTTACAGCAACTTTCAGTTCTGCATCATTGACCTCGTGACAATATTCACGTTTTACAACGCCAACCGCCGCTGCCAGTTCTTCCTGAACCTTGCAGTGGACTTTAATGGATTCGTGAGCGAATTTAATGGATTCGAGCATATCTTCTTCTGTTACCTCATCCATCTCGCCTTCTACCATCATGATATTGTCATACGATGCACCTACCATGATATCGATATCTGACTCTTTAAGCTGGGCTGCACTTGGATTGATCATAAATTTTCCGTCAATACGTGCCACACGAACTTCGGAAATAGGTGTTTCAAACGGTACATCCGATACGGCGATCGCAGCTGATGCTGCCAATCCGGCCAGCGAATCGGGCATTACTTCCGGGTCAACCGAAATAAGTGAAATCATAACAGCCGTTTCAGCGTGGTAATTTTCCGGAAATAACGGACGGATTGCCCTGTCGACCAGGCGGGCGACCAGTATCTCGTCATCCGAAGGACGGGATTCCCTTTTCAGAAAACCTCCGGGGAAACGTCCTGCTGCCGCAAATTTTTCACGGTAATCAACCGAAACCGGCATAAAATCAACATTCTCATCTGCTTCTCTGGCCGATACTACTGTGGCCAGCAACATTGTGTCCCCCATACGCACTACAACTGCGCCATCGGCTTGTTTTGCCAATCGACCAGTTTCAATTGAGATTGTACGTCCGTCACCAAGGTCAATTGTCTTGATAATAGCTTGACTCATAGTTTTTTCTTGATAATTAATTTAACAAATGTCTAATCTCGTGGTGGGGATTTTCTGACATCAACTAAAAAAGACAGGAAATATTTTCACTGAAATTTTCAATTGCTTTCAAAAATAAGAAAAGGCAATAAATTTATTGCCCTTTCTTCTATACTTTTTTTATCGACGTAATCCTAATTCTTTTACAATTCCACGGTAACGCTCAATATTTTTTTCCTTTAAATAATCGAGAAGTTTACGGCGTTTTCCTACCAGACCATTCAATGCCCGTTGGGTATCAAAATCTTTTCTGTTTTTCTTCAGATGCTCGGTAAGGTGTGCAATCCGGTATGAAAACAATGCAATCTGACCTTCGGCAGATCCTGTGTCTTTTGCATTTTTACCATGTTTTTCGAAAATCTCTGTTTTTTTTTCAGAAGTTAAATACATTTTTGTTTTAATTTAATGTGATACAATCTTTAAGCCGCAGCATCGCATTCAATAACAACAGCTTAAAATTAATTTTAAAAGCGGGGCAAAAATAAACAAAAATCTTTGAAAATCAAGAGTAAGTAAAAATTTTTGATTCCCTGTATTTAAATTTTTTCTGAAAAAGAAGGTGCGGATATGGCCATAAAAAATCTGCCGGAAATGCTGAAAAATTTTAGGTTCATTTTGCGAAACAGACATTCAAATTGAAAAAATCGTGTATATTTGTCAGCACAGATCAGCACAGTAAACTGTTTCATTTTTAACCTAAAATCTAAACTAAAATGAAAAAACCAGCTTTATTATTTTTAGCATTGCTTGTAATTGCCCCTGTTTTTGCCCAACCGAAAAGACTGGGGAACGAAACCGAAGCTCAAAAAAAAGAACGGATGGAGTGGTGGACAAACGACCGTTTCGGAATGTTCATTCACTGGGGGTTATATGCCCTACCGGCCCGTCATGAATGGGTGAAAAACCGCGAACGGATAACAAACGAAGATTATCAGAAGTATTTCGATAATTTCAATCCTGACCTTTTCAACCCGAAAGAATGGGCACGAAAAGCAAAAGAAGCAGGTATGAAATATGCCGTGCTTACGACGAAGCACCACGAAGGCTTTTGCTTATTCGATTCGAAATATACTGATTACAAAGCGACAAACACGCCGATTGGCAAAGACCTTGTCAGAGAATATGTTGATGCATTCAGGGCTGAAGGCCTGAAAGTAGGCTTTTACTATTCGCTGATTGACTGGCATCATCCTGATTTTACTATCGACAGGGTACATCCGCAACGGGTTGATGACCCCCAAAAATATGCGGAACTGAATAAAGGCCGGGATATGGCAAAATACCGCGAGTATCTGAAAAATCAGGTTCGTGAGTTACTGACTAACTACGGAAAAATTGATATTCTCTGGCTCGATTTTTCATATCCGGGAGAAAACGGGAAAGGCCGTGACGACTGGGGATCAGTAGAATTACTGAAAATGGTACGGCAGCTTCAGCCCGGAATCCTGATTAACGACCGTCTTGATCTGAAGGATTATGAAGACGGCTGGGACTTTACAACGCCTGAACAGTATAAAGTTTCGAAATGGCCGGAAGTAAACGGCAAACGGGTTCCGTGGGAGACCTGCCAGACTTTTAGCGGTTCGTGGGGATATTACCGCGATGAATATACATGGAAAGATACCAAACAATTGCTGGTTCTGCTGATTGAATCGGTTAGTAAAGGCGGAAACCTGTTGTTAAACGTCGGTCCGACAGCACGGGGTGTGTTTGACGAGAGAGTCGATAAATCGCTGGCTGCAATAGGCGAGTGGATGAAATATAACAGCCGTTCAATTTATGGTTGTACACAAGCTCCGGATGAGTTTAAAGCTCCGGATATGAGCCTGCTTACTTATAATCCTAAAACGAATCGCCTGTATATTCATCTGCTCGACTATCCGCTTCAAAACCTGACACTTCCGAATTATAAAGGGAAAGTGAAATATGCCCAGTTCCTGCATGACGGGTCTGAAATAAAAATTACACCGCGTTCGGGACATGGAATGAAGGAAGACGAAAATGCCAATGACCTAAACCTGAGTTTGCCGGTTCGGAAACCTGATGTTGAAATTCCGGTTATCGAGTTAATATTAGAATAGTAATTTACTTCAGAATAACAGATTTAGAGTCAAAAATAAGCTTATATACAAAAAGAGAAGGCTGTTACCCTTGTTCGGGCAACAGCCTTTTTCGTGTTCGGACATTATTTTTAGACGTATCCCTGTGCGAGCATTGCGTCAGCAACTTTTACAAAACCGGCAATGTTGGCACCATTTACATAGTTTACCCATCCATCGTTCTGTTTTCCATATTTCACACACATTTCGTGTATGTTCCTCATTATGAGATGCAGCCGCTGATCCACTTCTTCACGGCTCCATGACAGACGCATACTGTTTTGCGTCATTTCCAGTCCGGATACGGCAACTCCTCCGGCATTGGCTGCTTTTCCGGGAGCAAAATTTATTTTACTATCCAGAAAATAAAGGACAGCGTCTTCAGTGCATCCCATGTTCGATGTTTCGATCACATATTTGCAACCATTGTCAACAAGCATCTTGGCATCATCAGCATTCAGTTCGTTTTGAATGGCACAGGGGAAAGCCATGTCGACCTTTACTTTCCAGGGTTTTTCTCCCGGATGGAAGACAGCCTTCGGATAATGTTCGGCATAAGGAGCCACTACATCATTGTTTGAAGCACGCAGATCAAGCATAAAGTCCCATTTATCAGGTGTATTGATTCCGTCGGGGTCGTAGATATATCCATCGGGGCCGGAAAGTGTGACCACCTTTGCTCCCAGTTGCGAAGCTTTTTTAACCACGCCCCATGCAACATTACCAAAGCCTGAAACTGCCACTGTTTTGCCTTCAATCTTTTCGTTTGAAAGATTGAGCATTTCCTGTGCAAAGTAAACCGAACCGAAGCCCGTTGCTTCGGGACGAACCAGTGAACCGCCCCATCCGATACCTTTCCCGGTAAGGACGCCGGTAAATTCATTCCGGAGCCTTTTGTACTGGCCAAACAGGTAGCCGATTTCCCGGCCGCCAACACCAATATCGCCGGCCGGAACATCGGTATCCGGCCCGATGTGACGTTGCAGTTCGGTCATAAAACTCTGGCAGAAGCGCATCACTTCGTTGTCGCTTTTATTTTTCGGATCGAAGTCGGACCCGCCTTTGCCGCCGCCCATTGGCAGGCTGGTTAAACTGTTTTTCAGTGTTTGTTCAAAAGCAAGGAATTTCAGTGTCGTCAGGTTTACCGTCGGATGAAAACGCAAGCCTCCCTTGTACGGGCCGATGGCTGAATTCATCTCGATACGGAATCCCCGGTTCACATGAACATTGCCCCTGTCGTCGGTCCACGGAACACGGAATGTGATAACCCGTTCAGGTTCAACCATCCGTTCCAGTATTTTGGCTTTTAAATATTTGGGATTTGACAAAAGAAACGGCGCCAGCGACTCAACAACCTCGTGCACAGCCTGGTGAAATTCTTTCTGGTAAGGATCTCTTTTCTTTACATATTCCATGAAATCCTCAACAAATTGTTCGGCATTATTCTGTTCCATATTGCTAATTATTTTATTCGGAAAGGTCGAAAAACAATTTTTTCCCGACAAGCTGTTTTTCAGCATCTTGCCGGAGACAAAACTACCGGATTTGCAACAAAAACAGCTCTTTTGGTTAAAGAATAGAACAGGGAACAGGGACTTTTCAGTAAAATTGTTACCTGCCCCCAAAAGCATCTTTTTCCGAAACGCGCGTTTGGGGTATGCCGGTATTAAAAATTAATTTATGATGAAGTTATTTTTCAAAAAAAATCGTGTCCCCTGTGGCAAAATAAACGTAGTCAAAACCACAGGGAACACGAAAAAATTATGTAGAAAATGCCTATTCTTTTACACCCAGCTTAATATTCAGTTCTTTGAGCTGGGAATCATCAATTACCGAAGGACTGTCCATCATTACATCGCGGCCCGAATTATTTTTCGGGAAAGCGATGGTGTCGCGGATAGAATCCAGGCCGGCAAACATCGACGTCAGACGGTCGAAGCCAAAAGCAATGCCGGCATGTGGCGGAGCGCCGTATTTAAAGGCATTCATCAGAAAACCGAACTGGTATTCTGCCTGTTCCTGTGTAAAACCGATTGCCTTAAACATTCTGGACTGTAATTCTTTATTGAAAATACGGACTGAACCGCCGCCAACTTCAACCCCGTTGATCACCATATCGTAGGCATTGGCCCGTACAGCTCCGGGATCGGTTTCGAGAATCGGAATGTCTTCCGGCTTTGGCGAGGTAAACGGATGGTGCATGGCGTAGTAACGTTGCGTTTCTTCGTCCCATTCCAGCAAGGGAAAGTCGACCACCCATAAAGGTTTGAATACGGATTTGTCGCGCAGACCAAGCCGGCCGGCCATTTCGAGACGTAGGTCACCAAGTGCCTTTTGCATTTTTTCTTTGTCTCCTGAAAGTACCAGAATCAGGTCACCCGGTTTTGCATCCGACAAATCAGCCCACTTTTTCAACTCTTCCGGAGAATAAAATTTATCGACTGACGATTTAAAACTTCCGTCGGCATTGTATTTCACATAAACCATTCCTTTGGCTCCGATCTGCGGGCGTTTTACCCATTCGGTAAGCGAATCGAGCTGTTTACGGGTATATTCCGAACAACCTTCGGCACAGATTCCGCCAATAAATTCAGCATTGTCGAATACCTGGAATCCTTTGTTCTTCACCAGTCCGGTCAGGTCTTTTATTTTCATCCCGAAACGAATATCCGGCTTGTCAGAGCCATAATTGTCCATGGCTTCGGAATAAGGCATCCGCGGAAAATCTTCGAACTCTATTCCTTTTATTTCTTTGAACAGGTAACGGATCAGACCTTCGAATGTGTTCAAAATGTCCTCCTGTTCCACAAACGACATCTCGCAGTCGATTTGCGTAAACTCAGGCTGGCGGTCGGCACGCAGATCCTCGTCGCGGAAACATTTCACGATCTGGTAATAACGGTCGAACCCGGCCACCATGAGCAACTGTTTCAGTTGTTGCGGTGATTGCGGAAGGGCGTAAAATTCACCCGGATTCATCCGCGAAGGCACCACAAAGTCGCGGGCCCCTTCGGGCGTCGATTTGATGAGTACCGGCGTTTCGGTTTCGATAAAATCAAGGTCGTTCAGATAACTGCGCACGGCATGTGCCATTTTTGCCCGCAGGATCAGTGTATCGCGAACAGGAGCACGGCGCAGGTCGAGATAACGATATTTCATGCGGAGGTCGTCGCCGCCGTCGCTTTCGTCTTCAATAGTAAACGGGGGAACTTCCGAAGAATTTAAAATGCAAAGACCGGTTACTTCAATTTCAATGTCGCCGGTCGGAATATTTTTATTTTTGTTGCTGCGCTCACGGACAATTCCTTTTGCCTGAATCACAAATTCGCGGCCCAGCTTTTTCATTTTTTCTGTAATATCAGAATCAGTTTTTTCATTGAAAACCAACTGGGTAATCCCATAGCGGTCGCGCAAATCGATAAATGTCATTCCTCCGAATTCGCGTTTGCGCTGTACCCAGCCGGCCAGTGTAACTTCTTTTCCCTGATGTTCAAGGCGTAATTCGCCACAAGTATGGGTTCTGTACATTTCTGCCAAATTTTTGTTTCGCCTGCAAAAATAAGCAGTTTTTGTAATAAGAGTAGTAAGGCCGTAATATTTTGTATTTAGCAAATCGCCCTCGGGATTCGTATATCATTCCGCCAAATTAGGTAAAAGGCATCGCGGGAAACTTTTAATCACTGGTCATCTTACTCAATTGTAGCTCGTTATTCTATTAAAAATCCCTTTGGCGATATAATTTTCAATGTGGAATTAGAAAAATCTTTTTCGTTCCTTGTAATAATAATCTCAATTTCATTCATTTCAGCTGCAGATGTTTGTATAGCATCTTCAAAATCTTTTATGTCGGAACAAAGAGCTTTTATAATAATGTCTTTGTCAACTCCAATTACTTCAACAACTTCGATTAAGTTCTTAATAAAATCGATTGCCTTTTTGTGCCCTTTTTCCTTTTTCGATATATAATAAATGTCTGTTATTGTTGAGGCTGTAACATTTCCTATGATCTCTCTTTTATCAATGAGCTCGAAAAGTTTAAATGCCTCTTCAAAAAAAGGCTCTCGTTCCAAAGCAATATCCAAAATAATATTCGTGTCAAATAATACTTTCTTCATTTATACTTTTCTGTAAGATAGTCGTATCTGGAATTATCAATGTCCGTATTTTTTAAAAAACCAGCCCACTTTTTTACAAATTCTGTAGCTTTTAACTCTTTATTTCTTTTTGTCAATTTTGGGACAATGATTATTTCAACTTCTTTATTGAAAAGAGATGGACTATATGGAATCTGAATTGTTCCATTTCCCGATATTTTAGTGATAAACTTATATGCTTTCATATTCCCATTTTTTTCAAAATTACGAAATTATTCATCTAATCACTGTTTTATATTTTACTTTTGTCTCTATCTTTTAACCCGTCTTGATGGAACCTTTTAACGACGAATACTATATGAAACGTGCCATTCAGGAGGCAGTGGCGGCACTTGAAGAGAACGAGATACCGGTTGGGGCAGTGGTGGTAAGCAACAACCACATCATTGCGCGGGCACATAATTTAACCGAAACACTGACTGATGTGACAGCCCATGCCGAGATGCAGGCTATTACGGCTGCTGCGAACCTGCTCGGCGCGAAATACCTGAACGATTGTACGTTGTATGTTACGCTTGAGCCCTGTACCATGTGCGCCGGCGCTTTGGGATGGGCACAGATCGGACGTGTGGTTTACGGTGCCAGTGACGAAAAACGCGGCTTTACACAATTTGCCCCCAAAGCCCTGCATCCGAAAACCGAGGTCGTTTCGGGAGTTATGGCCGACGACTGTTCCGATTTAATCACTGAATTTTTCAGAACAAAACGATGACAAATCTGTCAATTTGCTGTAAATAAATTTTTTATGAAATTTACAAATTCTCCCGCCCGAAAATTGACAGATGTGTATAAAAATGATTACAGTTTACGAGGTGAAACGAACCGGATGTTATTCCGTCTTCTTTAATTTCATCTTTTTCACTTTGATTTGTCCTTTTGGAGGAACAGGATCATAGCCGGACGTTCCCCACGGATTACAGCGAAGTATGCGTTTTGTTGCCAGCCAGAAACCTTTGAACGGCCCGTGAATTTTAATGGCTTCGATGGCATATTGCGAACACGTTGGCACATGCCGGCACGAACCGGGTGTCAATGGCGAAATGGCATACTTGTAGAAATAAACCGGCACCAGTAAAATCCAGCTTACTATTTTTAATATGAATTTAACAACACGCTGCATTGTCAGAATTTAAATTCCCGGGAACTGAACTGTCGTCTATTTTATGATTTCCATTTCAGTCTTTTACATGAATATTTCCGGCATTCACAAAACTTTCTTCGGGATCGATTGCCACCGATTCGCAAATGTAGTCAGGAATAATACCGGAACCTTTGATACGGATGTCAGCCATATCGGGTAAGGTGTTTCCCGAAAGGACCAGAGCCGTATCCATACCGAATTTGTTTCCGCCGATAATGTCTGTGTAAAGTGTATCGCCGACCATTAATATTTCATTTCTTTTCAGGGAAGGTTGCTTCTTCATGGCCCTTTCGTGACCGAACATAAACATTTGGGCATCAGGTTTTCCGAAGCGGATAAAATTTTTGTGCACGATGTCTTCCACCATAGAGGCTATTCCTCCGATAGCGACAGCAATATCGTTCCGGTTTACCGGGTAATTAATGTCGGTATTGGCAACTACTACGGTCATGTTTTTCTTGCGGATCAGGTTGATCACCTTGTTAATGTCGTTGTTCCAGTCGAACCCTTCGTCGTCGAGGAAAACCATGCACTTAATGTCTTCGAACTGACCGTCTTGCAGTTCCTGTACCGGGATGGCCTCCAGTCCGGCCGATTCGATGTAATGTGACGAGGCCGAGGTTCCCAGATAAGCAACAGCGCCTGTTTTTATTTTCGACCTGAGAAAATCCATTGCCAGCATTCCTGACGAAATAATTTTATCAGGAGTAATACAGTGAATTCCGTTTTGCTGATAAAATCCCGACAAAGCTTCAGGATTACGCGATGCATCGTTTGTCAGAATATAATAGTCTATTCCTCTCTCATCCAGATATTTGAATGTGTTTTCTATTCCGGGAATAATTCCCTTGTGGTTTTTCAAAACCCCGAATGCGTCGAAAAATACAGTTCTGTATTTTTTCACTACCGATTTAAATTCTCTTATCCTCATCTGCCTTTTATAAAACAATTATTTCGTATATAAGTTTTTCCCGGAATCATGGATGGTTCATACTTTCAGTGCTTTCAACAGTTTTTCGACCTTGTAATTTGTTTCAATGGCCGGGAAATATATTTCGTGGGCCTCTTTCTGCAACTTTTCGGAATAGCTTTGCCTGAAAAAGTGTTGCCCGTCTTTGATCACATAATTAAGGATGAAAAAGCGGTAAGCCTCCCCGATAAACCGGACTTCAACTTCAGAAAGAGGAAAAATACGATGGTATTCTTTCAGGAACATGATGAAGCGGTCTTCCATCAGCGTGTCGATCAGGTAGCTGAAAACGGTGCGGTCGCCTACATCGGAAACGACCCGGCTGAAAAAATAAAAATCCATTACACGCGACGATTCACGGAACCAGTCGTAATCCCAGCGCGAATAGAATTTACCTTCGGAAGTAACCGAAAAATTGCCGATATTCCAGTCAACAAAAACAGGAATTGTCTCAAAATCAGTAGTATAATTCACTTTGTCGGCATTATTCAGAAAAATTTCGCAGTGACGTTTGATCGTATCTGCGTGTTTCGGGTCGGTGCAGAATTCGCCTTTATCAATCTGTTTCATCAGTTGATGGATATCGGTAACCAGATTTTTTGAGCTTTTGGGCAACTGATTGCTCACATTGGTACAGGCAATATGGAAACGTGCCAGTTCACGTCCCATCTTTTTTATCAGTTTTTCGTCGAGACGGCGGGGAAGTTTTTCCCTGATTCTGATCGGATTGTAAAAAACCACCCATGCGCAATGCCCTTTTTCATGGTACCGGTAGATAAACAGCTCGTTTTTTTTCACCAGCGAATGGGACAAAAAAGTTTCGTAAGGTTCTTCGAGGTTGTTGGCCAGATTGTTAATGATTACATGGTCTTCCCTGAAATTTTCGAACTTTCCGTAATCCGACAGCTTGGCGAATACCGGTTCGCGGTTATAAAACGAGACTTTATATACCTGGTTCGTCGAGACATGTGCACTCACATCGAAGATTGCCCTTATCTCGTGCCGGTCGTCAAATTCAGCCCATGCCGACCTGATAATCTGGGAATAATCAAGCTCTTGCATGGTTGTATCTGTAGCTTTCATTTTTGGTTTTGTTTTTTCAGATAATCTCGAAATAACGTTGAAGTTCCCAGTCGGTAACGGCTTTGGCATATTCGCGACATTCCCATTCGCGGGTTGCCGTGAAGTGGTCGACAAATCCGTTGCCAAACAATTCGCGGGCAATTGCCGAATTTTTCATTCGTGAAGTAGCTTCGGCAAGACCGGCCGGCAGCTTTTTGTTTTGTTTATTTGTATATCCGTTGCCAATGGTTTCTTCAATGTCGAGTTCCAGATTGTTTTTTATTCCGTACAAGCCTGAAGCCAGGCAGGCTGTCATTGCCAGATACGGATTGGCATCGGCACCGGGTACACGCATTTCAAGGCGTGTCGACTTTTCGGAATCGCTGATCACCCGGGCAGCCACTGTCCGGTTATCGTGGCCCCAGCTAAGAGTGGTCGGAGCCCAGGCTCCCTCGCGCAACCGTTTGTAACTGTTGATGTTGGGAGCATACATCGGCAAAACTTCAGGCAGGCATTTCAAAATCCCGGCCAGGTAACTTTTCATTTTTGCGCTTATATGTCCTTTGTTCCCTTCTGAAAAGAAAATATTTTTTCCTTTTTCATCCCATAAACTCTGGTGAATATGTCCTCCGCAACCCGGAAGCTGTTCGTTCCATTTGGCCATGAAACTGGCGACCAGTCCGTACTGAAGTGCAATTTCCTTTACCCCGGTTTTAAAAAGAATGGCCTTATCGGCAGCATTCAGAATGTCGTCGTAAATAACCGTAGCTTCGTAAACTCCGGGCCCGGTTTCGGTATGAATGCCTTCAATCGGGACATCGAATTGCAGCAACTGGTCGAACAGGGCATTGAAATAGTCTTTGTACAGACTTGGCCTGATGATGGAATAGCCAAACATTCCCGGAGAAACAGGCTGAAGTTTTTGGTAACCCGATTCGGCCAGCTGGTTGGGATGTCCCACAAAATTGAACCATTCGAATTCCATCGAAAAGACAGCCTTCAGGCCCATCTCTTCTGCCTGCTTCCTTACTTTTTTCAGCAATGTTCGCGGACAGGCCGGAAGCCCGTCGGTACCAACCTGACTGAAATCAGCAATAAAAAACGGGATTTGTCCGTCCCACGGAACAGTACGGAAAGTGCTGAGATCAATGCTCGCCCTTGTATCAGGGAATCCGGTATGCCAGCCTGTGATTTTCGAGTTGTCGTAACACTGGTCATTCACGTCCCAGCCAAAAACCACATCACAAAAGCCGATACTTTTTCCCAGGGTATCCAGAAATTTGTCCTTGTGTACGACCTTCCCGCGAAGTACCCCGTCGATATCGGAAAACCCGAATTTCACTTTCTGGTAATTGCCTTGTTTTATGAATTCTGTTATTTTTTCTTTTTCCATGTTTAATTTGTTTTTGTTGCCTGGCAAACTAAAAAAACAGTATACCACGACCTGCCTTTTTCAAAATAATAGCAATACCGGCGATAAAGCAAGCGAAACAATGAAAATATTCGGCGTTTGTGCTTTTAAGTATCTGTTGGTAATTCTGTTTGACAGATTATCCGGTTGAACATGAAAAGTCCGTAATAATGAAGTTGTTAAAAAGTTGATTGTTGAAAGAATGACACCATGTAATTGATAGTTAACAAACAGGTGCCATTCTTTCAAAAAAATGGCAGGTAAATATAAGAGATGAATTTTTTCTGAAAGTTCCTCTTTTATTTCACTTCAAGAACAATCCGGCTGTCAGCACCATCTGCATGGAGCTGTACATTTTTCAGTTTTACAGAACCCTTGCCGGCTAAAGTAAACCCCGATAAGTCAAGGTTACCATACAATACATTCAGGGCGGCCTTGTTTCCTTCGACCTTGCATGTTCCCCATGCATATCCGTTGCTCCAGAAATAAGTACCCGGATCGGAGGTAAAAGTCATTGTTTTGCTGACGCCCGAATAGTGAAAGCCGGATAAGGCAAGCGGGGCCGACCAGCTCGCCATCGCGCGTCCGTAGTGGTGACCGCATTCGGCTTCGTCGAAAGGACTCCGCTTCCTGCCATCGTATCTTGCACGGATATTCCGGATACATTTTAGTCCGTTCTCTGTCTGTCCTTCGTATAACATCCCTATTGCGGCAGTATATTCAAACCCGGTCATTACTTCAGTAAAATACGGGAACGGGTTTTCAGGCCTTGTTTTCGGATACGATGCCATCAGCAAGGCGGACTCATTGCCCATGGCGAAACTTCTCATGCAGTTAAAATGATTGGAAAGGTCGGGCCGGTAATTGTATTTCATAATGCTTTCCAGCGTTTGTTCCACATGGTCTTTGCGGACAAGGTAGCCCAGTCCGCACACATGAGCCATATACTGACCGACTAACTGGTCAACCAGACATCCTTCTCCGAGCTGGTAATCCGGGTTCCCGTAATCGGTTGTTCCCATCCCGATTAGCTGTTCTGCCGGAATGTCTTCCTTTTTGGGTACTTCAATTTTATGGATATAATATTCCCCGTTAAAGAGATTTTCGTCGGTCCATTTGCTGCCGCTCTCAAACAATTCTTTGCATTTCGCGGCCATCTCCCGGTCTTTCATATAAGTTGACATTTCTTCCATGGCGCGCAATGCCCCAAGATACCAGATGGTCATCTGCGGGTTGGGACCGTAGTATTCCACATCCATCGTGTTGTGCTGAACCCCTTCCATTACCCCGTCCTGGTTGGCATCCCAGCCTCCTTTTTTCCATGCATAGCTTAATGCTTCCTTTGCCTTCGGATAAAGGGTTTTCAGAAAATCATTGTCACCCGATAACTGCCACTCCCTGTACAGTTTCATAATACAACCCATTTGCCCGTCGGCTGCCACTTTCCTGAATTCCGGAATATTTTCGTACGGCAATTCAACTCTGAAACTCATGATCCCGTCATCAGTGGTTGCTTTGCCAAACTCCACTTCACGCATGGTTCTGGCCAGTCCTCCGAAAAGAAAAGCAGTCGCCGTTTCATAGTTCCAGACATGGGTACAACTGCCGAAACAGCTGCCGCTTTTGTCGTTACAACCCTCCCATGCAAAAAAGTTACCATCGGAAAGCCGGAAACAGGTTTGGGTACGCAACGTGCTGACATTGAATAAAGCCGCTTCCTTTACTGCTTCAGGGAGACTGCTTTTGCAGAACGCATTGACAAACTCAATTGTTTTGTTTTCCAGTTTGTCCAGGTCGGGCAGTGTTTTGGCTGCAACATCCCATGCCCCGCTGTATTTTGTCGTGTAATAATTTTTCAGGATTACTGAAGACCAGGCCTTCCGGTTCGGGAAATACCAGGTAAACAGGAATCTGACGGTTTTTGTCGCTCCGGCAGGGATTACATCGCCCACCGCAAGAGAAGCCATGGGTTTGTCGGTGTTGTCGTCAACCCGGTTTCCGAGCTTTCCGTCGGCAGACAAGTCGTCCCAGAAATCCAGCAATGAGGTTCCCCAACGTTGAGGAAGCCATGATGTCCGGTAAGATATTTCGCCCTGGCTGGCACTCACAAGCGACATTTCGCCCCATTGTTCCGATTCCCTGTCAACACCTTCGGTGGTGTACAAAATACCGTTCAAACCATCTTTGGAAAGATAGGTGTTCTTGTTTTTCGATGCTTTCCCGTTAGTTCCGTCTTCGCCTGTAAAATTCTGCATGTTTCCACACACACTGAACCTGACTTCTTTTCCTGAAGTATTTGCCAGTTCCACATCGATAACGGCCATGGGAATGCTGCTGTCGTCGATATCACCGGGAATGAGCGGGTTAAACGATTTTACTTTTACCTGGAGAGGCACATGAGGCGAACGAAGGCTTACCTGTCCGAACGGATAAGCGGCCCCGAAGGTAGCTTCTTCGAACCGCGGCAACCCGTGATTGGAAACAACAGCGCCGGAACCTCCTTCGTACAGGTAAATCGGGATCGGGCCTTCCAGTAAACGCAGGTCTTTCTTTCCTCCGGCATCTGTATATAAAAGGAAAAAAAGTCCTCCTCCCGGGTTATACCCCTTTGCCGGACGGTTCATAATTTCCATATCCTGAAAATTGCCCCTGCCCCCGAAAGAGACGGTGCCGGTGCCGATTCCGCCGACAGGAAGGGCTATTTTGCAGGTATGTTCCGCGTCGTATTGTTTCAGTACGGGCCAGTCGGCAGAACTACCCGTCGTGGCTGTAAATAATGCAAGGGAAAGAATAATTAAATGATAAAATTTTTTCATAGCGTTTAGTTGTTTAAAATCAGGTATGTTTTCCCAAATGGAAGGATAACCGTCTTTTGCTTCTTTTTACAGTATTCTCTAAAAAAGCAGGATGGTAAATATAACCATTTTTGACCTTTACAAAACAATTCAAATTTCTGATCTAAATTATTGTGAAAGCATGTAACCCCGGTTTATTTTACTGAAAATATTTACAAAATCAGGTCAGGGGATGTCTCTTTCTCTTCTCCCCGGTTAACGCTAATTTGACGGTTCGATAACATTAACTTAATAAAAAGTTGCTGTATAGGCTGTTACTTAGATTTAAATTTGCGGGCTGATACATAAACCAATATAAATGGAAAATTTTTATCTCGTTCTTGTCATTATTTTATTTGCGCTTGCCATTTCCGATTTAATAGTCGGAGTCAGTAACGATGCCGTTAACTTTCTGAATTCGGCCATCGGTTCGAAGGCCGCTCCCAAGTGGTTAATTTTCGCTGTCGCAGGTGCCGGGGTGCTTATCGGGGCTACCTTTTCCAGCGGTATGATGGAAGTAGCCCGTAAAGGAATTTTTCATCCCGACATGTTTTTCTTTTCTGAAGTCATGACCATTTTTTTGGCGGTAATGATTACCGATGTGATCCTGCTGGATGCTTTTAACACATTCGGACTACCCACATCAACAACAGTTTCTCTCGTTTTTGAATTGCTGGGTGCATCGGTGGCTGTTTCACTGGTAAAAATAAACCGGGCAGGTGAGACTATCGCTGAAATTTCAAAATACATCAACTCCGGTAAAGCACTGGCAATTATTTTCGGCATTCTGGTTTCGGTAGTTATCGCCTTTACTGTCGGTACACTGATTCAGTATGTTACACGAATGATTTTTTCATTCAGGTATGAAAAAACGATTAAATATTTCGGATCGGTATTCGGAGGACTGGCGATTGCTGCCATTACTTATTTTATCCTGATAAAAGGGATGCAGGGCTCATCGTATGCCGGGATTGAACTTTCATCAGGAGAAACCGTCGAAAGCTGGGTTGCAAACAACAGTTTCTTCCTGTTTGCCTGCAGTTTCGTTGGCTGGACGATTATTATGCAACTGCTGAAATGGATTTTCAACATTGATATATTAAAACTAATTGTGCTGGTCGGTACTTTTGCCCTGGCAATGGCTTTTGCAGGGAACGACCTCGTGAATTTTATCGGCGTCCCGATTGCCGGATTTAAATCCTTTCAGGCATGGATCGGCGGTGGAGCAGTTTCGCCCGGTAGCTTTTCAATGGAAATGTTAAAAGGGAAAGTGGAAACTCCTACATATATGCTGATAATAGCGGGTCTTGTCATGATTATTACTCTTATCACCAACAAAAAGGCAAAAGCGGTTGTAGCCACTACTGTCGATTTATCGAGGCAAAGTGAAGGAGAAGAACGTTTTACATCGAATATGGCTTCGCGGACAATTGTGCGGATGGCTGTTCAATCTTCCAAATTTGTCAAACGCATTTTGCCCGGCCCTGTGAATAAATTCATCGACAGTCGTTTTACAAGTGTTCCCCTGGCTGTTACAAAAGATGGAGAAAAACCGGCTTTTGATAAAGTGAGGGCAGCATGTAACCTGGTTGTTTCAAGTATACTGATTGCGTTGGGAACGTCGTTAAAACTCCCTTTGTCCACTACGTACGTAACTTTTATGGTTGCGATGGGTACGTCTCTGGCCGACCGGGCATGGGGCCGCGAGAGTGCTGTTTACCGCATTTCAGGTGTGTTTACTGTAATCGGCGGCTGGTTCCTAACTGCTTTGGTTGCATTTACTGTATCGGCAGCCATCGGCTGGATTATTTCGGTCGGAGGGAGCGTGATGATATTCATATTCATTGGTATTGCTGTTTTTATGGTCATGCGTACGCAGGTTTTATTCCGCAGGAAAAGCAAAGAAAAGAAGGAAGACGAAGAGGACGAGATACAGGGAACGACGTATGTGGTTACACAGGAAGTCCTTGATAAATGTAAAAGCCAGACGGTGAATGCAATTATTTCATCGAACCAGATATTTACCCTTGCTTTTGAAAGTTTCTTCCAGGAAGACCGGTCACACTTAAAAGAAGTGGCTTTAACCGACAAGGAGTTTAACAGGAAATCGAAGAAACTGAAAGCAAAAATTCTGACAACCATCGGGAAACTGCAACAGGATTCTGTTGATTCGGGGCATTATTATGTCCAGCTTGTCGACTACCGGAGAGAAATGGCCCACTCGGTTAATTTTATTGTCGAGCCTTTACTCGAACACCTGGAAAATAATCACCGTCCGTTTCTGAAAGAGCAAAGGGACGAGATGACGAAATTCCTGACAGATGCCGATTCGTTCTTCAATTTTGCACTTCATATTTCAAAAGAAGAAAAATTCGATGACATTGAAGACCTGATTTCACGTCGCGACAACCTGATTGAAGATCTGATCAGAATTGAAAAAAATCAGATTAAACGAATTAAAGCAAAGCTGGTAAACACCCGCAATTCGATTCTTTATTTCAAAGTTATTTCTGAAACAAAAAACCTTCTGCTGCAAACTGTTAACATGGTAAAATCACAGCGCGATTTTTTTAACTGTTCGCACCAGAACATAAAAAAATAGCTTAATTTCATACATCGTATAAGAACGTTCAAAAAAAGACGGATAGTTTGGAGAAAAGTTCCCTGAAAAACGAAACGGAAAAACAAAAGGGGCAAATGGAAAAAAAGCAAAGTATACTGATTGTCGACGATGAAAAAGATCTGTGTGAAATACTTCAGTTTAACCTGATAAGCGAAGGTTTTGACATCGATATAGCTTACTCGGGCGAAGAAGCACTTAAAAAATCACTCGCCAATTTCGACCTGATTCTTCTTGATGTAATGATGAACGGAATTTCGGGCTTCCGGCTTGCCGACAAAATCAGGCGCGAACTTCAGCTTAATATTCCCATCATTTTTCTGACAGCAAAATCAGGCGAAAACGATATGCTTACCGGGTTTAATGTAGGCGGCGATGATTACATTTCGAAACCGTTTTCAATAAAAGAAGTGGTGGCGCGGATAAAAGCAGTACTGAAACGCGGAAAAGGTGAATCACTGCAAACAAACCTGATCCGCATCGATGACCTGAGCATCGATCTGGAACGTAAAATGCTGAAAATATACGACGAACCCGTCAATCTGACCCGTAAGGAATTTGAAATACTTGCCCTGTTAATTACCAACCGCGGAAAATACATCAGCCGGAACGAAATACTCGACCGCGTCTGGAGCGATGATGTGATTGTAACCGAACGGAATGTGGATGTGAACATTGCCCGCCTGCGGAAAAAAATAGGCGAATACGGCGGAATGATCAAAGGAAGGTCCGGTTATGGCTACTGCTTCGAAATTTAAACACGGGCAGAAAAACTAAAAAATTCCGACCGCAATGAAACAAAAAAGGACATACCAGAAACGGATCTTCCTTTATTCTCTGTCCGTATTTACGTTTTTTCTTGTTGCAATTTTGGTCTTTCAGTTCAACCGTGAAAAAAGGTATAAAGCCGCCCAGCTTGAGAACACGCTCGACAACATTACCGAAATCACCCATAAATTTATTGAGCACAGGCACATATTTGAAAACGGTGATTTCGGGGTACTCGACAGCCTGAAAACAATTCTTCCGCATGAAAATGTCCGTACCACGCTGATCGGTAGAAACGGAGCTGTTTTATACGACAGTTTTGTCGGGGATTTCGAACACATGGAAAACCATTTGCAACGGCCCGAAGTGCAAAAGGCCTTTTCCGCAGGGAAAGGCTCGGGTATCCGTGAATCGGCAACAACCAATCAGAAATTTTATTACTATGCCCGGTTTTACAAGAATTACTACATCCGTACAGCAATAGTTTACGACCATGCGATAATCCATTTTTTGCAGGCCGAACGGGTATTTATCTTTTTCCTGCTTTTCATGTTCCTGATAATGGGATGGATGCTGTATTTTGTTACCCGGCGTCTTGGCGATTTTATCAACCGGCTGAAAGATTTTGCCATCCGGGCCGGCCGCGACGAAAAAATCGATGATGTCGCATTTCCCGACGATGAACTGGGAATTATCAGCCAGCAGATTATCCGGATTTATAAAAAAATGAAGGAGGCCAAAGATGACCTTGCCAATGAAAAGGAAAAACTCTTCCGCCACCTCCAGGTGCTGAATGTAGGAATTGCCTTTTTTTCAGCAAAAAAAGAAAAGACACTGGCCAACAGTCATTTCATTCAATACATCAATTTAATTTCTGAAAAGTCGGTTCTTTCTGCCGAACATGTCTTTTTAATTCCGGAATTCAGCGAAATTTCAGATTTTATCGACAGTTATCCGGAAGAGAATACGTTGCCGGCGCATGATGAACTTCCCCGGCACGAAATAACAATTGCCCGAAGCGACCGGTATTTCCAGATCCAGGTAATTATTTTTGCTGACAAAAGTTTCGAAATTCTGATCAGCGACGTCACCCGCCCGGAGAAGCGCCGTTTGCTGAAACAACAGCTTACCTCGAATATTGCCCATGAATTGAAGACTCCACTGGCTTCGATAAAAGGGTATCTCGAAACCATCCTCTCAAACGATGTTCCTCCCGGCAAACAAAAATATTTTATCGAAAAAGCGTTTGCCCAGTCGGAGCGGCTGAGCGATTTAATTAACGACATTTCGCTGCTGAATAATATTGAAGATGCCGGCGACCTTTTTGAGCTTAAAGAGCTGAATATCCGCCGCATTGTCGACGATGTGATTGAAAACCTGAGCAGCAGGCTCGAAGCTGCGAACATAAAAACCGACATCAGAATCGGCCCGTCGGTCAAGCTGAAAGGCAATGATTCGCTGATATTTTCGGTATTCCAGAATTTTGTTGAAAACACCATAAAATATGCCGGCAAAAATGTGAGCATTTGCATTAACCAGTATCTGGAAGACGAAGACCATTATTATTTCTCGTATTCCGATACCGGCCCGGGAATTCCGGAAGAGCACATGCAGCGCATTTTCGAACGTTTTTACCGGATCGACAAAGGCCGCTCGCGCGAAACCGGCGGAACAGGACTTGGCTTGTCTATCGTAAAAAATGCTATTCAGTTACACAAAGGCGAAATTTCGGTACGTAACCGGCCCGAAGGCGGACTGGAATTTCTGTTTTCGCTGGCAAAAAAATAAACAGGTCAGTTCGGGAAGAATAATTTGGCAATTTCTACTGAGATACCGGCTATATTCTGAAACAGGAATTTTACGAACAGTTCGTTTGCATGTTCGTCGGCTTTATCCGAAATAATCCGGATTGCCGTACACGGAAGTCCATAGTCGGCAGCAACCTGGGCAATGGCCGCTCCTTCCATTTCAGTACAAAGAATTTGCGGAAACTTCTGTTTAATTTTGTCTTTCCCTTCGGCAGAAGCAACAAACTGGTCGCCTGTTCCTACGGCTCCGAAAAAAACACGGGGGTTATATTCTCCTTTAATTTCAGGATATTTTTTTTCAGCGAGGTTCGAAATAAATTTATTCACGGTTGCCATGGCATTATCCAGAATGCGGGGTTCTGTCGGAAAAGTAAAATCGATCCAGAACGGGCTTTTTACCTTTCCAAGTCCTTTCAGCGACGACAAATCGACATCGTGCTGAATCAGTGAATCGGCAATTACGATGTCGCCGATTTCCAGTTTCGGATCGAGCGAACCGGCCAGACCGATAAATAAAAGCTGATCGACCCGGAACAGGTTTATCAGGCTGCTGGCTGCCGATGCTGCTGCGACCTTTCCCCAGCCCGAAGCACACATAACCACTTCTTTCCCGTTAATTTTCCCGGAATAAAAATCCCGCGGGCCGATTTTGTCTGTTTTCAGATCTTCAATGTCATTTTTCAGTAATAGTATTTCCTGCGGCATCGCGCCAATAAGGCCGGTTCTCATATCAGTATTGTTTTTTTGGAAGTCCAAAAATAACCAAAGTAAATGTTTTTCAGGTTCTGTTCCTTCCGAATATTTGCAGGCCGCGCGTTCATTTCCACAAAAATCGTTTTCAACTATATTTTCACCATTCGATTTTTTAATAAATAGAGAAATGAATACCATCTTTACGAAAATTAACGACTCCCATATTCATAGATAATTTTAAATCAGCTTTATAAATACCTGAATATTTGATAAATTTGTAAAAACTTTGAATATGGAATTAAAATTAAATATCGGTGTTAACGAATTAATCGGACTTATAAGGCAATTACCTCCGGAGCAAAAATTATTGATTAAAAAAGAGGTGGACAATGAATTTCTTACAATATCCGACAATGATAATGATTTGACCAAACTTTTATTGTCGGGCCCGACAATGACTAAAGAGGAAGAAACAAATTTTAAAAAACTGGACAAAGAATTTGATAACTGGACAAAGAGCTTATTTGCTTAGATACCTCAATTTTAATTGATTACTACAGGAAAAAGAAGAAGGACAGAACCAGGTTTATTGAACTCTCTCGGAAATATGAGTTTGCAATATCAGTAATAACCAAACTTGAAATACTGACAGGTTCAAATCCCGAACAATCTGACTTTTGGGAAAATGTATTTCGTAAAATAAAAATAATCCCGCTATTTGAAAAAGACGTTGAGATAGCATCTGAAATTATTAAAACATTGACGAAAAGAAACAAGATTATCGGTCTGAAAGATATATTGATTGCATCCACTGCTTTAACGAATAATTTAAAAATTTCCACGCTAAACCTGAAAGACTTTGAAAGGATTGAGAAGTTGAAAATATTGAAAGAATAGCACTTTTGCCTTGTCAACACTTTTGGGTGTTACGTCTTACTGAATTTTTACAGACAAAAAATTTCCTCTACTTTTGGCCAAACTTTAATTTGTGGACATGTTCAGTTTAGACGGAATAAAAAACATTATTTTCGATTTGGGCGGTGTGCTGTTAAACCTCGATCCACAGCGCACGATGGTGGAATTCAAAAAATTAGGCCAGGCCGGGCTGGTGGAAGAAAACCCGTGGAATTTCAAAAATGAAATTTTTTACAGGTTCGAACAGGGCCTCGTTTCTGTTGACGAATTTCATTCGGAAATAAAAGAAGTGCTGGGAAACGGAGTTACCGACAGTGCGATTGACCATGCCTGGACAGCTATGTTGCTTGATATTCCTGCCGTTCGTGTAAAAATTGCCCTGAATCTGAAAAAAAAGTTCCGCACGTTTTTGTTTAGCAACACCAACGCCATCCATGTCGAAAAAATCCAGTCGGACTTTCGCAAGGCTCACGGGTTTGAGTTTCCTTCCATGTTCGAAAAGGTTTTTTATTCCAACGAAATACATCTGCGGAAACCGGAAGTCAGGTCGTTTCTGAAAGTAATGGAACTGGCAGGTGCAGAACCCGGCAACACGTTGTTTGTCGACGACTTCGGGGAAAATATTGATGCGGCAAAAAAAGTCGGACTGCAAATTTTGTGGCTGCAGCCCGGTATGTTTTTCGAAGAGATATTCAGCGATTTCCGTTAATGTTCAGGATCTTTCCAGTCGCCGTTTTCGCGGATTAATGCTTCCAGTTCCTCCACCGCATGTTCGAAAGGAATGTGTCGTTTTTTCAGATTTTGCCCTTTGAAAAGGTTCACTTTTCCCGGTCCGGCACCGACAAAACCGTAGTCGGCATCGCCCATTTCGCCGGGGCCGTTTACCACACAACCCATTACAGCTATTTTCAGAGAATTCAGGTGACTGAAATGTTCTTTTACCTTCAGGGTCGTATCGTGCAAATCGAACAACGTTCGTCCGCAGCCCGGGCATGAGATAAATTCGGTTTTCGAAATCCGCATCCGGCTGGCCTGAAGAATTGAGAAGCTCAGGTCTTTCAGGTCGGTAAATGTAATGTTTTCGTTTTTATTAGTGATGCAAAGTCCGTCGCCGTATCCGTCGATCAGCAATCCGCCCAGGTCGGCAGCAGCCTTAATCTGAAGATCTTCCAGGTTCTGTTCGTTGTATTCGCGCAAAATAATTGCCGGAACTTTCCAGATGTGCGATTCCAGTGTCATAAAAAATGCGCGCAATTCGGCAAACGGGTTATTATTAAAGCTTTCGAGTATCAGTACTGTTTTCCGGGTCTGTTTCAGCTTGGTAATTATTTCCGGATTATCGTTCATAAACCGGTCGAATTCCATTTTGTTGGTACGGATAAATTTGGTTTGTCCCCAGTGTGTGCCGCTGAATAAATACTCTTCAAGAGTGAGAATTGGATACACATGGCCTTCAATGTCGCGTACTTCGAGCCCGTCCAGAAAATATTCAGGTATCTGTTTCCCCCGTAAAGGAAGCATTTCCGAGAGCGAACGGCCCCGTAAATCGGCCATTACAACAGGAACCTGTTTCCCTCCCATTTTCAGTACAGGGCGGGTTCCGCGCCTTTCGTATTCAAAGGGATTGGTCTGGGCAAACAGTGGGGCTTTTATCTCCTGATGATTTTTATATGATTCGAAATGATTGACTAACTTTTTGGCAACCGGAATTTCCCGTTCGGGCGCTTCGGTAAGCGAAACACGGATGGTATCGCCAATGCCGTCGGCCAGAAGTGCACCGATACCCACGGCTGATTTTATCCGTCCGTCTTCTCCTTCCCCGGCTTCGGTCACTCCCAGGTGAAGCGGATATTTCATATCTTCGAGTCTCATCCTGTAATTCAGCAGACGTACGGTGCAAACCATTGTGCGGGTATTGCTCGATTTGATGGAAAGAATCACATTGTGAAAATCCTGCTTCTGGCAAATACGCAGAAATTCCATTACCGATTCCACAATTCCGGCAGGCGTGTCACCGTACCGGCTCATGATCCGGTCGGAAAGCGATCCCTGGTTGGCGCCGATACGTAAGGCTGTATGGGTGTCCTTTAATATCCGGAGAAACGGGACAAACATCTCCTCGATGCGGGCCAGCTCGGCTTTGTATTCTTCATCGGTGTACATGTGATGTTCGAAACGTGCCCGTTTATCGTAAAAATTTCCCGGATTAATACGTACTTTCCGTACATATTTTGCAGCAATCTCGGCATGTTTCGGATTAAAATGAATATCGGCAATCAACGGTTGATCATAGCCGCGGGCAATCAGCTCTTTTTTGATGTTTTTCAGGTTTTCGGCTTCGCTGCTGCTGCGAACGGTAACCCGTACATAATCGGCTCCGGCATCAATAATCCGGATAATCTGATCTACGGTTTTTTCCGTGTCGGCGGTGTCGGTATCCGTCATCGATTGTATTCTGATCGGATAATCGCTTCCAATTGGTGCGTTTCCAATAATTACCGTGGTCGTTTTTTGCCGTTGATACTTCGTTAAATCCTTGATGTAGTTAAAGTTCCGATCTTTCATTTTTCCTTGTTTTCTGAGCTTGCAAAGTTAATTTAAAGTTAAGACATTTGAAATATTTGCTCCTCATTATTTAGAACATAAAGTCTAATTGCATTAATAATCAGACTTTACTACATGGAAAGTCTTTACTGCTTTTTTTACAAACCTTCAGGGTTTTCGAAAATCCTGAAGGTTTCTGACAAATAAGCAAATTTGGAATGAAATATTTGTAATACAGACATCAACATTTCCTTAACGATTTAATGGCTGATATGCCGGCATGTATGGGTATAAATCCATACTTTTGTGATTATTGAAGAAAAGATGAGCATACAGGTTGAAAATATTACCAAAACGTATGGACCGCAAAAGGCAGTTGATGACATCAGTTTTACTGTTGACAAGGGCGAATTGGTGGGCTTTCTCGGGCCGAACGGCGCCGGTAAATCGACTTTAATGAAGATAATTACCGGCTATCTGGATGCGGATTCGGGAAATACTTTTGTGAACGGTGAGAAAATTGAAGCCGGGAATATTGAAATACGTGCGCATATCGGTTATCTGCCCGAACATAATCCGCTTTATCCCGACTTGTTTGTAAAAGAATACCTCGAAATTACCGCCGGATTTTATCATTTGAAAAACAGGCGGGCCCGGGTGGCCGAAATGGTTGAACTGACCGGTCTCGGTGATGAGCAGCATAAACGAATCGGGGCTTTGTCGAAAGGCTACCGGCAACGGGTAGGCCTGGCCCAGGCTTTGATCCACGACCCGTCGATACTGATTCTGGATGAACCGACAACCGGGCTCGACCCGAACCAGCTGGAGGAAATCCGCTCGCTGATCCGCAATATCAGCAAGGATAAAACAGTGCTTTTTTCAACCCACATTATGCAGGAAGTGGAAGCCGTTTGCCAGCGCGTACTTATCATCAACAAAGGCATTCTGGTTGCCGATGACCATGTCAACGAATTGAAGAGCGGCAGGCTCCGGCAAAGCCAGTCGGTACTGGTTGAGTTTGCCGAAATTCCGGATCTGAAAAAACTTCAGGAACAAAAATGGGTAAAAAAACTTCAGGCTGTAAACGAACGGACTGTTGTAGTTGATGCAGCAACAGCAGACGATATTCGCCCTGAATTGTTCCGCTATGCCACAAAAAACCAGCTTACTTTACTTACCCTTCAGGAACAGCAGCAGAGCCTCGAACACGTGTTTCATGAACTGACTGCAAAATAATGACCGGCCCGGAATAAACGGACCGGCTCCCGCTTCCGGTTTTAGAGAATTATTCCTTCAGTTGGTCAACAAGTTCCTGGCTAATGGTAACGGTATTCGAAGTTGAAACATCGTTTGCGGTAAAAAGTCCCAGAACGGTTTTCCCGTCGCTTGCCGTAAAATTACTTTTAATATTTGCCGGCGGAACGCTGAAAAGGCCGCCCGTAAAACTTTGATCCTCCATCTGGTAATAATATTTGTAATCGAATTCGGAAATGGAATTTTGTTTTACCATCACCGTTGAACCTGCGTTTAATTTCGGGTCTTCATCGTCGTCGTGGTAATCAGTATAAATTTCAAGGCTCGAAATATAATTTCCGTCAACAAGTTCATCGCTGGCAACGCACAAATCTTCGGCATCGTTCAGCAGTTCCCCGTCGATATAAATATCCCATTTGTAGTAATTTCCTTCGCCTTCGGGTTCTTTTCCGTAGGTAAAAATGCCAAGGTAACGTTTGTCTCCCCGTAACGACGGGCGCACCTCGATCGAATCAATCGGTTCGACACGTGATAATACATCCGACGCGGTAATCGTAACCCCGTTGTGTTCGATGGTAACCGTGTATTCTTTACCTGTTTCGCCATAAAAAATTTCCGGTTCCGGAACCAGGTAAAGTCCCTTTGTGTCCGCGCTTTCTTCCAGCCGGATACTTTCTGCCGGTTCACTGTTGTCTGAAATTGTAACGGTAGCCCCGCTAATACCGGGATAACTGGTACTGTCGTTCACCCGGAGGCTTTTGTACAGGTACACATACGGGTTACTTTCCGTGGTGATGTTCGCTTCAACTGCATACAGGTTGAGGTCGTCGTCGCTTATTTTTACGTCGATCACATCCTCGCAGGCTGTAAAAACCGCCATCACTGGCAGGATAAACAACAAAATACTATATCGTTTCATTCTTCTCATTTTTAAAAAGTAAAGTTATATGTAACAGAAGGTATTACAGACCCGATAATTGAAATACGGGTTGCTTCGGAAATCTGCGGATTGTCTTCATTTTGTTTGAAGGTTACCGAGTAGGCATTGCGCCGGGCATATACGTTGTAGAGCGAAAAGTTGAACGTTCGTTTTACCTTCCGGTTTTTATTTTTTTCCGGATTGTATGTCAGTGACAAATCGAGCCGGTGATAATCGGGGATCCGGTTGCTGTTGCGGCCGGCATAGTAAAAAACAGTGTTTCCCTGAACTTCGTATTTGGCGACCGGATACGTAGTAGGATTACCGGTTGAAAACACCCAGTTGCCCGATAAAGTGAGCCGGTCGTTCAGCTCATAACTGGCAACAACCGAAATATCGTGGGTACGGTCGTAAGACGACGGATAGGCTTTACCGTCGTTTATTCCCGGTATTTTCCGCATACTGCGCGACAAGGTGTAACTCAGCCATCCGGTCAGTTTTCCTTCCTGTTTTTTTACAAAAAGCTCCAGTCCGTACGAGTAACCCCTGCCGTGAAGCAGTTCGGTTTCCAGATCTTCATTCAGAAACAATTCTGCCCCGTCTTTATAATCGAGCACATGCTGCATGTCTTTGTAATAAATTTCTGCTGATGTTTCGAACATGTTGTTTTTAAAGTTCTGAAAATATCCCAGTGCAACCTGGTCGGCCAGCAGTGGCTTGATATATTTGCTGGTCGGCAGCCAGATATCGAGCGGAGTAGGGGAACTGGTATTTGAAATCAGGTGCAGGTTTTGTACCATCCGGTTGTACGAAACTTTTACCGAACCGGAAGGGCTGAGCGAATACTTCAGGGCAAAACGGGGTTCAATATTTATATACGGATTGCCGATCGGTTCCCAGCTTTTATACGATTTTTCGCCGGTTTCCTCATCTTCGTCAGGGGCATCGGGGTGCAGGTATTCGCGTACTTTACCCTTGCCAACCTGCTGGAAACACGATAAACGTACTCCGTATTTCAGGGTTAAACGGGCGCCGACCGATTGTTCGTTTTCTGCATACAGCGCCGCATCAACCGTGTTATAATTGGTCAGTTTCAGATCGGAATAATACGAATTATCGTTGGCTGTAATATTTCCCGGTTCAAAGTGATGATAAATAGCATTTAGTCCGAAATCGAATTTATTTTCCGAGTTAAAAAACCATGTAAAATTTTCTTTGATATTCAGATCGTTGATCCGGGAACTCCAGTCGAACTGGTCGGCATTGTTGCCAGGTACGCCCAGATTATAGTCGTACTTCGAATAAATAACGGATGTATTTGAAAACAGTTTTCCGTCGAAGATATGGTTCCATCGGGCTGTCCCGGTAAGGTTCCCCCAGCGCATGTATATCGATTCGCCCAGTTTGAAACAGTCGTCGCCGCCGTAAGCCGAAATAAAAATACGGTCTTTATCGCCCAGTTGAATATTGGTTTTCAGATTCAGGTCGTAAAAATACAGTTTGTTTTCTTTCAGCTCATCCACCCCGGCCAGCCGTCCGACCACATCGGCATAGGTACGGCGCCCGGAGATAATATAGCTCCACTTGTCTTTAATAACCGGGCCTTCCAGGGTCAGCCTGCTCGAGAGGTTTCCGATTCCGCCGTCTGCATGAAAATCACGGGCATTGCCGTCTTTCATCCGGATATCGATGACCGATGAAATTTTACCGCCGTATTCGGCCGGGATGCCACCTTTGTAAACCTGTATATCTTTTATGGCATCGGAATTGAAAACCGAAAAAAAGCCCATCAGGTGCGAAGCATTGTAAACCGGCGCCTCGTCAAGGATCAGCAGATTTTCATCCGGTCCGCCGCCACGGACATACAGCCCCGAATTGCCTTCGCCGCCGCTTTGGATACCCGGCAGCAAAGTAATACTTTTCAGTACATCTGCCTCGCCCATAAACGAAGGAAGTTTTTTTACCAGTTTTACCGGCATTTTTGCCACACTCATCTGTACACTTTCCACGTTACGGTCTTTCCGCTCGCCGGTCACCTTAATTTCTTCCAGTTGCCTGGTATCTTCGGCAAGATAAATTGTCAACTGCTGGTTTTCGTTCAGGTTTACAACAAGATCCTGAGGCTGGTAACCGATAAAGGAAAAACTGACTTTGTAAGTGCCTTTGGGAACGGAAATGGAATAAAATCCATAAGCGTTTGAGATAACGCCGGTTATTTTTTCAGGGATATAGCAGGTGGCCCCGATCAGGGCTTCGCCGCTGGCTTTGTCCTTTATATAGCCGCTCAGGGTCGCCATTGGTACTGACATCTGAGCCGACCCGCAAAAAACGGCAAAAGAGAACAAAAGGAGAACATACAATCGTTTCATATGAACATTGTTTAATTGTTTTTCATGATTATTTCAGCAACTGTTTTTATAGACAAACTTCTTTGCGACGGGTTGCAATGAAATTTTAATTTTTTGTACAAATATGATTTTTGCTTCGGAAAATAAGCCTCAGAAATCGATGAAACAGATATTCGTACCGGTAAAAGGGAACCGGCTTTCCCTGCTTTTAAAATATTAACCTTCAACATTTAAAAGAAAATCAGCAAATATTTGTTTGACTGCCTTATTGTATGCAGAAACAGTACCGGCTTTTTTAACCAGTTTGAAAACTTTGTGCGGATTGACAAACGATGCCGAAAAATACTCCCAGAATTGTTCCATTTTCTGCAGCAGATGACCGCTTCCTTCAAGCCGGGAAGCATATCCGCTGAATATTTTTTCGTGAAAAAGGAGGAGCTTTTCATTTTTCATTTCAATCCGTTCGCCTTTCAGAAGCCTGGGTAAAAACGGGTTTTGCAGCACACCGCGGCCAATCATCCATGTTTTTTGGGAAGGTACAAGTTCCTGTATTTTCAAAAGATCTGCTTCCGATAAAATGTCGCCGTTAAAAACAAGCGGATGGCATGAAATTTCTTTTACCTTCCGGAAAAGCGCGGCATTTACTTCTCCTTTATACATTTGTGTGGCCAGGCGCGGATGATAAATCACCTCTGAAACAGGAAACCGGTTCAAAACCTCGGTAACCGGAAAAATTTCGTCTTCCGATTCCAGGCCAGACCGTAGTTTTACGGAAAATCTTCCTTCAAATTCGTGGAAGGCAATGCCGAGGATTTCGTTTAAGAGTCCGGGATTTTGAAGAATTGCCGCGCCCCGTCCGCGGTTGGTCACCATCGGATAAGGACACCCCAGGTTCAGGTTGATCCCGGAATAGCCATAGCTGGTGAGCAGTTTGCAAAGTTGCCGGAACTCGCCGGCATTCGAGAACAAAACCTGAGGAACAACCGGTATGGCTGTATTATTTTCAGGAAGAATGTCCCGTATTTGCGAATTCTTAATTTTCGCCTGCTTTCCAAAGGATATGTACGGACAAAAATATTTATCGATGCCCCCGATGATTTCTGCATGGGCTTTTCGGTATACAAAGTCGGTAAAACCCTGCATGGGTGCCATGTATACCAGATTTGACGACAAGTTTTTCAACGCTAAAAAAATTTTTACAGATACCGGATTCGCTTATTATTTAATTACTTTTGCCTGATGCAAACTTAAAAATTGTCTGTTGTAATGCAACAAATTCAGGAAAAATCAGACACTCTTTCGAACAGTCTTTGTTTATCTGCTCCCGGGCATCAACAGAGTCATTTGCAGGTCGGTCGAAAGGTGATTGATACGAGTGAGTTTCGCAGTTTAAATTCAAAAATAAAAAAAGACTCGGCTAAACGTTCACAGGCAAAACTTGTAAAGGCAAAAGAGTTCGGGATAAGGCCTGTTGCTCCGAAAGACACCATTCTCACGGAACCCCGTGTGATGGTTGCTATTCCTGAAATTCCGCCAAAAGCAAATGTCATATTGCCTGAAAAAGCTTTTTTAAGAAAAAGTAGCGATTGGGCCCTGGGAATCATTATTTTATCTCTGATCATTATTGCTTCGGTACGAATAATTTTCAATACATACCTGAAACAGCTGTTTAATGCAACTATAAATTATGCGACTGCCGCCCGCTTGTTCCGCGAAAAGGCATTTAACCTGCTTCATGCCGCCTTTCGTCTCGATATTCTGTTTTTTCTTGTTACTGCGCTTTTTATTTATCAGTCGCTTCAGGCATTCGGCGCTTCTTTCGGGAACTTTAAACCGATATTGGTTTACCTGGCGTGTGTGGGTGTCGTTATCGTCTATTCGCTGGCAAAACGTTTCGTTTACATGACAATCGCAGTGATTACCGAAAGCCAGCCGGAGACCCTCGAATACCTGTTTAATATTAACATTTACCACCGGGTGCTTGGCCTTGTCCTATTCCCTTTTACCCTGTTCATTGCTTTCGCTCCGATGCACGATATTCAACCGATAATTGCCACTGGCATTGCTGTTTGTATCCTGTTTTTCGGACAGTCGCTGTTACGTGGCTCAAAAATATTATTGAGAAAACATTTTTCAATTTCTTATTTGATTTTATACCTTTGTACCCTTGAATTTTTACCGTTACTCGTGATTTATAAAGTCATTACGGGGTAATAAGTAGAATTGTAACTAAAAAATTGGAGTCTTGAAAATCAAGAGAATTCTGGTGTCACAACCAAAGCCTGATTCGGCTAAATCACCTTATTTCGATTTGGCGAGTAAAACAAATGTTCAGGTTGATTTCCGCCCATTTATTCAGGTGGAAGGAGTATCAGCCAAAGAATTTAGACAGACGCGCATTCAGATTTTGGATCATTCTGCAGTAATCTTCACCAGCCGTACAGCTATTGATCATTTCTTCAGAATTTGTCAGGAAATGCGGATTACCGTACCTGATACTATGAAATATTTCTGTATTTCGGAAGCAACAGCTTTTTATCTGCAGAAATATATTGTTTACAGAAAAAGAAAAATTTTTTACGGAGATGGTACTTTCGAGGATCTTATGGAAGTAATGAAAAAGCACAAGGATGAAAAATTTCTGGTGCCTCTTTCTCATATTCATAAGCAGGAAATACCGCAATTATTGGACAAATACAACTACAAGTACACAAAAGCTATTCTGTACAGGACTGTAAGCAGTGATCTTTCCGATTTGAAAGATGTGAATTACGATGTACTGGTTTTTTTCAGCCCTTCGGGAATTAAATCGTTACTGCAAAATTTCCCTGATTTTGAGCAAAACGAGATTAAAATCGCGTCGTTTGGGCCAACAACAGCAAAAGCTGTAAAAGAAGCCGGTTTGAGACTTGATATTGAGGCACCTACTTCGGTCGCTCCTTCCATGACAATGGCCTTGGAACAGTACATTAAAAAGTATAACAAAGGATTGTAAACAAACAATCATATCCATACGAAAAGGGGAAGCAGGTTTCCCCTTTTTTATTGTATTTTAGTTCCGCAATGAAACAAAACACGTTTAAAAAAGAAGAACGGCTTTGCAGCCGGCTTATCATCGGGAAGCTCTTTTCCGAAGGTAAATCCTTTCTTTCATATCCTTTGAAAGTAGTCTGGATAAAAAGTCAGCTTGATTGCCCTTTTCCCGCACAAACATCTTTTTCCGTTTCGAAACGGAATTTCAAAAAGGCTGTCGACCGAAACCTGGTTAAACGGCGGATGCGCGAAGCTTTTCGTTTAAATAAGCATGATTTTTACGGGAAACTGGACTCCCGGAACGAACAGATTGCCGTTATGTTTGTGTTTATAGGCAAAAAAATCACAGATTATTCAGAAATTGAAAAAGGCATGAAGAGTGCCTTATCCAGGATACTGAAAATGCTTTAAAAACGGACTTGCCTGTTTTATTCTGCCCATACCTCGAACAAGGCTTCCGATACATTGATAATATGATCGCCCATGTGTTCCGACTGTCCGATGATGTCGTTATAAATAACCCCTTCGTTGTATGAATACAACTCCTGACTGATGTTTTCGAGATGGTCCTTACGCAACTGGTTCCGGTATTTATTGATTTTTTCCTCTATTTTATATGCCTTCTCTATCGAACTGATTTTTCCTTCTTTACCGAGGTTGGCCAGCATTTCTTCAAAAGCATCGTCGAGCAGCGAAAACATTTTTGTGATGTTCTTCTCTTCACATTCATGGAAAGTGATTTTTTTCTCATGCTTTCGTTTATATGTCCGGGCCAGCCCGTAACAACTGTCAGCAATACTTTCAATTTCATCGACTATCTTGAACATCGATTTAACCTTTCGCGAACCGATGTTACTTAGTTCTCCCTGCGATACCTTGGTTAAATAGGCTGCAATTTCCTCTTCCATTTTGTCGCTGAAAGTTTCGTATTTTTCAACTTTCTTACCCAGGTTCTCAAATTTGTCGTTTTTTTGTTTTTCTGATAATTTTTTTATAAAACCGAACATTTTTAAAGTCCTGTTCGCAAAATATACCAATTCATTTTTAGCCTGAACAAGCGACAGTTCGGAAGTGGAAAGCAAGCCGGTTGATATGTGAGTGAGTTTGAAAACCTCGTCGTCATCGTCTTTTGTGGGAATAAGTTTTGTCACTGTTTTTTCAATGAAGGGGGCAAATCCAATCAGCATCATGGCATTCAGAATGTTGAACGAGGAATGGAAAACAGACAGCCCCACGGGCAAAGCTGAAGTATTTGAAAGAGGAGAATCACCTCCCATCTGAATCATAAGAAAATCGATGCCCCGGATATACACAGGTATTAAAAAGAAGATCCATGCCACCCCGAATAAGTTGAAGATGAGGTGTGCCAGTGCGGCGCGTTTGGCCGAAACGTTTGCAACAATAGCAGCCAGATTCGCGGTAATAGTTGTTCCGATGTTTTCGCCAAGGACCATCGATGCGGCAATTTCAAAATCGATCCATCCGTTGTAGCACATAACAAGGGTTAATGTCATGGTTGCACTCGACGACTGAATAATAATGGTCAGTAACGTTCCGATAGCCAGGAAAATAATATTTGACAGAATACCCATGTCGGTGTAATGTGACAGAAATTCCAGTATCTCCGGATGATCTTTAATATTCGGGACCGAATCTTTCAGGTATTCCAGCCCCATGAACAGGAGGGAAAATCCGATGATAAATTCGCCCCACGACTGGCGCTGACTGTTTTTTGAAAAAAGTAAAGGGAAGCTGATTCCGATCAGGGGTAAAGCAATTGCACTCATTTTAACTTTAAAGCCGAGGATGGAAATCAGCCATGCAGTAACCGTGGTTCCTATATTGGCACCCATAATAACGCCGATCGCTTCGATCAGCGATAAAAGCCCTGCATTTACAAAGCTTACTACCATAACGGTAGTTGCCGATGATGACTGGATCACTGCTGTAATCAGCATTCCGGTTAACAAACCTTTAAACCGGTTCGATGTCATGGACGACAGGATAGCCCTCATTTTGTCGCCGGCAACTTTTTGCAAAGCTTCGCTCATTAACTTCATTCCGTAAAGGAATAAACCTAACGAACCGATCAGCGTAAGGATTTCGACAATACCGAACTTAATCACTATACTTCATTTTGAAAGGCCGTCCTGATTGAAAAGCCGTACCTTTTTTTTGACAGGCACAAATATAAGGGTTTGCAGTTAGTCTTTGCAAGAAAATGGTAAATACTAACATTATATTTCCCGTGAATACCTGTATGTTCCCTTTTTACAGGAGTATAAAAAACAATGCCCTGCCGGACTTTCCGACAGGGCATAATATGAATGTTTAAGAATTTTTAGTCAATAAATTTTATCCATCCGTATTTGTCGGGTTCGTCGCCGTACTGTATTGCCCGAAGCTTATTATACAGTTTGGTACACCATTTCCCCGCCTCGTTTCCGTAACGGAACCATTTATCGTTGTCGGCGTCGTAAATGCCTTTAACAGGTGAAATGACGGCAGCTGTTCCGCAGGCGCCTATTTCTTCAAAACTTTCCAGTTCTTCGAACAGTACCTGACGGCGTTCTACTTTCAGACCCAGTTCTTCAGCCAGAACCATCAGACTTTTGTTTGTAATGGAAGGCAAAATAGATTCCGATTTCGGAGTAATATACGTATTGCCTTTTATGGCGAAGAAATTGGCAGGGCCGCATTCGTCAATGTATTTTTTCTCTTTCGAATCGAGATAAAGTACCGAGGAAAAACCTCCGGCTTTTGCTTTTTTGCCGGCATACATGCTGGCGGCATAGTTTCCTCCCACTTTGTATTTTCCTGTTCCAAGAGGAGCAGCACGGTCGTACTGGCGCATAATTACCAGATCGGTCGGCATAAAACCTTCCGGGAAATAAGGGCCAACCGGCATTACAAATAATATGAATAAATATTCGCGAGCTGGTTTCACACCGATTTCAGGGCTGGTACCAATTAACAACGGGCGGATATACAAGGAGGCTCCCGATTCATAAGGAGGAACGAGACGCTCGTTTAATTTAATGGCCATCTCAACTGCGGCCTCAAATTTTTCAATCGGGAAACGGGCCATCATAATTCCGTCTGCCGAACTTTGAATCCGTTTGGCATTTTCATCCATCCGGAAAACCCGTATTCTTCCGTCTTTTCCTTTAAAGGCTTTTAATCCTTCAAATATTTCCTGTCCGTAATGCAGACAGGTTGCCGCCATGTGAATATCAATATATTCTGAAGAACTGATTTCCAGTTCACCCCATTCACCATCACGGTAGTAGCAACGGATATTATAGTCGGATTTTTTATACCCGAAGCCCAAATTTTTCCAATCAAAATTTTCCATAATTAACCATGATTTTTTCGAGCCCCTAAATTAACGAAAAATATGTCTCGTAAAAAAGGTCTGCGATTATATCTGTGCAAAAAAATACAGTCTGGTTAAATCGTTTATTTCCATTCGGGTACAAGGGTTTCTTCCGGTCCTGTAATAAGTTTTTCCTTTCCTCCGGCTTGTATGTTTCTGTCAGGATAAATAAAGGATGGTGATAAATTTTTGTTTTTCAAAACAAAATGCAGATCCTGTTTATCCCCGGATTTATTTTTTCTTCGAGGTCTTTTTCTTCATATCTAAACTGCTATTTTCAAACTATCTTTGCCGAATATTGTTATATGGTTTCAGATAGAAAAGGAGCAAATAATGAAACGATATTTTTGGATATTTCTTGTTTTTCTTTTTTCGTGCCAGGGGCCCGGGGGAAAAAAGAAAAACGATATTATTAGTGTCAGTATACTTCCGCAGAAATATTTTGTTGAACGTATTGCAGGTGACCTGGTACAGGTGAATGTACTGATACCACCGGGAGCAAGTCCCGCAACATATTCCCTGATTCCGTCGCAGATGAAAGATATTGTAAACAGCAAAGCATGGTTCCGGATGGGCTATCTTGGTTTCGAGCTTTCCTGGGCCGATAGGATACAAAATGCCAATCCGGATATGAAAACTTTTGTCCTTTCAGACGGCATTGATTTAATTACTGAAAAAGATGAAGAACACGGCAGTCATCACCACGAAGGCGGCGTCGATCCTCATTTCTGGATGTCGCCGCGTGAGGTTTCAATTATTGCTGAAAATATACTAAAAGCACTTGAAGAGCTGTATCCCGACCATGAAAAAACGTTTCTTGAAAATTTTGAAAAACTGGAAAAAGACATAGCCGATGTCGATGCACATATCAGACTTGTCCTGAGAAATGCAAAAAACAGGAGTTTTCTGGTTTTTCACCCGGCTCTTACTTATTTCGCCCGGCAATACGGCCTGAAACAAATTGCCCTTGAAAATATGGGCAAAGAGCCGTCGCCCCGGCAGGTAAAGGAAGTGGTAAAACTGGCCCGCAAAAAAAATATCAAATGTATTTTTATCCAGAAGGAATTCGACCATGAAAATGCACAGATTATCGCTAAGGAAATTGGTGGAACCGTCATTCAGATTAATCCGCTGAATTACGATTGGATTGAGCAGATGGAAGAAACCACCGAAAACCTGAAAAAAGTATTGAATTAAAATTCTGTACAAAACCTTATAACTCCGATTATTACTGTTGATGAGTTTAATCCTTGAAATAAAAAACCTGAATATCAGTTACGACGGAACCCGTGTAGTGGAAAATGCCAGCCTGAATGTTTCGGAGGGCGATTTTCTGGGTGTAATCGGCCCGAACGGCGGCGGAAAAACCACGCTGCTGAAAGCTATTCTGGGACTGGTAAAACCCGACTCGGGAACGATCCGTTTTCATTTTAAAAAGGAAGACAAAGCGATTGGCTATTTGCCGCAAATTAACCAGATCGACCATAAATTTCCGATTACAGTCATCGATGTGGTACGCTCGGGGAAAACGCGGAAAATAAAAAAGTTCTCACTAAAAGGAGGCCCCGAAATTGAAAAAGCGATTGCACTTCTCGGAGAAATGGGCATTCAGAAATTAAAAGACAAGGCGATTGGCGAACTTTCGGGCGGACAAATGCAGCGTGTGTTTCTTTGCCGCGCCCTGATGAGTGACCCCGAACTGCTGATACTTGACGAGCCGGATACTTTTGTAGACAATAATTTTGAGAACGAACTATACGGGAAGCTCCGGGAGCTGAATAAACGCATGGCCATTATGCTGGTATCGCATGACATAGGCACGATTGCACAGTACGTAAAAACCATTGCCTGCGTGAACCTGCATCTGCATTATCACCCGTCGAACAAAATTTCGACGGAACAGCTGGCTTCGTACAATTGCCCGCTGCAGATAATTACTCACGGACAAATTCCGCATACTGTGTTAAAAACTCACGAGGACTGATATGAACGGACTTATCGAACTTTTTCAGTATAATTTTTTTTTGAATGCTGTTGCGGCAGCTTTACTCGCCGGCATTTCGTGCGGCATTGCAGGAACTTATATCGTTTCGCGCCGCAAGGTTTTTATCAGCGGGGGAATTACACACGCTTCGTTTGGCGGCATCGGCCTGGCTTATTTTCTGGGCTTACCGCCCTTGCTGGGAGCTGCTTTTTTTGCTGTTTTTGCAGCATTTGGTATCCAGTTCCTCAGTCATAAAGCTGAAATCCGTGAAGATTCGTCTATTGCGATCTGGTGGTCGCTGGGAATGGCGCTGGGTATTATTTTCATATATATGACTCCCGGGTATGTGCCTAACCTGATGAGCTACCTGTTCGGAAGCATCCTCACGGTATCGGCTCCCGAACTGTGGCTTATGCTGGCCCTGACTATAGTGCTGGCGGGCTTTTTTATCCTGTTTTTCCGTCCGATCCTGTATATTTCTTTTGATGAGAATTTTGCCCGCACTACCGGGATCCCGGTTAACCTGTTCAACTACCTGTTGCTGGCCCTGGTGGCCCTCACCATTGTTCTGAATATACGGGTGGTAGGAATCATCCTGATTTTATCTTTACTTACTATTCCCCAGGCAACAGCCAACCTGTTTACCAGGTCGTTTAAAAAGATGATTTTCATGTCGACGGCAATTGCTTTTCTGGGCGCTTTTTCAGGATTAATGTTTTCGTATTTTGCGGATATACCGTCGGGTGCTGCAATCATTTTTACATTGGTTATTGTTTTCGGAATTGTAAAACTGCTGAAGACGTTTTGTAAATGGCAAAAAACGAGGAAGAATTAGTTATATGTTCCCATTGCGGTTTGCGGGCAAAAAGGGATCCCCACCGTGTGTGCAGCAACTGTTTTGCCTGCACAGGATGCGAAATTTATAGTTGTCCCGCCTGCCATAATGAAATTGTAATAATCCCTGTAAAGCAAGTCAGGAAGAAATAATTTCCACGGATAATTTCTGTTTTTAAAGAAGCCTACGTTCCTTTTGTATTTGAAAGAAAACCGGTTCCCGATAATTTTGTTTTTTACCTGCAGATTTTAATCGTCGTCATCGTCTTTCAGCATTACAAAAGCACTTCGTTTCGGAGCAGGCATTACCGAATTTTCACCTTTCACCGATTTCCATACCACCTGGTTCAGGTCGAGATCTGGAGCTGCATCTTCTTTCGAAAAATCAAATTTTTCCGATCGGCGGCTGCTTTCATTATCGGCTATATTCCGCTGATCCAGATCGATATTTTCCTTTTTGCACGTATATGGTGTGTAATCCGGATGGCTGGTAAAACAATCGAACAGAGGTGTGGCCGCCGCATCGTACTGGCTCATGGGCGGTAATCCAAGAATCAATTCCATGGTTCGCAACACAGCCGATGTGGAATACATTTTATGGATAACTGCATTTCTTTTTACATACGGACCGGCAAGAAATGCCGGTGACCGGTGGGCATCAATATGATCGGGACCGTTTTGGGCATCGTCTTCGAGAATGAAAACAACCGACTCTTTCCATATCGGGCTATGGGAAAGGTGTTCGATAAAGCGGCCTACGGCCAGATCGTTATCGGCCATTGCTGCAACAGGCGATATGGCTCCTTTGCTTTGTCCGCTGGTATGGTCGTTGCAAATCCGGATGGTGCTGAACCGTGGAACTGCATTTATGGCAACCAGCGAATCAAAATCGTTTTCCCAGGCGTCGACCCTCACCTGGTCTTTTATTTTCAGGTTGAAAGTAGGAAAATGAACACATGTATGTCCTTCCAATGCCGGAAGGTTGGTTTTTCCAAAGTCACAAAATTCGCCGTAACTGCGGTAACTTATGCCGGCGCGTTTGCAGTAATCCCAGATAAATCCGTCGCGCGGATAAGCTTCTTTCTTTTCGCCTTCGTAAATATAAACGCCTCCGCGGCTTCCGTAAAGGGTCGGCCATGTTTTCTCGACCACATCGGTTGCATAAGCAGCCGTGCTCCAGTTATGCCCGTCGGCACTCACTTCGGCATTGACATAAAAATTGTCCAGCAGTACAAATTCGTCGGCAAGTGCATGGTGATTCGGCGAAATTTCCTGGCCGAAAATGCAAAGGGAATTGTCGCCGTTTCCTTTTTCCATATCGCCCAGAATCTGGTCGTAGGTACGGTTTTCCTTGATAATATAGAATACATATTTCATGGGAGAAGGGTCTCCTGCCTTTCGCGGAACGGGATTATCTTCTTCGCCATCGGCCAGGGCAATTTTCTTTTCATTAAAAGGAGTATTGTCATATACCTGGCGGGTATATTTTTTCAACTGAGCATCATCGGGTTCATCAATAAACGACAGCGTTCCTTTGAATAATCCGGCGATGTACTGTAATTTTTTCTGATCTGTACTTCCCTTCTGATATCCGCTGTTATCTTTTTTCGAAACCGGCTGAGGTCCGTCCGGATTTGCCATCGACGTAAAACCTTTTCCGTTGGTTACCATTATTTTATGTCCGAGCGTTTTTACATTTGTCGGGTACCAGCCAACCGGAATAAAACCACGGCTCCGGCTTTTCCCGGGTGTCGAAACATCGAATACGGCCAGATAGTTGTTGTCGGCATTGGCAATGTATAATGTTTTCTCATCGGGCGACAAGGCAAGCCCGTTTGTGGTAGAGCCGGTCAGGTTTGTAGGATAAAGGGCTGTTGCAAGTGTTTCGACAACCTTATTCGACGCGGTTCCGATTACTGAAACCGTATTATCGTTGGCATTGGCTACAAACAAAAATGTACCTTTTTTATTAAACAGTAGCTCGTTGGGATGACTTCCTGTTTTAATTTCAGTAATAACCGATTTTGAACCGGTATCAAAAACAGCGACCTGATCTCCGCCCCACAACGACACGTAAAGGGTTTTTTCATCGGGCGACAGAGCACAGCCATAGGCAATAGTCGGAAGCGCTGTTTTACCAATGACTTTTTTATCTGTCAGGCTGATTACATAAATGCTGTTGTCTTCCTTGGTTACAGCATATAAAAGCGTATTTTTTTTGTTTACGGCAATTCCCGTCGGACAAATTTTGTCTTTTGGCCAGGGACTCCCTAGCCGGATGGTATCGGCATGATTCAGGCGTTTATCTGCGATGATAAAATCCAGAATAAAATTATCGTTTCCGCCTGATGCATACAGGTGCTTCCCGTTATTGCTGAATGCAAGTCCGTACCACGATCTTTTTACGGTTACCTCATCAAGTATTTTTTCATGTACCGGATCAATCAGTTGTATCGACTGGGTACTTTGCCCGTTATTGGTTACAGCCAGATATTTGCCCGATTTACTGAGTTTCATATTCAATGGCAAATCGCCGAGATCCAGTGCATTTTTCCCTGCAGGAGTCAGTTTCCATCCGTTGGGTAATAAAATTTGTTCTGTCTGTTCAATTTTTCCGGGTATTTGCGCACCGAGAGGTAAGGTTATACCCTGGAAACAAACAGCGAATACGGCAATGAAGATCGAAAATCGAAATGGTTTCATTATGAAATGAAATTTTAAATTCCTGAGAGATTATAGATAATACGGGCTCTTAACATCAGTCCGTTTTTGTCCGGTAATTCCCTTAAAGCATTGGGATTGGTAACTTCGCTGCGGGTAACATACATTACAGGCCCGCCTGACATGGAAAAAGAAAAACGTGATTTGCCAGGTACAAAATTGACTGTAGGTCCGGCTAAAATTTTAGCGCCACCTTCGGCTTCATCCTCTTCCCACAATCCCTCAATATCCTGGGCAACAGATTCAATTCCGGCACAAAAGCTGTCTGAAAACCGGTATTGAATTCCGACGCTGGTAATCACATCGATTTTATCACGATTGTGTGCAAATGTTTTTTCAAAGAACATGTTTCCGGCAGCCACCCAGCGCAGCGTTTCGAGCGATGCAGTTACACGGCTTAAAAGAGAAAAGGCATTTCCGAAATCTTTTCCGGCTCCCAATCCGGCACCCAGACGGAATCCCTGTTTCTTTTTGCCTCCGATGAAATCGCGTATAACTTCTACCTGCTGGGCCGTATTCATGCTATTCCCTTCCTCCGGAAAGCCGAATGCTGCCCTTGCATAAAACGTAAAACGATTTCCGGCGTATCCGTTTACTTCGATCTGATGTCCGACGCCGTTATAGCCGAACGATTCGGCAACATCTTTACCGTAACTTCCTGAATAATTAAGGCTCCACGGCATATCACCAGGGGTTAACGTTGTCATTGAAAACAGGAAAGGTTCGGGAATTTTTTTCTCCTGAAATGGTAAAAAGCCTGTGTTTTCCGGCATCTGGGCAACAACAGAAACCGTTGTTATACACAGAAATAAAAAAAATGAAATTCGTTTATTCATGAATCTGAGATTTATATTTTATGTGAATCAATATTTATTGTCATTATTCCAATCCAATTTCAGCGAATTTTAAAACTACGAAATCTCCTCTTCTTTTTGTGGCTTTACAGAACTAAAAGAGCTGTTCCGTAAAATTAGTGATGTCTGTTGTTTTTCTACCGTATAAAGAAAGATGAAATTTATAAATCTATTGTAAAATTCAGGTTATCCATTTTGAAAAATTGGCCTGAATCCGGTAAAAACCGGCAAATTTATCATCCGAAGTAAGACAGGGAATGAAGCTGCCCCTTAATGCGGCAGGTAAATCATCATCCGGACGGGGTGTCTGAAGTATAGTAAAATATAGTAAAGCACTTCGGTTGTTGCCGAAATGTATTTTTAAATATATTCTTTTTTTATTTTTTGTGTTATTGTTGGAAACTTCAGTAACATGAGATATTTTAGTATCGTTTTGGTACGGTTAAGTATTCAGGCGTACCTTGTAACAATCATTTAGAAAGAAAGCTACTCTGAAAAGGGTGGCTTTCGTGTTGTTCGCCCAGCATGTATTCAGTCTAACGGGTGTAAGTCCTTGGCACGCCCGATGGCGGGAAGTGCGCAGCCAAAGACAAGGGTGTCGGTCGAGAGGCCGAATCCGAAGGAAGTCGGCGGCAAACGT